>Ga0335069_10004936_pt1 | contig 19656 bp, 17 predicted proteins | sample Lox_Sample_11_FD_206714 | JGI IMG/M metagenome (GOLD analysis project Ga0335069, IMG submission 206714) | Soil microbial communities from Loxahatchee National Wildlife Refuge, Florida, United States - Lox_Sample_1.1 | ecosystem: Environmental > Terrestrial > Soil > Wetlands | place: USA... | reverse complement strand
GTCCGCCTGCAAGACATGACCAAGGACCTCGACCTCAGCAGCGACGCGGTCGCCTATTGCCCGGCATGTGGTGCCCACACGCAAGGCGCAAAGTTCTGCCCGGAGTGCGGCAAGCCGCTGCGCCCGAAGAACGAATGCTCAAAATGTGGTACGAAGTTTGAGGCCGGCACGAAATTCTGCCCCGAGTGCGGCAACAAGGTCGCGTAGGTCGAATGTCGAGCTATCGGGGAAAATTTCAGTATCTCGCTACGAGTGGCGGGGCCACGCAGCAAGGCGCCTGCCAGTTTCAATTCGACCAGCAGACCTTCACGCTCTCCCCAGAAAGCGGCACTGCGCTAGTCTTCGACCTTGGCGACATCGACGCACTCATCGCCGCTGACTATGAGATCCGTCTCGCGCTCTTTACCGGCAACACTGTGCTGCTGGAGCAACTGGGCAAGCCGTTTCAGGATCTCTCACGTGAACTGCTGGAAGCCTATCGCAAGCGAACACTGCAGTGCCTTCTCCTTGAAGATCTGCAAGAGGTGGACCGCTTCGCAGGAGGGTTCACACTCGAGGCCGCTGGAGCGTCGCCAGTTTCCGGGCCGGCAGAGATTCGTCTCTTCAAGAGCAACCTCGCGGTGATGCCAACCGCGACGCAGGCCTTCCAGTGGCGGTTGGCCGATATCGCGAACTTTCGGTTCGACCAACAGAATTACGAAATTACCGTCGAGCGTGACGGCGACCATCTCCACCTTAATCGCCTGGCGCGACGCACTGAGTTGCTATACAACAAGCTGCGCGATTCCCTCAACGCTCTTCGCGCACAAAGTGGCGAAGCGCTGCATCTGATCTTGCCGTTTCTCGATCCCAGCCAGTTACAATGCGCGCTCGGGCTCATCCCCGAGGGACATTCCGTGTCATTCGCCAAACTCGGGGCGGTCCACCCGAGAATTCCCGACGCTCTCGCGAAAAACGCCGTCGACGAAACTCTAAAGCCTTACTTCGACGAACTTGTCCGTCGCTCCGCGAAGGACCAGGTCTTCGCCGGCTACAAACTAGTTCGTCCGGACGAGAACTCTGGCGGAAAGGCGCAGCCTGTCGTGTCTCCCGCAGACGGCTCGTCGGAGGACGGCGGCGAAGATGACGCAATCGTCTCGACCAGCGGGGCGCCCGATGCGGATTCGACGGCCCCTAAAGTTCTCTACTGGTTTTTTTTCCCGCTGGCAACAAAGAGAGCTTCAGCTCCCAATGTCGTAGCTTGGGAAGCCAGTTCAAGCTCCGGCCGCGCAACGTATTTCTTTCGCTTGAATGCGCCGAATGAGCAGCCAACCGTAGCCGCTGGTCCGGCCATGCTCGAACAAGCGGTCGCCCGCATCACGCGAACTCTCGGCCTCCTGAATTTCCGCCGCCGCCCCATCTATCTGTCCGACGACGAGCTAACCACCAAGCCCGAGTTCCATCGCTACGCAATTGCCGCTCGCAAGATCGCCGACCTGCGCACGGTACGCGCAGCTTTCCTCGGGCGCGCCATCCACAGCTCTTTTGAAGCCTGGCGAGATCAGGTCGACGCCATCCTCGCCAAAGCGGCTGGGTAGCTCGCAGACCCTGGGAGAGCGATCCTTCGTGTACCTTAGTGTCCTTCGTGGTTACGTTTTTGGCAGATGCGCAGATTGGGCTCACAGAACCGCAGCCTGCATGGACGCGCGTAAAATGATCCCGGGCTTCGGCCCGGAGTTGAATCTCGACTAATTTCCATTCATCAAACTCGTTATGAAGGCCATTCAGATCAAGCAAACCGGCGGGCCCGAGGTCATGGAGCTCGTCGATCTTCCCATCCCCCAGCCAAAACCAAACGAAGCTGTCGTCAAGATCGGAGCTGTCGGCGTCAACTTCATCGACATCTACAACCGCGAGGGTCGATACAAACAACCTTTACCCCTTGTTCTTGGGCAGGAAGGTGCTGGCTCGGTCTCCGCTGTTGGCTCCGATGTGCGCAACTTCAAGGTCGGTGATCGCGTCGCGTTCACACTTATCCTCGGCAGCTACGCCGAATATGCCGCCGTTCCCGCCGACAAACTGGTGAAGATTCCCCAGGGCGTTGGCGATCGCGAAGCCGCCGCCGCAATCCTGCAAGGCATGACCGCGCACTATCTCGTCTATGACACGTTCCCGCTGAAGAAGGGCGATACCGCTCTCGTCCATGCGGCCGCGGGCGGCGTTGGCCTGCTGCTCGTCCAGATGGCGCACAACATCGGCGCGCGCGTGATTGGAACAGTTTCAACCGACGCGAAGGCAAAACTGGCCCGCGATGCCGGCGCCGACGACATCATTCTCTACACGCAAACCGATTTCGAAGCCGAAACCAGGCGCCTCATGAATGGCAAGGGCGTGGACGTCATCTATGACTCAGTGGCCAAAACCACATTCGAGAAGGGACTCAATCTGCTTCGCCCGCGCGGAATGATGGCGCTCTACGGCGGCTCCGGCGGCCCAGCACCAGTGATCGATCCGATTATCCTCACGCAGAAGGGCTCGCTCTTCCTGACGCGACCATCGCTGGGAGCCTACGTGCAGACTCCGGAAGAATTGCAAAAACGAGCGAGCGCGGTGTTCGGCATGATCCGCGACGGCAAACTGAAGCTGCGCATCGAGCACATCTATCCGCTCTCGCAGGCCCAGCAGGCCCACCGCGACCTCGAAGGCCGCAAGACGACTGGAAAGTTGCTGCTGATTCCGAACTAAGAATGTAGCGCCGGCGACTCCTCGGCAGTCGCGGGGGCATCCTCGCCCCCGCAGCATCTCCACAAAGCTCTCAGTCGTTATTCCGGCGCGAATACTCTCGCAAGTATTCCGGCAATTCCCTCGAACACCGCTCATCCGGGATCGCGTTCCCGCTCTTCAGCTCCAGCGGAATCACTCCGGCCCACGTCGGGAACGTGTAATCCTCCTCGTCATCCACCGGAGGCCCAACGCGTACCTTCGCCGAGAACTCCTCAATCGGGATACGCAGCACCGAGGTTGCCTTCAACTCCTTCTCATCTGGCTGACGCGCATCGTCCCACCGACCGGGCACGATGTGATCGCTCAAAGTACGCAACGCAGCCAGCTTCTCTGCCGGATCATCCACGAACTTCGCCGTCCCCAGAATCACCACCGAGCGGTAATTCATTGAGTGGTTGAACACCGATCGCGCCAGCACCAAGCCATCGAGCACCGTGACGGTGATGCACACTGATATGCCTTGTTGCAGATTGCGCAACATTCGGCTGGCGGCCGAACCATGCACATAAAGCGCGGCGCCATCGCGACCATACGAAGTGGGAATCACATAAGGCTGACTGTCGACGACGAATCCGATGTGACAGAGAAAGGCCTCATCCAGTATGCGGTTAACGGTTTCGCGGTCATACTTGCCGCGATGCGGTTCGCGCACCACGCGTGTACGCGCAGTAGGCATTTGAGGAGATTGGTCGGACATCGGCTGACTCACAGGCAGGCGCCAAGGATGGGTGAACGAGCATTCTAACCGATTGCAGAAGTCGGCAATTGGAGAAATCAGATTGAAAAAGTAACGGCCTTCCCTTGCGACGACCGACATCGATCCCTAAAGATTTTACTTCTGCAATCTGACTTCTTACTTCTGCAATCGCTAGTGCACGTGGACGAACTGGTCCAGCAGAAACATGCACGCGGCGCCGACAAACACCAGCAGGGCCATTCGCACTCCGGTTTCCTTGTTCACCTCGGGAATCAAGTCCGACGCGGCCACATAAATCGTCACGCCTGCCGAGAGTGGCAAACCGAATCCCACCTCGCGGTGAAATACTCCCATCGTCATGACGCCCGCGACTGTCGCGACTCCGAGCATCACCGAGGTGGACCATGCGAAGCCGCGGCTGCGCCCGCTGGCCAGCATCACCGATGCGATCGTGAAGCCTTCTGGAATCTTGTGGAGGAAAACGGCGATAAAGATGATCCAGCCCAGCCACTCGGAAACGATGAAGCCGGAAGCGATCGCAATGCCGTCGAAGAAGGTGTGGATCAGCAGTCCGATCAGCACCGAGAAGCTCTTATGCGTATGGACAAACTCGTCGGCGTGCGTCTCTTCGCCGAAGTGGAAGTGCGGCGTGACGGTGTGCTCGAAGAAGTGGACCAGCAGGTAGCCGAGGAGAATCAGGAAGCCGGCGTGCGGCCCGCGAAGCGCGATGCTCTCGGGTGTCATCTCGACGAGCGCCACTGCGAGCATGAATCCTGCGCCGAGCGCGACGAAATAGCGCAGGTAATTTCGCTCCCAGTGTTTCTGCACAATGATCGCGCCGCCGAAAACATTGGCCGCAGCGGCCGTGAGGCCGAGTAGAACACTGGTCAGAATGGGGGACATTCGCAAGAAGCATAGCAGGAAAGCAGCTTCGAGCTTCGAGCCGCAAGCTTCGAGCAACCTGCGCAGCGACACTTCAGTCCTCATCGACGGATATAATCCGGTTTGACTGAGAACCGAGAACTAGCAACTGAGAACTCGCAACTAGCAACTAGCCAATGCGCTTCGAACTCTTCATCGCGAGCCGCTACCTGAAAGCCAAACGCCGTCAGGCCTTCATCGGTATCATTACGGCCATCTCTATCGCCGGAGTTGCTGCCGGAGTCGCCTCGCTCATCGTTGCTCTCGCCATTAACAACGGATTCCGCCAGGACCTGCAGGATCGCCTGCTTGGCTCTACCGCTCACATTAGTCTTCTTCGCATCGAGAGCGACGGCATTCAGAACTGGCGTCCGCTGCTTGACAAGCTCCAACATTCGCGGCATGTCATCGCTGCTGCGCCTGCGATCTACGAGCAGGTGCTGATCTCACGCGGCCCGCGCGCTCGCGGCGCTGTGCTCAAAGGGCTGTTGCCACAATACGAGCGCAAGGTCAGCGATCTGCTGCAGACTGTCAACATCGGGTCTGCGAACGAGCTCGGTGAAGCCCCTGTTGCTGAGAGGTTGCCAAACTCAACATCTGCGGGCGTGGGCGCCCGCGCTACACAATCAGAAGCTTCTCCCGACGACCTCAATGGCGTTCATGCCCGCGTGGCTGCGATGCCTCCTATTGTTCTCGGCCACGATCTTGCGGATGAAGTGGGAGCTACGGTCGGGTCGGTTGTCCTCGTCACTTCGCCGCAGGGAGAACTCACTCCTTTCGGAATGGTTCCGAAGTACATTCGGTTTCGCGTTGTAGGCATCTTCAACTCGGGCTTCTACGACTACGATTCCTCCTGGGCTTTTATCCGGCTTGCCGACGCGCAGGGACTCTTCGGCCTTGGCGACGTCATCTCTGTCATTCAGTTCAAGCTCGACGATATTTATCGCGCGTCCGAAGTTGGCCGCGAGCTAGAGAAGCAGGCAGACGAAGTCTCCAACTCGCACGGCTTCATGACTACGAACTGGATGGAGCAGAACAAGCCGCTCTTTCACGCGCTGCGCCTTGAGCGGCTGGTCACGTTCATCACGATCGGCCTGATCGTCCTCGTTGCCGCGCTGAACATCCTCATCTCGCTGACCATGATGGTGATGGAGAAGACCAAGGACATTGCGGTCCTCATGTCGATGGGCACCAAGAAGCGCCAGATTCGGCGCATCTTCATTACGCAGGGGATGTTGATCGGCGTGATCGGCACGCTGATCGGACTCGCGCTTGGTTTCGGGATTTCCTGGGCTGGAGGACGTTATCACTTCATCTCGCTCGCGCCTGAGGTCTACTCGATCGACTATGTTCCGTTCGCGCCGCGATTGCTCGATGGGCTGATCGTGGCGCTTGTGTCGATTGGAATCTCCTTCATCGCGACGATCTATCCTTCGTGGGCCGCAGCAAGGATTCTGCCTGCGGAAGCGCTGCGATACGAATAACTCCGATCGGATCGATTCCAATCCGTCCCGGTGATAAGAAAACCGATACCACGAAGGGCACAAAGGCACACGAAGGCATTGGACTCGGAATTGGGTCGGTTGATTCAGGCGACTTACGGTTTTGCCTCCGATTCGTCCATCAATTCCTTCAAATACTGCTGCCAGAATCTTGCCCAGGTGTGGGTACCGTGGCCGTGGGTCTCGTCGCTCGCAGGAATCAGCACGAACTTCCCGTGCTTTACTTTTTTTATCTCGCGCTCGGCAATCCCCAGCTCCGGTGGATTGATGAAGTCGTCGGCGGAATTCACGAACATCACAGGGGCTCGAATTTCTCCCAGCTTCACCGACGGGTCATAGTTTCGCGACGCACCCACCGCATACAGCAGATCGTTTGCGTCGAGCCCTGCCTTCTGATGCTCCAAAGTCTCAGACAGGTACTTATCAGCCGCCTCTCGCGTCGGTAGATCTTTCTGCATCAGCGTCGGCGCGCTTCCGGCAATCACCAAAAAGTCGGCGCTAATTTCAATAGCCGACCGCGGCTCCGTCGTGTAGTCGCCACCCTTCCACTCGGGATCGTTGCGGATTCCGTCGAGCACCATCTTGCGCCAGATGCGATTGCGCCCGGCGATCTGCACCGGCAAACACGCCAGCGGCATCAGGGCATCCATCGCGTCGGGATAGCTCTCGCCCCAAAGGAACGAGTGCATGCAGCCCATCGAGGTCCCGAGGATCAGCCGCAGATGATCGACGCCCAGCCCTTTTGTCACCAACTCGTGTTGTAGCACGACCATGTCCTCGTAATCGTATTGCGGAAAGTGCGCGTGCAGCCCGTCGCTTGGCTTCGATGACTTCCCGTGCCCCACGTTGTCGGGAATGATGATGAGGTATTTGGAAGTGTCGAGCAGTTGTCCCGGACCGAACAGCACGCCGGCAAAAATCGGACGCAGAAAGGTCGCGCCGGTTCCGCCGGTTCCATGCAGGATCAGGACCGCATTGGTCGTGTGTCCCTGCGCGTCTTTGTGCGGAGTTCCGAGCGTCCGATAGTGCATGCGCACGTCGGGAAGCGTCTCGCCGGACTGGAAACGGAAGTTGTGGACGGTGTAGTCGGCTTCGGCGGGAATCGGTGCTTGCGCCTCAAGTTGGGTGGCAATGAGGCTGAGTGAGAAGAGGAGAAAGAAAAACGTTCGCATGATTTCCTCGAGCGGTAGTTTGCCGCGAACGCAGTTTACATCCCAGAAGAGTTTCGGTCTTACAGCGACTAACGTTTCTAAAAAGGCGAGGGGCACTTTGTTGATCGAAGTCCAATGCAAGCCATCTCCCTGGCAGCTTTTGCATTGTCCTTGACAGGCCACCCCGCGCGGCCTATATTTACCGCCACCTCCCTCGAGTTCCGTCGCCGAGTAGCGCAGGAACTCGTTCAAATTGCCCGAAGTTTGATCACCATTAGGGCCCCTTGTGTTGTTCGACGAGGTTTGTCATGACCGGCCAAGCCGCGTCCTCTTCTCCAGGAAGGTCAGGAAAAGGAAGTTAGTAAGAGCTATGACCAGGCACGCTGCATTTCTCATTGTTGCCCTCGTTTTATGTCCCACTCTCCTTTTGGCCTCGAAGACCCAGGGAACGATCACGACAGTTGCGGGCGGCGGGCCCAATAACCTGCCGGCGACCGCAGCCAACGTGTGCATTCCCGTGGGCCCAACGTCGGATTCACAGGGGAACCTGTACGTAACCGGTTGCGGTGCGATATTTCGCGTGGACCACGTCAGCGGCTTGCTGACAATTGTCGCCGGCTTTACCGAGGCCAATAGCGCCGATTTCGGAGATGGTGGTCCGGCCTCTCTCGCCTCGTTGGCTGGTCCCGTTGGACTTGCCTTTGATGGGAACCAGAACCTGTTCATCTCGACCAACCTCGGCGGTCACATTCGACGAATTGACGCATTGACGGGAGAAATAACGACGATCGCCGGAAATGGCGGCGGCTGTCCCGCACAAACTGACAATATTGGAGACGGCTGCCCCGCGATCAATGCCTCCTTTTATGACGAACAAGGAATCGCGATTGACAGCTTGGGAAATCTGTTCATCGCCGATACTTTGAATGAGCGTGTCCGCCGCATCGATGCGGCAACATCGATCATTACGACCGTCGCTGGTGGCGGGAGTGGATGTGCCGGTGAAACCGATAGCCTTGGAGATGGATGTCCGGCGACGAGCGCGATCCTCAACTCTCCGACCGCCGTTGCCGTCGATGCCGCCGGCAATCTGTGGATGACAGACCCGAGCGACAACCGCGTTCGGCGAGTCGACGGCAGTACTCAGATCATCACGACATTCGCCGGCGGCGGGACGGGATGCGCGGGAGAGCTCGATGGGGTCGGCGACGGCTGTCCTGCAACCAGCGCTATCTTGAACACACCTCTTGGAGTAGCCGTCGACGGCGCGGACAACGTGCTGGTTGCCGATTATTACGATGAATTGGTGCGGCGTATCGACGCACACACCAATATCATCACCACCGTTGCCGGCGGAGGCCGAGGATGTCCTGGCCAGACCGACACTGTCGGGGACGGCTGTCCAGCCACCAATGCGAGCTTTAACGGTCCCAGAACAGTTACGGTTAGTAACGCGGGCGACCTTCTAATAGCTGACCAATTTGATTTCCGCTACCGCTCGGTGAACGCGGGATCCGGCATAATCACGACCGTAGTGGGCAATGGCTTGCAGGGGTTCAGCGGTGACAACGGTCCGGCCACAAGCGCCAGCCTATCATGGCCATGGGCGACCGTGATCGACAATTCTGGCGCGCTAGTGATCGCCGACCTGGATAACCAGCGGATTCGTCGAGTGGATCCGCACACGAATGTGATTGCAACCATCGCCGGAGGAGGCCAAGGCTGCGCGGGTCAGACCGACACTCTCGGAGATGGCTGCGTCGCGACCAACGGCATCCTGTCGATCGCTTCCGGAATGGTCCGGGATAGCGCGGGCAATCTCTTTATCGCGGATGCGCTCAACAATCGCCTTCGACGGATCGATGTTATGACCCAGGTGATTACAACTATCGCGGGAGGCGGCACCGGCTGCCCGGGCCAAACCGACGCATTCGGCGACGGTTGCCCAGCCACGAGCGCCAGTTTGAATGGCCCGTGGGGCGTCGCCGTGGATGAGAGCGGCAACATGTTGATCGCCGATTCTGGAAACAACCTGATCCGCCGACTCGATGCAAAGACCCAAATCATCACTGCCGTTGCGGGTGGGGGCGCTGGATGTCCGGCTCAAACTGATTCAGTTGGCGATGGTTGTCTGGCTACCAGCGCTACGCTTAATACGCCGATTGGGTTGGCCATCGACCACTGGGGCAATTACTTCATCTGCGATATTTTTAATGTGCGCGTGCGCCGTGTGGACATTGCTACGGGCGTGATCACCACGGCGGCAGGCAATGGCACGGAGGGCTTTGCTGGGGACGGCGGGCCGGCTACGAACGCCGAAATGGTTTACCCGATTGGAGTATCCGTGGACGCCGGCGATAACCTCATTATCGCGGACGAGGGAAACAATCGCGTCCGGCTGGTTACAGCGGCTACCGGCATCATCACCACGATCGCGGGCAATGGCCTGATGTATTTCAACGGGGATGGGGGCAAGGCCAGATACACGGGTATCGATCAACCGGTAAACACATTACTGGACAGCAAGGGAAATCTGTTCATCGCCGACTCGGGAAACTACCGTATTCGCAAGATGCAGCTGGCCCGAACCGCGACGAAATCCACAGTCATTACTTCTGGCTCTCCATCCCATGTCGGACAGCCTGTCACATTCACCGCAACGATTACGGCGAAGTCGGGCACGGTTCCGAATACCGAATTCGTAACCTTCTATGATGGCAAGAATGTGCTCGGCTCCGTGTCGATAACGGGTGGCAGCGCAGCTCTGACAACGTCCTCTCTTTCCGCAAAGAAGCACACCATCAAAGTTGTTTACGACGGGGGTGTGATCTTTAAAGGGAGTCAGGGGCACGTTGTGCAGGTAGTGGAACAGTAAGCGAGGTAGAAATGCTTTCGCGGTGGTCGCTGACTCGCGATGTAATTTCGATCACAAAGTAAGTCAAGCGCGCTCTATTTTGGGAATCTTGCTGCCCAGTTCTTTAAGAAGGTGAGCCCCCTCCCCCTCCCCCCCATTTCTCGGTAAAAATTAGATCTCAGAGGGCGTGATTGCGTGGAATTCCACCTTTGCACAAGGAACGCGCAACGATTGGGCGCCGGTCTATGGGCGGTAGAGTTTAAGGCCTAGGACCGTTTGATAGCGCTCGAAATCTGTATCGGCGGTGAAGATTTGCCAGTGGCGGCGATCGGCGACGGCGCAGATCAGAAAGTCGATGGCTGAGCCTGCGATGCCGCGGGTCCGGCAACGATTGTTGAGCTGTGCTGCTTCTTCGTAGTCGGCTGTGTCGAGCTGGATGTCGTCGAAGGCCCGAAGGTAGTTGCAGAGTTTGTCGAATTTCTCCGGCTCGCGAATGCCTGAAAGCAGCTCTTGCCGGACCATGCCGATGAGTTGGGCGCGGCCTTCGCGGATGAGTTCGGCGAGCGCGCGGGTGAGAGATTCTTCGCGGGCGCTCAGGTCGGTAGGTTTGCGGCGGAGGGCCAGCGACCAGATCGGGGTATCGACCAGCACCATCATTGGCGATCTTTGGCGCGATGCCGACGGCGCTCGGCCTTGTAGTCGTACGAGGGATCGAGGTCGAAGGTTCCGAAGGCGTCAAGAATGCGAAGCTGCTTGCGGCGCTTGACGTATTCGGCGAGGGCCGCAGTGACGGCCTCTTTTTTGGTTTTGTGCTTTCCCGCGCGCTGGGCCTCCGCGATCAGGTTGTCGTCGAGGGCGAGGTTGGTGGGCATGTGTAGATTTTTACACACTGCGATGTGTAGAACAAGCTGAATCTCGGGTAAGAAGACGACCACTGGGCCTAAAGGCCTCGAAGTTGAGGTGATGTCAACGCGGCCATGAATGGCCGCTCCTCCACGGTGGCGCGGACGGTCGGGAAGTTCAAAAGCGAGGGCCGCTCCTCCACGGTGGCGCCGGCATCCGGGAAGATTCGCCGGATAACCAAATTCGAGACGATCTTGAATGTCGAAAACGATTTTGGTGGAAGAGCCGGCCTTCAGGCCGGCGTTCTTGCAGTTAAATCAAAGGGCTTTAGCCCCTGCGGCGAGGGATCGAGTACGAATTTTCCGGTTGCTGAAGAGAATGGATAGTCTTCAGGATGCTGCACCAATCGTGCCCGCACGGGGTTCATGTAGATGTAGTCGCGGTGCTGATCGAAATCTCGCGCATCGCGGATTCGATGATTGGTGAAGCTCGGCTGCCAGACTGGGGAAACGGGATTTGAGGCGGAAGGAGAAGCCTCCCTTGATGAATTGCACGGCGCGCTCGAGAGAGATTTATGGAGAGGGCGTGATCAGAAGGTGGAAGTGGTCGGGCATGACGACAAATTCGTGGAGGAGATATTTTTGTTGGGCGCGATAGTCGAGGAGAGTCTCGATAAGTAGCTCGGCGGTTTTGTGGACCTGGAAGATGGTCTTGCGCTGGGCGGTTTGCGAAGTGATGAAGAAGGTGCGGTCCATGGGGCGAGCGTAGAGTTTTCGGGGTGATCCTGGTAGGAGGGTCGTCACTCCGGAAATGTTCGGTTTTCGTGTCGGGCTTAATTGGTCCAGTGGGAGTTCCGTGGAGGAGCCGGCCTTCAGGCCGGCGGTTGAGGAATGAAAGCAGACTGGGCTTTAGCCCCGGTGTGGGCCGTCAGGGCGAAGGACGACCACTGGGCCTAAAGGCCTCGAATTTTGGGGTGAGGTTAACGCGGCCCTGAAAGGGCCGCTCCTCCACGGTGGCGCTGACGGTTGGGAAGATTCGAAGAATAAACAAATTCGAGACGCTTTTAAATGTCGAAGAGGATTTTGGTGGAAGAGCCGGCCTTCTAGGCCGGCGGCAAGCGGCGAGTGAAGGAGGGCTTTAGCCCCGGTGTGAGGCGTGATTCCGGACATGATCGCTTCGGCGCGAGGGGAGTTGCGTGGGAGCAAAAGACGACCACAGGGCCTAAAGGCCTCGAATTTTCGGGTGATGGTGACGCGACCCTGAAAGGGCCGCTCCTCCACGGTGGCGCTGACGGTCGGGAAGCTCAAAAGCGAGGGCCGCTCCTTTACGGTGGCGCTGGCGTTGGTGAAGATTTGACAAGAAATATCTTTGGCGATGGCGGCTGTTATTCCGAACGTCGAGGTTCTCTCTGAGGCTTGCCGAGGGCGTCGGCTGCGCGATCGACCATATCGCGGGTGATGCGCGAGTTCTCAATGTTGGTGTTGCCGTAGGCAAAGCTCCGCCTTTGCTGCTCTTTCTCCTCTGGAGTCCAAACAACTTTTTTCGCAGCCTAAAGAACCCGCAGGATGGTATTTACCATCCTGCCCGATAAAGTATCCCTGTGGGTGATATTTCCCATCGATACCAACGAACGAGCCAGCGGGATGATATTCGCCGTCAAGTCCGAGGAATTTTCCAGACATAAATTTCTCCCTCTAGGCTCTGACAAGACTGTCTTTCAACTGCACCCACTCGTCGATCCGCAGCTCATGCACTTGTAGCAACTGCCGTTTCTTACCATGATGCTGCCGCAGACGTGGCAGCTGGGGGCGTCGCCGAGGTCGATCATTCCGGCTAGGGCGTCGGCAGCATGAAAGCTAGGCCTCAGGTCTCGGGTCTCAGGGGTTAGGGAACCCGTGGAGGCATTGAGATCCTCGACTATCCCTTCGGCTGGCGGGCGGGTTACATCTCCAAACGCTTTCGGGCGGAGATTTTCGAAGAGCAGCTGTTGCTGGCCGCTTAGGAAACGAATCTGGAGCCATCGGAAGATGTAGTCCATGATCGACTTGGCGAAGCCGATGTCGGGGTTGTTGCTCCAGCCGCTGGGCTCGAATCTTGTGTGGGCGAATTTGTCGCAGAAGAGTTTTAGCGGGACTCCGTGCTGGAGGGCGATGGAGACGGCCAGGGCGAAGCTGTCCATTAGGCCGGAGACGGTGGAACCTTCTTTGGCCATCTTGATGAAGAGTTCGCCGGGCTCACCGTTCGGATAGAGGCCGACGGTGAGGTAGCCTTCGTGGCCTCCGATGTTGAATTTGTGCGTGACCGACATGCGCTCTTCCTGCAGGCGATGACGGACGGCTCGCGGCGGCGCGTTCAAGTCTTCCTGCTCAACCACAGGGTTCACAGAGGCCACAGACGACTTCTCCGAGCTTGCTGTCTTTGTACCCGCGGCCGACAGCGGCTGGCTCTGCTTGCAGCCGTCGCGATAGATGGCTACCGCTTTCAGGCCCAGCTTCCAGGCCTGGATGTAGGCTTCGGAAATGTCTTCGACCGTGGCGGCGTTCGGGAGATTGACTGTCTTCGAGATGGCTCCGGAGATGAACGGCTGGGCTGCGGCCATCATCTTCAGGTGGCCCATGTAGTGGATGGAACGCGTGCCTTTGGCGGGCTTGAAGGAACAGTCGAAGACGGCGAGGTGGTCGTCTTTGACGTGGGGCGCGCCTTCGATGGTGCCGGTGGCGTCGATGTAGCTGACGATGGCGTCGGTCTGCTCGTGGGTGTAGCCGAGCTTGAAGAGGGCGCTGGGGACCGTGTTATTCACGATCTTGATCATGCCGCCGCCGACTAACTTCTTGTACTTAATGAGAGCTAAGTCGGGCTCGATGCCGGTGGTGTCGCAGTCCATGAAGAAGCCGATGGTGCCGGTGGGAGCTAGCACTGTGACCTGGCTGTTGCGGTAGCCATGCTTTTCGCCGTTGGCCAGGGCTTCGTCCCAGCAGGCTTTGCTGGCTTCGAAGAGAGCTGTGGGGACGTTTTTGTGGTTGATGTTGTTGACGCTGGCGCGATGCATTCTTATCACGTCCAAGAACGGCTCGCGATTGAGATAGTAGCCGGGGCAGGCGGAGCCGGGCATCGCTTCGGCGGTGGTTACTCCGAGGCGTGTTTGGACTGTGCTTGTTGCCGGGCCCAGCGGCTCGCATGACTCGGCGATGCGGCTGGACTGTAAGTAGGCTTGTCCGCACATGATGGCGGTTACGCAGGCGGCGTAGTCGCGTCCGGCGTCGGAGTCGTAAGGGAGACCGGCGGCCATTAAGAGCGCGCCTAAGTTGGCATAGCCGAGGCCCAGCGGGCGATAGTCGTGGCTGTTCTTGCCGATCATCTCTGTGGGATAGCCGGCGTTATCGACCAGAATTTCCTGCGCGGTGATGATTACGTCGACCGCGTGGCGATAGGCTTCCACGTCAAATGTGCCGTTGGGCGCGAACTTCAGCAGGTTGAGGCTCGCCAGGTTGCAGGCCGAGTCGTCTAGGAACATGTACTCGGAACACGGGTTGCTGGCATTAATGCGGGCGGTGTTCTTGCTGGTGTGCCATCGGTTGACAGTCGAGTCGTATTGCATGCCAGGATCGCCGCAGTGCCATGTAGCTTCGGAGATCTTCTGCATGAGTTCCTTGGCTTTGTAAGTGTTAATGACACGGCCGTCGACGATGGAGCGAGTGGAGAATTCCGTGTCGCGCAGAACGCTGACCATGAAGTCGTCGGTGACGCGGACGGAGTTATTGGCGTTCTGGAAGAAGATAGAGCTATAGGCGTCAGAGTCGGGATGGGAGCCGTCGTATCCCTGCGCGACTAAGGCGTGGGCCTTGGCTTCTTCTTTCTGCTTGCACTCGATGAAGTCGACGATATCGGGATGGTCGATGTTGAGGATGACCATCTTGGCGGCGCGGCGAGTTTTGCCTCCGGACTTGATGACGCCAGCGAAGGCGTCGAAACCTTTCATGAAGCTGAGCGGGCCGCTGGCGGTGCCTCCGCCGGAAAGGACTTCGGTGGAGCTGCGCAGCGGAGAGAGATTGGTGCCTGTGCCTGAGCCCCACTTGAACAACATGCCTTCGGTTTTGGCGAGGGTGAGGATCGAATCGAGCGAATCCTTGACCGAATTGATGAAGCAGGCGCTGCACTGCGGGCGCGTGTAGCCCGTCACGCCGAATTCGACCTGCTGCGTCTGCTGGTTCCAGTGCCAGTTGGTAGCGTCGGAGTTGGGTTCGATGCGGTCGCAGCCTACGTTGAACCAGACGGGCGAGTTGAAAGCGGCGTACTGGCGCACTAAGAGATGGACGAGCTCGTCGTGGAAGGTGGCGGCGTCTTCGCTGGTGCGGAAGTAGCCGTCCTTCATGCCCCAGTCGCGAATGGTTTCGGCGACGCGGGCGACGAGCTGGCGGACGCCGGTTTCGCGCTCGGGCGTGCCGAGTTGACCGTGCAGGTATTTGCTGGCCACGATATTGGTGGCTGTCATCGACCAGTCTTTGGGGACCTCGACGTCTTTTTGCTCGAAGATCAGGTTGCCCTGGGAGTCGGCGATGGTCGCCGTGCGGACTTCCCACTCGACGTCGTCGTAGGGATTGACGCCGGCTTTGGTGAAGAGGCGGCGGAAGCTGAGGCCGGGGGCTTTCTTCTTATTGTTGGCGGTGGCCGCGGGATGGGACTTTAGCTGGCTGTTTTCCTGCGATTTTTCCTGCACAGAATCCTTGACCTTCGCCTGCACGTCGGGCATGTCTTTCTCCTTACTTAGATGATTGCGAGATGAAATCGATGGCGCATAACGGTCGTTCTAATAGTGTTGCAGTCCCGTTTCGACACGGGTCGATCAGGGCCGAACCGAAGTCCGGGCCGGGAACAATGCGGCACCGCCTAAACGGCGATGTCGTCCAGTTTCTTGCGGAAGCTATGCTCGGGGAGCGCGGCGGGTTCGATCGGTGGGGCTGCTGGCTTGCCTGGCGCGGATGACGGTCGCGAGGCCGACGAATCGGCGGGGCATTCGATTCCGTGTCGTACAAACGAGGCGGCGACGAGTTCGATCAAACCTTCCATGGGGGCTCCTCGGGTGCAGAAAACCGTGCGAAGAAGCCCGCGCGGGGGACCTCATCGCCAATCTTTTCATGAGTTCCCCCGGGGGGATTGCTGGATAAGCCGGGGGAAGTCACCGCATAAGTCCATCCAACCGGGGGATGGTCCGGTAAAGGAGCGGACAGGAAGTCACCACGGCTTCGAGTGCGCCCCTGAGTTTAGGGTCTGGGCCTCCTTAACTTGAAGTTTGGAGGTCTGGTTAAAATGCCCTTGGGATGCTTAACGTACTCCCACCAGTAGTGCGTGTCAAGAGAAAATCGCAATATATAGTGGCTCTACAGTGCTAAGGGTATCCAATTGGGGAATGACAGCCTTCGTACTCCACTCCCAAGTGTTGAGCCGCGCCATCTTCATCCTGCGAGGGCATGGGTGCGGTCCTGAATGCTCGGCCGGCTCATGTTTTCGGTGATCGAACCAGCAGGACGACGCTCCAGAAAACTTCCCTCGATCGGATCAGGAGCAGCCGCGGCAAGGAGAACGTACGCATCTTCAAAAAAAGCGCGGGTCGCGATTCGGCGGATTCCATTGGAAGTTTCCACCAGATAGTCCCCGGGCTGACCAACGTGCTCGTGACCGAAGGGATCGGTGAACGCGATCGGCTCAGTGAGTTGCCGTGCGCGCACTAGAAAGCGCGTGCAGTAGACATTCCATTTCTTTTTACTGAACATAACTTGCTCTTCAAGAACGATTAAGGTTGCGGATTTTTCGCCCCGGAATTTCCGGAGCGAATTCTTAATGAAGGTGGAGTGAATGTACGCGCAGAAGAGAACGAGGTCAATTACACATGATTGGTGCAACCAGTGGAATTCTGGGACGCGAGCGACGGGCGGGTCGTAGACGAAAGTGTGAGTTGAAAGCTTGCACGGATCGCGCAAGCGCAGCGGTTTTTGCGCACGAGCGAAGCCGGCATGAAAATTTCGCGAGCACACACTCGACCTGATTTGCACATGGAGTGCACAGGAAAGTCAGAGGCGATTGCAGATTGCAGAGGTCAGATTGCAGAAGTTAAAACCAGAGCGATGCGAATCCGAGGCCATGGCCGGCGTTCAGTCTTCTTTGGCTACACCGTCGTCTTGCCACTTGTTGCCGCAGGAGTCGCAGGTCCAGTCAAACTTGGCCGGCGGTCGGGAGGTGGGATCGCCCGAGCCGGCCTCTGACAAGGGCGATCGCGAACTCGCGTCGGCCGGGGGAAATTCGGTTGGATCATTTGGTGGCGGTTCTGTGATCAGATGGTTGAAAACTACGTCAGTGGACTGGCATCGGGGACAGTGAATGGGAAGTTCGTCCGCGACCTCAGGCGTCTCTTCGGGAGGCTCATCCTTAGGGAAGTAGCTCTGCATCGGGCCGACTGTCCATGGCATACCGATTCGCATGATTCTTACGGCTACACCGTTGGCGAAATTCGAGGTTACCTCGGCGACCCCGGTTGCTCTCTCCGGCCCCATGAAAAAAGGAATACCCGCGACGTCGAGGAGGCGTTGTACCTGGAGCGCGTCGCGCTGACTCCAAACGGTGCACAATTCCACCAGTTCGCGCTCTTCTTTATAGGAGGGCGCGGCTTCAGATGGCGGAGCCGATGGATCGGCCCAATCGGACGGCTCGGGAGGCGGGTCGGGTTCTTCGGACTCGGGTTGCAATCGGCGGTGATGAACCTCTGTTTCGAGCGCCTGACGAGCCATGTCAGTGAGGCCGTCACTCTGGCGCATGAGAACGAGTAACTCCGGGTCCTTCATCTGGCGATAGTGCTCAGCCAGACGAAGATGATCCCCGGCTGCGTCGGTGGCGTGCATGGCTGGGGAATGATACATCGGCGGGAGGAGTCAGTCAGCGGAGTTTGTGAAAAGCCACCACCACAAAGGGCACGAAGGAACACGAAGGTGGTGGTCTCGGGTTGGGGATGTGCCAGCCGTTGAAACGGATTTGCCGATGCGACAAACTTACAGAAGTGAGGCGTGCCTGATGAAGACTCTTTTGTGGCGATGTGTGGTGGTGTGCTCGGCTTTCCTGAGTTGCTCTTGGACTGGAGCGGTTGGGCACGCCGCTCCTCCACCTGCGGGACAGCATACGCAGGTTGTGATGCTGGGGACAGGCACTCCGGTGGCCGATCCGGATCGCTCGGGCCCAGCGGTCGCCATCGTGGTGAACGGGCGGGCTTTCCTTGTCGACTGTGGGCCCGGTGTGGTGCGGCGTGCGTCCGCGGCGTTAGCAGAGGGCTTCCCCGAATTGAAAGCCAACGCACTCGACATAGTCTTTATTACTCACTTGCATTCCGACCATACCGTCGGCTATCCCGATCTGATTTTTTCGCCATGGGTGCTGGGGCGCAAGGCCCCTCTCGAAGCCTATGGCCCGCGCGGGTTGAAGGCTATGACTGCGCACATCGAGAAAGCCTGGACCGAAGACATTCGCGTCCGCCGTGAGGGACTCGAGCAAGCAAATGCGACGGGCTACAAGGTCAACGTGCACGAGATTGGCCCGGGCGTGGTTTATCGCGATGGCAACGTTACAGTGACGGCATTCCGCGTGAAGCACGGAATTTGGAAAGAAGCTTACGGATATACGTTCCAGACGAGCGACCGGAAGATTGTGATCTCAGGAGACACGGCGCCGACCGATGAGGTTGTCAAGGCTTGCAACGGGTGCGATGTCCTGCTGCATGAGGTCTACAATCCGCACGGGAAAGAGCTGCACGACGAGCACTGGAATTCATACTTCCGGACCTTCCACACCTCTCCGACGGAGCTTGCGGATATCGCGCGCCGCGCTCATCCCAAACTCTTGGTCGTCTATCACCAGGTGCTGGAAGGATTGCCGGAGGAGGATTTGGTTGAGCAGATCAATCTCGTCTACTCGGGAAAGTGGGTCTCGGCCAAGGATCTCGGGGTGTATTGAGACCCTTAGCCGGCGGAGCGACGCGGAGGGCTGCGGTTACAGGATCGGTTTGCCGAGAGGAAGCGCTTCCTTGCCGAATGTCGCATTGAGAACTTCGGCGAAGGATGCATAGAGCGCGACAACGCCCGTCGCGAGACCAACGATTCCGCCCAACTTCTTGCCGAGGGCCCAGCCATAATCGCCGGAGGCCAAAAGGAAGAAAGTGATCCATAGGAAGAGGAAAGTGGTGAATATCACCTTATTAGATTTGAAGGTGCAGACCCAGAGGTAAAACGTGAACACGCCCCACATGGCGAGAGCTGTGCCGACACCAGCCGGGTCCGGCGGCTTGATCCAGCCGGCGCCGATCGTCCAAACCAGCAAGGAGTACCAACACCAAAAGGCGCCGTAACTGGTAAAAGCGACGGTGCCGAAAGTATTGCCGTTGGCATATTCAAGGATACCCGTGATCAACTGGGCGACACCGCCAAAAGCAAAGGCCAGAGGCACAACAGCCGCTACCGCGGAGGCCGGGAGAAGCCCGGCATTGATGGAACTCAAGACAACGGTGGTAACGCCAAAAGCAGCAAGGCCGAGTGGCGCTGGGTTGGCGATCTTGGCTGCGGGTGCGGAAATCTCCAGAGCGGGCTTGGCGGAAGAAGCCATATGATGAACTCCAATGATCGTTCGGCGAAACCGAAATATTTTGGCCGCGGCGGGGAGTGCAGCGAATCCTCGGACAGAGTAGTCGCATAGTAAAGGCGGAACAAGGCACGGAGGTTGTCCTCTGAAGAGAGATGGCCTTTGGGGAGTGAACCAGCGGTAGCGCAACAAGACGCCAATGCACATGTTCAGAACTAGATTTGACGGCCAAGTTGTTACCGAGTTCTTGCCTCCGGGGCGACGCACAAAGAAGGAGCAAGCGATTGTTTTGTGCGACGGGATGCCGTC
>Ga0335069_10004935_pt1 | contig 19661 bp, 23 predicted proteins | sample Lox_Sample_11_FD_206714 | JGI IMG/M metagenome (GOLD analysis project Ga0335069, IMG submission 206714) | Soil microbial communities from Loxahatchee National Wildlife Refuge, Florida, United States - Lox_Sample_1.1 | ecosystem: Environmental > Terrestrial > Soil > Wetlands | place: USA... | reverse complement strand
CGGCGGCGGCGGCGGCGGCGGCGTCGGCGGCGCTTCTCGCGGCACGCGCGTTCTCTACCGTTGGGTCTCGTTCGCACAAATCCGCCGCATTGAGCAGAGCAGACTTCTTCTCGCCCTTGAACAACCGCGCGGCCGCTCGAAGGGCTTGAGGAACACAGGATTGAATGGCAAGCCGGGATACGCGTCGGACGAAATCTTGTTCATCCAACACGCCTGAACTGCCCAACTGCGCGAGAGCCAGTCGGCGCAATCCCTTGGCACGCGCCTGCTTCGAGGACCAATTCGAATCGTTCAGCCGGATTTTCAGTCGTCGCAACGCTGGCGCGACACAAGCCGGCTCATCCCCATGCGGCAGGCCCATGGCGAAGTTGACAGCGGCTTCCACGCACATCTGTCCGGGCTGCGGTTTGCCCAGTCCGAGAACCAGACCGGCATCGACCACGTCCAGCACTTTGCGGGCGATGGTTTCGTTGATCTCGACTGTGGACATGACGCTCTCCATGAGGACCATGGAGAGAGAATAAACCCACCCGTGGGGGTTGTCAACCCATAAATGGGGTTACGCTGGCATAAGAAAGGGCCGAGGTCTACCCATAGACCGAAAGGGTAGAGCGGAATAACCCCATTGCAGGGTTGCGTAACCCCAGCCGTGGGGTTATCCTGCGCGCCATGAGCGAATCATTGCACGACTATGTAGTGGAACAGTTACAGGCCTCGAAAGGGCGCTGGCGTGAAGTCGCAGAGGGAAGTGATGTCTCGCTGAGGACCTTGGAAAAGATCGCGCGTCGGGAGATTGAAGATCCGGGCGTGAGTCATATCGAAAAGCTCGCTGGTTATTTCCGCGAGCAGACCAAGCGCCAGTCGCGGCGCGCGTCGGTCAATTAGTTGTTGTTATGGCCAGTGTGACACACCGCACAGGACTGTACGGCGCAAAGCAACATAACACTGCCCATTCAACAATAACACCCTGTCGAAAAACACAGGAATTTAAGGCACTTCAGCACCGCGACGTTGGCCCCCCCGACGTTCGCGCGCACCTGGCGGGAGCTGACCGGCAACGGCGGCTCCCGCGTTTTTGGGGCGCCCATTGAGCGGCTATACGCCGCTGTTCTCGACCTTGACCGCAGGAACGCTCTGCGGGAAATGGCCCGATATCGGTCTGTGGCCCATCGTGCTGTCGTTGTCAGATCGCAACGGCGTCGTGGATGTCACGCCGGACTACTTGTCGCGTGTCACCGGCTTGCCGCTGGAGGATGTGGAAGCGTGCATGGGTCGGTTCTGCGAGCCTGATAAATACAGCCGCTCGCAGGCGGAAGGGGGAGCTCGGCTGGTGCTCCTGGACCCGCATCGGGCGTGGGGCTGGCGCGTCGTAAACCACAGCCGATATCGGGAGAAGGCCAGAAAGGCCGCTTACGGTGCCGCCCGCACTGAGTCCGGATTGGATGCGGAACGCAAGAGAGCGTCCCGCGAAGTCCCGCGAAGTCCCGACGCGTCCCGCGCCGTCCCGCTCTCAGACTCAAACTCAAACACAGACTCAAACAAGAAGAAGAACCCAGATAGGCGCACTGCGTGCGCCGTCGAGCCATCCGAGTTCGTTGAAATCCGTCGCGAATACCCGAAGCGGGCAGGGGGGCAGCGGTGGGGGGATGCGCTGAAGGCGTTCAAGCGCCGCGTGGCCGAAGGGGACACGCCGCAGACCATCCTGGCGGGCGTCCGACGCTACGCCGCGTTCACCCAAGCCACCGGCATCGAGCGCACCGAGCGAGTCCAGCAGGCCGCGACGTTCCTCGGGGACAACCGGGGGTATCTCGAGCTCTGGCACCCGCCGCCTCGGGCCATGTCAGCGGTCGAGCAGGCACGGGAGGAACTTCGGGAGCGAATCAATGGCAGCGGCACAGTGGTCGAATCGGCAACAGCGAGCGGAAGCGGTGTGGGACCGCTTGCTCGGGTGCTTCGGTGATTCCCTGCTGCGCAAGTTCGGCAAGGCCCCGCCGCAGGAGTGGGTTGGGGCCATCGCCGCGCTGAACGATGGACACATCGAGCGCGGCCTCAAGCGGTTATTGTTTGGCGGCAAGGGCCAGCCGCCGTCATTGCCTGAGTTCGTCCGCGTCTGCCGGGCCGTGGGAACGGACGAGTTCGACGAGGACCGGCCCATCGCTCTGCCTGCGCCGGATCACTTCCGGGGCGACGCGTGGGACATGGCTGCCAATCGCTACTTGCTCGGCCACATCGCGCGCCAGTTATCGCTGAATCCCCAGCGCTACGCAGGCCCGAAGTTCGTCGAGAACGTCCATCGGTTAGTGGCTGCGAAGAACGAGTGGGCGTCCGACATGCGCGACATCGCCGTGGATGATGGCGTGCCCGCCGAGACGCAGCAGGCGATCTGGCATGACCTCATCGGGCACGCGGAAGCGAGGCTGGGCGAATGAACTTCATCCGCACGGACCAGTACGTCGAGCAGTCGGACGACGGTCGCTACAGCATTTGTGCTGTCAAAACCGAGTTTGGTTGGCGCTTCGGTGCCTGGCGCTGTGGCGAGCGCGACGCGCAGGGGAGGGTACCGCTGGAGAACCTGAGTCGCATCGCCGTGACGAACGATGCCGAGATAGCGCGCCAGATCTGTCGCGATGATGCCGCCGTGATGGCCTTCTACGGCCGAAGGAGTGCCTGATGGACGCTGACTACGAAGCCTGGGCCGAACGCAAGACCCGCAAGCGCGAGGCTGCCAGAACGCTTACGGAGCCTTTACCACCGATAAAGCGCGACCCCTACGCCGATGTCGAGGTGAAGGAGCATCGCCTGTCGGAGACCGGCTGGCAGCGGATTCTGAAGCTGTTCGGACGCACGCCGTGAGATGGACCGAAGAGGACCTGAACGCCGCCCGCCAGAGAATGGCCGGCATCAATGCTCGCCCCAATCGGGTGCGACCGAAGTACGGCAATACCCGCATCACCTATCAGGGCTTGGTGTTCGACTCAAAGCATGAGCTCGAACAGTGGAAAGCCTTCCAGCTGCAGCAGGCTGCGGGAATCATTCGCGCGGTCATCCGGCAGGTGTCGATTCCGCTTCCGGGGACCACTCGGCGTCACCGCATCGATTTCCTGGTCATCGAGAACGACGGACGATACCGCTGGTGGGATGCCAAGGGGATGGACACGCCAATGGCGAAACTGAAGCGCCACCAGGTGCTCGAAGCCTACGGAATCGAGGTGCAACTGTGTTGAATGCCACGAACGCCATGCTCGATGGGGTGAAAGAGGCCTGCGGGAGTTGGGGACGGGTGATGCGATGGCATCTATCGTCCAACGGGGAGGGATATCCCACGCTCGCCACCTTTGAGCGGGCCCGAGAGGGGGAGTTGGATGCCAAGGCCGTGGGACGGCTCCAGCAGCGCTTTGGCGAGGTGTTCATGGGGGATGCCCAGGCGATTGCCTTGGCCATCCGTCGAGACCCCATGATGCCGGAGTCCCTTCACCGCGTGCTGTTCGTGCATTACGTGATTCCTCCCCGCAATGCTCAAGGGGAAATGATCCCGATCCGGGTGAAAGCACAAGAGCTGCAGTACGCGAGTCGGCGGGAATACTACTCGGACCTCGAGAACGCGTATCACTTCCTGTTGGGGCGTGTGGCATTCCCCACTGTGGGCGCGATGGGCGCACGCTGCGCCACACCAACAGCTGTGCCCACATCACAAAACGCTGAAGAAATAGGGGTTTAGCGCTTGCCAAGTTTCCTGACTGTGCCTTATGTTCGGGCCTGGTAATTAACCTGCGGGTTACTGCCCCATGCCGGAACGCAAGAAGGGCGAGAAGTTGAGTGCCTTTGTCCGGCGCTATATGTCCTCTCCTCGAGCCCGGAAAGACTTCCCCAATGCGAAACAACGTGCTGCGGTCGCCTACTCCGAAGGCGGCGAGCGCAAGTGAGTGCGCCCTTTGAACGGGCGGCTTGCGATTCTGTCGCTCCCCAGGAAAGAGTCCGCCCGCTACGAGACACCCTCCTCATCGAACCGCTCGACTGGCAGCCCTCGACGTGTGTGGAAGTGGTCCGCGAAGGACGCCCGGTACGTGGACGAGTCATCGCCACAGGCCCCGGCGCCTACGCCAAGCGCTATCTCACGAATCGGGAAGGGCAGCGCTGTGGCTACAAGGACACGCACACGTTCATCCCCACGGAAGTGAAACCGGGGGACATCGTGGAGCTCGGGGGATTGAACATCTTCGACGGCAAGGGCTATCAGTTTCAGGAGATTCTGGTCGATGGCAAGCTCCACCTGCTGTGCAGCGAAAAGGATGTCTGTGGAATCCGCCAAGGCTGATATCCCTGCCGACTGGCGCCGGGGAGAGCTTCTGGACTGCCGTTCCAACGGACAGGGGTATGAGATCACGCGTCTCGGCATTGATGAGAATCCCGTGATCTTCCCCAGCAGTTTCCAGGCCCAAGCCTTCATCTCGTGGTGGTATGCACCGCCGCAGGTCATCCAGTAATGGCTGCCCGAAAGCGCGACTGGACCCCTGAAGTGGTGCGGCAAAAGATCCGCACCAGTATGTTGATCAATCGGTTGCAGAATCATGTGGCTGGTCGATTGGACATGACCAAGACCCAGATTCAGGCCGCCGGCATCCTCCTTCGCAAGACTCTCCCCGACATGGTGGCGCAGCAGATCGAGCGTCGCCCCCTGGAAGCCATGGCTGATGACGAGCTCCTCGCTACCCTTACCGCCATCCGAGGCTACCTTGCTGCTCAAAGCACTGGAGCGGGAGCTGGCGACGCGGCAGAAAGAGAACCAGCTCGCGCAGTACCGACCGTACAGTAAGCAGGCCGAGTTCCACGCGGCAGGGGCGATCTATCGCCAACGGCTGCTGATGGCGGCCAACCAGGTCGGGAAAACCTGGGCCGCCGGGTTTGAACTGGCGATGCATGCCACGGGGATTTATCCCGACTGGTGGGTGGGTCGGCGTTGGGATCGTCCAATTGTGGGGTGGGCAGCGGGTGTGACCGGTGAGAGCACGCGGGATAACCCGCAGCGCATCTTGCTCGGCCGTCCGGGAGCATGGGGAACGGGGGCTATCCCTAAAGCTGCGTTACTGGAGACGAGCTCCGCCCGGGGATTGGCCGATGCGGTGGATACCATCCGTGTCCGGCACTGCAGCGGGGATGTCTCGACTGTTCAGCTGAAGTCCTACGAGAAGGGCCGCGAGAAGTGGCAGGGGGAGACCCTGGACTTCGTCTGGTTCGACGAGGAACCCCCACAGGACATCTACACGGAAGGCCTGACGCGCACGAATGCGACGAGCGGCATGACATTGATCACCTTCACGCCGCTCCTCGGGATGACGGAAGTAGTCCGGCGGTTCGTCCTGGAGAAGATGCCCGGCACCCACGTCACGCAGATGACGCTCGAGGATGCCGAGCATTACACCCCGGAGCAGCGGGCCGCGATCATCGCCAGTTACCCCGCGTTCGAGCGCGATGCGCGCACCAAAGGCATCCCGCATCTGGGCTCGGGACGGGTCTTCCCGATCGATGAGGACGATATCTCGGTCGAGCCGTTCGAGATCCCCTCCCACTGGCCGCAGATCGCCGGCATCGATTTCGGCTGGGACCATCCGAGCGCCGGAGTTCGTATGGCCTGGGATCGGGACAGCGATGTGCTGTACGTGATTGCCGCTTACCGTGCCAAGGAACAGACGCCGATTCTATTCGCCGGCTCCGTCAAGGGCTGGGGGACCTGGCTCCCCTGGTCCTGGCCACATGATGGCTTGCAACACGACAAGGGCTCGGGGGAGCAATTAGCGGCTCAATACCGGGCGCAGGGCCTGAAACTGCTACCCCAGCGGGCCACGTTCGAGGACGGCTCCAATGGCCTTGAGGCGGGCGTCATGGAGATGCTGGACCGCATGCAGACCGGACGGCTGAAGGTGTTCTCTCACCTACGCGCCTGGTTCGAGGAATTCAATCTCTACCATCGAAAGGATGGCCTGATCGTGAAAGCCGCCGATGATCTCTTGAGCGCCACCCGCTACGCGATGATGATGCGGCGCTTTGCGGCCCTGAGCCAGCCCAAGCGCGTGGCTCCGATCCAACATCGACAGGGCTGGGCCTTTTGAGAAGCCCCTCGGGCTACGATGATGTCGATGCCCAGACCGATGACGAGATCTATCGCGAGTGCAAGGAGTTCGTAAAGACCGTCATCGATGCGGAGTCGGACAATCGCTCCCGAGCCATTGATGCCCTGAAGTTCCGGGACGGGGATCAGTGGCCCCAGACGCTCTATCAGGAGCGGGAGCTGGATGGGCGGCTGTCACTGACCATCAACCACACCGATACCTTCGTGTCGCGGGTGGAGAACAACCTCAAGCAGCAGCGACCCCGGATCAAGTGCCATCCGGTGGGCTCTGGAGCGGATGTCGATACCGCGGAAGTGGTGAATGGCCTCACCCGCCACATCGAGAATCGCTCCCAGGCCTCCGTCGCATATGATGCCGGCGGGTCGATGGCGCTCTCCATCGGGTGGGGATACTGGCGCATCATTCCCGAGTACATCGATGAGAAGAGTTTTGAGCAGGAACTGCGGATTGCCCCGATTCGCAATCCCTTCACGGTCTATCGGGACCCGAATTCGGTCCTTCCGGACGGCTCCGATGCCCTGCGCTATGTGATCTCGGAGAAGATCAAGCGCACGAAGTACAAGGCGCTCTATCCCAAGGCTCCCAACATCGCCTATGACGCCGGCGGCCTGGGGGATGACGATCTGGAATGGGAGTCGAAGTACGAAATCCGCTTAGCCGAGTACTTCCGGATCGTGGAGAAGCCCGAGCGGCTCTTCAAGATGATCGATGGGACGACCCGATTCGAGTCCGACTTCGCTCCCGGGGTGCTGAAAGAGGCCCTGAAGAACCCCAAAAAGCACAATTTCGTGATGGAAGGGGACAAACCGCTGGAACGGCGCAGTTTCCGCCGTCAGGTGCAGTGGTTTCGGATCAACGGCCGGGAAGTGGTGGATCGACGCGATCTTCCGGGGCGTTACATCCCCGTGATTGCCTGCGAAGGCAACGTGCTCGACATCAACGGTCGCAAAGCCCGCAAGGGCATGATCGCGAACCTGATGGAGCCGGCCCGCATGGTCAACTACTGGGAGACCATGAAGACCGAGCGCTTGGCGCTGGCTCCCAAGGCTGAATGGACGGCCTATGAGGGGGTGATTGAAGGTCATCCCGAGTGGCATGACGCCAACCGCAAGAGCTATTCGGTGCTGGTCGGTAAGGCCATTAGTGGTCCGGATGGCACGACATTACCGCTGCCGACCAAAACCCAGCCGGCAGCGATCGAAGCGGGCATGTCGGAGGCGATGCAGAGTGCGTATTCCGCCCTCATGGCCATTGCCGGCATGCCCCATGAGCCCGGGCAAGATGCCAAGGGCGAGGTGATCTCGGGGATTGCCTTGGAAGAACGTCGTCACCTGGCCGATGACACGCATTTCCAGTACTACGACAACCAGACGCTCTCGATCGCCTTCACCGGCCGCATCCTCTTGGATTTGATTCCGTACTACTACGACACGGAGCGGATGCAGCGAATCATCGGGGAAGACGGCGTCCCCAAGATGGTGAAGATCAACGAGAAAAGCCAGGACAATGGCGTTGCCCGGGTGAAGAACGACCTCACCGTGGGCCAGTACGAAGTCGTGATGGACACCGGGCCCGGTTACGACACGAAGCGCCAGGAAGGGGCGGAAACCCTGCTCCAGCTGCTCAAGACCCCCTTGGGCGAGATCGTGGCGCAGAAGGGCGCGGATCTGGTTCTGCGGGGCCTGGATACGGCCTACGCCGAACAATTGGCCGACCGGCTCATGATCCAGACCCCCGATGAGCTGCAGAAGATGATGGCGGACCTGCCGGAGCGGGCAAAGAACATCATCACGGCCTTGGCCCAGAGCAATGCGCAGTTGCAGCAGAACCTGCAGGCCGCGCAGTTGGATCTGAAGCACGGCTTGACCAAGACGCTGCACCAGGAAGCGACCAAGCTGCAGGTCGAACATTTGCGCGACAAGCGTGCCGAGCACGACACCATGGTCGATGCCGATACCAAGCGCTTCGACACCGAAGTGCGCTCGCATACCGCGATAGGAGTTGCGGAGATCAATGCCGGGGCCGGCTTGATTGACAGCAATCAGGACCGCGCCCACGAGAAGGAACTCGCGCGCATGACGGCGGCTGCGGCCGAGCGAGCCGAAAAGACCAATTGACCCGAGGGTGAGCGGTTTCTCACCAGCCCAAGGCGCTTCACTGCGCAGGATGACCTATGGCCACTCAAGTGGTGGATAGCACGAATTTCGAGGAATTCGCCAAGACCGGCAAGGTGCCGGAGCCTCCGAAAGAGGACAAGACCGAAGCCAAGGCGGAGGACAAGAAAGGCGACGGCGAGAAGAAAGACGAGGTGGATGAGGACGGCCTCACCGCCCGCGAACGCGAGCTATTAGGTGCCAAGCTCGACAAGATCGTCGCGAAACGGCACAGAGCGATGAAAGAGGCGGAAGAGTTCTCGCAGGAGCAATACCGCGAGAAGCTGGCCGCAGAGAAACGGGCAGACGAGTTGGAAGCTCGACTGAAAGAGCTTCAGTCCAAGGTGGCCCCCACGAGCACCGAGAAAGAACCGGTGCGCGAGGACTTCAAGACAGATGCCGAGTATTGGGATGCCAAGATCGATTGGCGCGCCCGGGAAGCTGTTAGAGCCGACCGGGAGTTACGCGCCAGGGAAGCGCAGGAAGCGGCCCAACAGGCTGCGGAGAACGCCTTCCGCGAGCGATTGAAGGCCTCTGCGGCTGAGATACCGGACTATGAGGATGTCCTGAAGGATGTGGAAGGGCGGTCGGATGAACCGACTGTCGCCCCTCACATCGCGCAGTACGTCAAGGAGTCCGACTCCCCCGCGCGGTTGCTCTATCACTTCGCGAAGCACCCCGAAGAACTCACGCATCTGAACACGTTATCGCCCATCAAGGCGATCGCGGCTCTCGGCAAGCTCGAGGTGAGCTTCGAAAAGCCCCTGCCTAAGGAAACGAAGGACGAGGCCGCGAAGCCACCGGACAAAACCCGTGCGCCCGCACCCATTGCCCCGATATCCGGTGAAGCCGGGACTGTTCATAAAGACCTCAAGGACATGAACACCCGGGAAACCATCGAGTATTGGCAGGCTCGTGAGGCTTCCGCGAAGAGGAAGCGCGAACGGCACTGAAGATCAGGCAATGGCCGGGCATTAACCACTCTGCGCCCTCTTGGGTATGTAAGGAGTAGCGGCCATCGCTAACCAACTGCTGACCATCAGCATGATTACCAACACCGCGTTGCCGGTGCTGAGTAATACATGCGTGCTGACGGACAAGTTCAACCGTCAGTATTCGGACGAATTCGCGCGTAAGGACGCCAAGATCGGCGCCACCGTCAACGTGCGGCGTCCGCCCCGGTATCTCGGTACCTTCGGTCCCGCCTTGAACGTGGAACCGAGTGTCGAAACCTACGTGCCGGTCTCGCTCAACTACCAGTTCCATGTGGACGTGCAGTTCAACACCGTCAACATGCTGCTGGACATCTCCGAGTTCAAAAAGCGCTTCCTCGAGCCCGCATGCGCGGCCGTGGGCAATCGCATCGACTCGGATGGGGCGTACTTCGCCTACCAGAACACCGCGCTCCAGGGCGGCATCTTCGGTACCGCGCCAGCGTCCTTCAAGACGTTCTCGGATGCGCGGGCCACACTCGCTTTCGAGGGCGCGCCGAAGAACATGACGCCTTCGGTGGTACTCGACCCCCTGTCGATGTCCTCGATGGCCGATTCTCTCAAGGGCCTCTTCAATCCGCAGAAGCAGATTGCCGAGAACTACGAGACCGGCATGGTGGCTGCGAAGACGGCCGGCTTTGACTGGTTCGAAGACCAGAACATCCCGACCTTCACCACAGGGGCCTATGGCTCCTCGACCCCGGTCCTCGCGGGAGCGACGGCCCCCACGGGCGGTACCGCGCTCTTGACCTCCGGTTGGGCGGCTTCCGGGACGTTTGAGACCACGGGCTGGGCTTCCGCGACTGCAGTGGTCACGGTGGGCGATATCCTTCAGGTGAAGGGTGTTTACCCGGTCAACCCGCAGAACCGTGGACAGTACGGCAAATCGCTCAAGCAGTTTGTCGTGATCCCCCCGGCAGGCTATGCCCCGATGAGTGGCGTGGCGGCCCCCGGCGGCCCGCAGTTCGCTCCCGCAACGCTCGCGAATGGCACCTTCAACGCTACCACGGGGGTCTATACCTCCAAATCCGGCGGTGCCCTCACGCTCTATGTGGCGGAGTGCCTGATCTCAGGCGGCCAGTTCCAGAACTGCACAGCGGCCCCGGTCTCTCCCTACACCATCACGGTGAATGGGAATGCATCGAGTTCGGTGAACTCGATCGCAAGCCCGCAAGGGTTGGCTTTCTACCGCGATGCCTATGCCCTGGCGTTCGCGGACCTGCCGATCCCCCGGACGGCGGTGGAAGCCTCCCGGGCCTTCGATGAGGAACTGGGTCTGTCGATCCGTATCGCCACCCAGTACACGATCAACAACGATGCGGAACCCACCCGTATGGACGTGCTGTATGGATTCAGCTCGCTCTATCGGCAGATGGGCTACCGGATCGCCGGTTAAGGAGCCACCATGTCGTTTCCTGCTGTCACCAATGTCGATGGCTCCAACCCGGGGCCGAACAGCGTCACGCTGCCGGATACCGTCCAGTCTCCCGTCGGTAATGTCTGGAAGATCGGCGTGTTCAGCATCACGCTCTCTCCGGCTTCCGTGGCCAATGCCACCTCCGCCGAGCAGACCTTTGCCGCTACCGGCATCGGACTGCTCACGACAGACCTCGTGAACGTCTCCAAGCCCACCGCTCAGGCGGGATTGGGTATCGTCAACGCTCGCGTGAGCGCGGCCGATACCCTGGCACTCACGTTCATGAACTGTACCGCGGCGACCATTACACCCACCGCGTCTGAGGTGTACCAGGTGGAAGTGGTGCGGGTGCAGCCGAACTGGTCGGCGCCGGCCTCGGGTAATCAGATCGACTGGTGATCCTGTTCGGTACCCCGACTTACGACAAGTCGGTCACGCTCGACTACCACACGAGCCTGCTTCAATCCACGCATCTACTCTCCCAGCGGGGCGTGGACTGGACCACTCATGTCGTCGCCGGGAAGTGTTTCATCGATCTCGCCCGAAACGAGATCGTGCACGCATTTCTCCACTCGGGCGCGTCCGACTTGCTGTTTGTCGATGCCGATGTGGGCTGGGACCCGAAGGTCCTTCCACGACTCCTGAACTACCCTCATGGGGTAGTGGCGGGGCTCGTGCCCAAGCGCGATGCCGAGAGCGATGCCACGTTTCATCAGAACGCGCTCACCGGGGTCATTGATCAGGGCCTGTTTCAGTCCCTGGAAGCCCCGACCGCGTTCATGCGCATCAAGCGCTCGGTCTTCCAACGCTTGGATGAGGCCTATCCCGAGCTTGCTCGCGCAGATCGGGAGTCGAAATTCACTCCGTACTTTCAGACCGGCATCAAGAACGGCGGTTTTCTGGGCGAAGACATCTTCTTCTGCCGCCAGTGGTGCGCGTTGGGGGAGTTCATCTGGATTGATCCGGATATCTCCTTCTCCCATCGCGGTTCTCGGGTCTGGAAGGGCAATTTCTACGATCACTGCAAGGCCACAGGCCTTTTAAGGTAATCATGGATACCAATGTTTTGCGGGGCAACATTGCCCTGTCGGCTCTCCTGGGCGTGACTTTGAGTCCCGCTTCTGTCGCCAATGCGACCACGGCGGAGCAGACCTTCACCGTGACCGGTCTTCAGGTCGGGGACTTCGTGAACGTCACGAAACCGACCACCCAGGCGGGGCTCGGCATCGTGAATTCCAGAGTGAGCGCGGCCAACACGCTCGCTATCACGTTTTCCAACTCCACCGCCGCCACGATCACGCCAACGGCCTCTGAAGTCTATACCGTCGCGGTAGACCGCCCCACCGTCACCACGCTGCCTTCGGCTCTGCAGGCCTAGAGCCGTGGCCAATCTCTCGTTTGGGGTCGGCAGCAGCAGCTATTACGCGCTGACTCGTGAGGGACGGGTTTTTTCAGCCTATGCCATCGTGACCGCGCCCGTGGTGTATTCCACGGCGGCCGGTACCGGCGGTCCCTTGCTATGGAATAGCTCCATTGATCGGAACGCCGTGCTGCTCTATGTGACTTGTCCCATCACTGTGGTGACGACTGTCGCAGCCGCGTTGGGTCTCACTGGAGCGGCTGGCCAAACCGCGGCTCCTTCATCGACTACCACCATCGATGCGACCGGGAACATGAGAGTCGGGGGCCCGGCAAGCGCCATGAATGTCTATCGGGTAGGCACCCCGACCAATGCCGGCGGTTTCTTTCTGCCCCTGGCGCATCTGCATACCGGGGCCCTCACGGTGGATACGTTCGGCAATGCCCTGATTCCACTTGAAGGCTCGGTCGTCGTTCCTCCTCAGTCCTGGGTGTCGTGGGCCGCTTCCGCCACGGCCACGACGACCGTGGCCCGACTGGGAATGGTCTGGGCTGAAATCGGACTTTGATATGGGATTGTTGGATAACAATCAGGGACCCAATAGTTCTGCTCGGGCCTTGTTAGCCAATGAGCCCAATGTGGCTAAACTCAATTCGGGAGCGTTGCCCCTTTATTCCAAACTACCCCCTGCAGTCGATCATCTCGGGGTATGGGCATATACCTCCGATCAGGGCATGGTATTCAGCAATGGCGTGTCGTGGATTCCTTCCAGCACGGGACCCGCTGCCTCATTGGCAAGTCTGTCGCCCGCGACCTCGACCCAGCAGTTCGCGACGACGAATCAGTCCTTCTCAGCGAATACCCCACTCACCCTGGCGAATGTCACTTCCGGCCCTGGAGTGGTGACACGCATCTGGCTGACGCAGGCCAATCCGGGACAGATGGGGCAGGGACATATTCAAGTCTATGTAGACGGGGAAGCAGCCCCCAGTCTCGACATCGAGATTCAGGCGCTCATCGGCTTGAAGTTACTGTTCAATCTTCCCGGCAACGCCATGACGGGGGGTACGCAGAACTTCGAGTACGGCATTGCCTCCTCCGCTGGGGCTTCTTGGACACTGAAGTATCCGATCCCGTTCATGTCCTCGGTCAAGGTCTATTACTGCAACCCCGCGTATGCGTCCGGGTCCGCAGGCAACCTGTACGCCCAAGTGGCCGTGCAGTTCGGCATCAATTCCCCACGCCGGCTTAGAAATGTCGGGGCGTTCAGTCCTTACGACAACGCGCCCGCCTACAACGGGGGAACGACGTATCCGATCGGGGCGTATGTCTCCTCCGGCTCGAACAACTATATCGCGATTGCTTCCACCACGGGGAATTCGCCCACGAACACCAACTTCTGGGCAGTTTCCTCTGCGGCATCACTTGGGAGTGTGAGCGGGACCAATCTCGGCAATGGAACCACAGTGCTGGCGCAGGTGCAGAACCAGCCACTATGGGTGGTGGGCTTGGGGCTCACGGGAGCGAGCGGCAATGCCACCTGGATGGAAAACGCGCCGATGATCTATGACGTGGCGAGTGGGTCGCCTACGACCGGCACAGCGACATATGCGTCTTCCGGATTCGAGGACTTCTGCGACTCCGCGTTCTACTTCGCCTCGCATATGTGCTACGAGGGCGGTGTCTCGAATTCCGGCTCAGGACTGGCGCGTTCGACCATTAGTCCGTCTTCCGGAACCGCGTATCGGAATCTCGATCAGGGCGGTCAGACCATCGTCGTGAGCGGCGGCACGGTTTCGGCCGTTCAGGTGTCCCGCGACGGTTCGACCTACGACACCGTGGCCTCTGCCACCGGATGCTCCGTGCATCTCGCCGTGGGTGATTACATCAAGGTCACCTACAGTGTGGCTCCCACAATGGCGGTGTACCCAGATCGGGGAGCGGCGACCACAACCAATACCAACACGCTGTTGGTGCAGAACATGTGGGACCCGGCAGGAACGGTGACGAGTTCGCCGTCTCCGCAGTACATCGGGATATTCAAGGATTTGCTCGCGTTGAATGGAGGGATTCGCTGCCAGAACGGATTGCTCATGCGCTTTGAACTGCCTTCCGGCAAATCAGGGCCCCAAGGGGCCGGGACGCAGTTCGGCTGGACTGTCTTGTACTACGTATAAGCATCATGGCTACGGCGCAGGATCTCATCAAAGGGGCATTGCGCCGGATCAACTCGTATCAGACCGGAGAGCAGATCGCCGCCCCCGATTTGAACGATGCGCTCGACACGCTCAATGACTTGCTCGATTCGTGGTCCACCGAGCATGCTTTTATCTACGCCTCCCCTGAGAACATCTTCTACTTCACGGCCAACCAATATCAGTACTCGATTGGGCCCGGTGGAGACTTCCAGGTCGATGCGCTCACGGGGACGGGGATCAACCGCCCCTTGCGGATCACGAGCGCCTATACGCGTTTCTCGGGGTTGGATTTCTGGATCGACACGGAGCTCACCGAAGATCGCTACACGCAGATTCTGCTCAAGAACCAGCCCGCCCCTTGGCCGCTGGTGTGCTGGTACAACCCGACATACCCGCTGGGTCTGCTCAACTTTTATCCCGCTCCATCGGATAACGGGGAATTGCACCTCTTTACCGACCAGATCTTCACGAATTTCGCAAGCCTCACTCAAGCGGTGAACCTGCCGCAAGGCTATGCGAGAGCCATCAAATGGGCGCTCGCGAAGGAACTGTGCGCGGAGTACGGCTTTCCGATGACCGATGCGATCAAGGAGAACGCAGCGGATGCGGTCATGAAAATCAAGTCGCTGAATCAAACTCCGGTACCAGTCTCGCGCCTGGATGACGTGCTGTCTCGAGGTAACCGCTCGGATGCGTCCTGGATTCTCACCGGGGGCTTCCGGTGAACAAGCAGGATGCTGACTTCGGTTTCGTGGGTGCTGCTTATACCGCGCCCAATCCCTATCAGGATCGCCAGATCTGCGTGAACTGGTATCCGGAAACGGATCGTAATCCGAATGCCAAGGTCGTCATTGCCCTTCTGGGATGTCCTGGACTCATTCAGGTGGCGAGCGCCGAAGGGTTGTGAAGACCCACTTCGTCCGGTCCCGGGATGCGGGGGTGTTCACTCCCGCACAAGTCCCGAATGTGACCGCGACCGTCATCAGTCCCACGGAAATCGATCTCACGTGGGGTTCGATTGTGAACGTGCAGAACTACACCGTTCGGCGCAACGGTGATCCGATCGTCAATCTGTTGGCGACGGCCTATGCCGATACGGGATTGAGCCCGAACACCACCTACACCTACACGGTGGCGGCCATTAATGCCTTCGGGGAGGGACAGAAATCCGTCCCCATACAGGCGACCACCCCCCCTGCACCCCAAGCCCCGGGGCAGGTCACAGGGCTTGCCACGACAACCGTGAGTACCACGGTCGTGGGACTCATCTGGAATGCCGTCCCGAACACGACGACGTACTCCGTGGTGAGAAACGGCGTCACGCTGGGGACTACGGCGAATGCGGCCTTCACGGACAACACGGTCGCGGCCAACACGACCTATCAGTACGTCGTGACGGCCATCAATGGAGTGGGCGCGGGCTCCCCATCGTCTCCTTTGACGGTCGCTACTCCGCCCAATGCGGGCGGCAGCATCGTGATCAACGGCGGCATCTGGGTCATCCTCGACTACAACCAGATGCTGAACCAGCCCATCGGGAACCTGTACACCCGCATGGACCAGCTGGTGGCGCTGTTGGGGACGACGCTTGTCGGTTTTATCGTGTTCCCGCACTGGGGGAATCTCGAAGGCCCGACTCAGGGCGATTTTACCGGGGACTGGTCCACCGATACGGTCAACTTCCCGAAAGGGTATCAGTTGATCGACGGGCTGCTCGCCAAATGCGCAAGCTACAACCCGCAGCGAAAGCTACAGATCCACGTCTACACCTACGGGGGCGCCGTTACCCCCGGGGGGCAGACGACCTTCCCGTCGCCGGGGTTTCTACCGAATTACCTGTCCAACACGTCGATTTACGGGGCTGACACCCACACCACGAACGGGCAGTGGGCAGGTGCCTGGATCAGTTCGGTGGCATCTCAGAATATCTCGGTCGCGGCCTATCCCCGGTATTGGGATCAGAGCCATCCGATCCTGGGCGCGCTGCTCAACATGAGCAACGGCTACGCGAATGGCAACGGGACGCATCCCGGCTACAACAACCATCCGCTGGTGGACTGTTTTTCACCGCTGGATGAGTCTGCGATTGCGAGCACGTTGACCGGGTATCCGGGCTCGACAAATGAACTCGCGATGTTCCAGGCACTGTTCCTGGGTCCCACGGGCTATTTCGCCACGTTACGGGCGCAGTGGCAGACCAAACGCGTGCAGTGGTGGGGTAACTACCTCACGAACTACACCAACTTCCTGCCGATGCTGCAGGCATGCATGCAGTACAAGATTTCGGTGGGATCGCCGGACATCTTCGGCACGAAACTGACCGCGTGTCAGAACGGCTATCTGGGACTCGATCCCACTACCGGTGTCGTCAATCCCTCCTATCAGAATCTGAAAGGAGTGGGCGACTACATCGCCATCATCGAGCCGATCGATCTGAATGGCAGCAACGGCACGGTCCAGCAGCTGTGGACGCAGTGTCTGAATCTGGGAGCGCTCACCGTGGCGGTCTGGGATAACACCTTCTCGGGACCGGCGAGCAATCAGTTCCCGGCTTTGGCCACGACGCTGATCAACTTGGCGCAAACCCAGCCGTTGCCCACGGCCTATCCCACGGGGTTCTAGATGGGCTGGGGTACGATCAACGTCGGCAGCTACACGTTCAGTGATAGCGCGGGCGTGAATTTGACGCCCACCGATCCGGGACATAACACCGGGGATTTGATTATCAACGCGTCCGGGGAGTTCATCGGGTCGGATACCCAAAGTACTCCGTCGGGCTACACGTTGATGTCGCCCAACGTCAACGCCAAGCAGATCATCGTGGTGGGGCGCATCGCCACCTCCAGTTCCGATGCCATGGCGACGTTCAATTGGGCAAGCCATGGGGCTTGGGCCATCGCCCTGACGATCCCGGGTGGCCCGGCGTCCATCACGGGAATCGTGGATGTGTCGTCCGACCGCCAGAGCACGAGTACCACGGTGGTGAGTCAGACCGGAGGGTCAGTGACTCCCGCCAACGCGAATTGTCTCGTGCTTCGGTTCGGCAACTTCGTGAAAACGTCCGCGCGGGATTCGGCCACGATCACCCCGCCGTCCAATTTCACGCACCTGACGAGTTTGATTCGCAGCGGCAATGTCGCCGCCTCGACCATTGAATACTGGTTACAGACCACCGCGACCACCATCCCGATCAATGGAGCGGCGACCTCGACTGCGGAGAGCACGGCGCAGAACTACGAGGGCGTGGTCATTGCGCTGATCCCCGGTGTTCCGGCTCCCAATGCCTTGTTAGGTTGGGCGAAACAGACCTTCGTTTCCGAGACCTTGATCCAGGTTTAATTCACTGGCCTGCGGGCCATTTTCCACAGAGGTAATGCTATGGCCCTTGGTTTAGGCTATATGGCGGACTTGGCGCCGACGGCGTTCACCAACGTCTCGTCCACCATCTTCCAGATGACCGCCGGCTCGGTGAATCCTTTCACCGTCCATCGGTTGGAATTGCAGTCCAACCAGACCGGTTCCACGCAGGCGATCCTGCAGCTGCAGCTGGTGATTGCCTCAGGAACGGGTTCGGGTGGTTCGACAACCTCGATCACCCCGCGCGCGATCATCCGCAAAAATACCGTGTCCTCGGCCACGACGGTGGTCTCCGGCTATACGACTCCGGGTGCGGTCTCGGTCGTGCTGCATACCTGGCAGTGGAACGGTGCCACCCCGTTCGACATCGTGTTCGGCAAGGACATCATCGTGCCGGAGATCGGTGCGACGCAGATCCTCGCCCTGAACTTCCTGACCGCACCGGGTACGCCGACCATCTCGGGTACGGTGAGTTTCGAAGAGTTCTAAGTGAGTGTCTGATCCGACAGTCATTCTGCCGCCGCGCGCGGAGACGGTAGACAACGGCAGTCGGATCATCGGTCAAAGAGGCAGGGATGCCTCCCTCTTCCTGATCGTTCTTCTGGGGTCGGCGGCGGGGTTCAATCCCAATACCGTCCCCACACCGGCGAAGGTCCAGACCTTCATCGAATCGCCGGTGGATGCGACGCCGTGGCGTCCGTCACCGCTGCTGCCGGTCTTAAGCGCCTATCCCAACGATGTCACGCAGGGGTGGGACAACTTCCAGCAATGGCCGCCGGAACCCGCACCGTTCATCCAGGCCCGCGGGCCTGCGCTGATCGTCTCCCTCACGAGCTACGTTGCCTACAACCCGGCGAAGGACGTGCTGGGACGCGGGAATCGCAAGCCGTGGTTTGATCCGTCTGCAGAGTTCACCGCCCCGCAGAAGCCGTATCTGCTGACGGCGCTGGCGATCAAACCCGCTCCCGTAGGGGATCTCACCACCCAGCTGAGGAAGCCGCAGGGGACGTGGGAATCGCTGGTCTGGGATCAGAAGGCTCCCGGGGCGTGGCATATCGCGCTCATGCCGCAGGTGGCGCCGCTCCCGCCACCGCCGGTCACGCCATTACCGACCCCGTGGCCGCTGCCTTCTGCCGTCACGAATCTGCCGTGTCGAGGGGCGTGGGAGATCCCAGGAGGCACCCAGTCGATCTGGGTGATTGGTTCGGGGTGCTTCCTGATGAGCGTGGCAAGTCCTGCCACGGCCTTTACGCCGACCACCTTCTCGCTGAAGCGGGTCGGCACGCTCTCTACCAGCACCGGACCTGTGGGGATTCGAGATAACGGGGCCGGCGGAACGGTGGTCATCGTGGATGGCCCGAACGGCTACTTCTACACCGTGGCCACGCAGAAGTTCGCGAAGATCACGGACCCGGATTTCCTAGGGGCCACCCATGTGGCCTTCATCGACGGTTGGTGGGTCTTCAATCAGCCGAAGACGCAGATCTTCTACACCCCGACCTCGACCTACAGCACGGTCTTCAATGCCTCGAACTTCGCATTGAAGGATGGGTCCACAGACCTTCTGGTGGCGCTCATCGAGAGCAAGGAAGAACTCTGGCTGATCGGGGAGAAGACGACCGAGATCTGGTACGACGCCGGAGGGCAGTTCTTCGCCTTCCAGCGACTGGTCTCGACCCTCATGCAGGTGGGGTGTTCGGCCCCGTATTCGGTCGCCCGTTTCAGTTCCGGCGGACAGGATGGACTCGCCTGGTTGAGCCGGTCCGATCGCGGACAGAACGTCGTTATCAAGACACGTGGCTTTGAAGCCGAAGTCATCAGTACGCCAGCGGTCTCGGATGCGATCGCAACCTATCAGCTGGTTTCCGATGCCATCGGGTACACCTACCAGGAAGACGGACACGAATTCTATGTCCTCACCTTCCCGAGCGCGGATGTCACCTGGGTCTATGACGGCATGACCAACCTCTGGCATCAGAGGCTGTCCTATGACCCGTATTCGAACACCTATCACCGCCACCGCAGCAACTGTTTCCTGAACTTCCAGAATCAACGG
>Ga0335069_10004934_pt1 | contig 19663 bp, 20 predicted proteins | sample Lox_Sample_11_FD_206714 | JGI IMG/M metagenome (GOLD analysis project Ga0335069, IMG submission 206714) | Soil microbial communities from Loxahatchee National Wildlife Refuge, Florida, United States - Lox_Sample_1.1 | ecosystem: Environmental > Terrestrial > Soil > Wetlands | place: USA... | reverse complement strand
ACCGCGCCACGGTCGGCGCCCAGGTGTTCACGTTGCCGTGGAACGCCGTTCACGTTCCCGTGGAATCCGTGTTCACCATCCCGTGGAAACTCTGTTCACCATCGCGTGGAATACGCAGTTGGAGCCAACATGTTCTCTGTGGCACGGGAAGCGCCGAGCGAGACGAGCGGGATCGATGGGTGCAAATGCTGCGCCGGCACGACGTCCTGCGCGTGCGCTTTCTCGCATTGTGTGGCTTTCGCAACCGTGTTCACTTCGCGGTCCTACGTAGAGGAACCCGTGGACGCACTCCCATGAAGCGAGCGCTTCCAACAGTGCCGGCAGCTCTCACCGACGCAGGAATCGGTAACTCGCGCGAGTTCCTCGATCTCCTTGCACATATCTTGGTTCACATGGGCCATTCGCCCGAGAAGTTGACGCGGGAGTTTGCCGAGATCTGCAGCGGTTTGCCGGAGCCCGATCACGCCTGGAATCCCTCTTACCTCAATTTTCTGACGGCTCTCCCGGGCGTGATTGCCCGCTGGCATACCGATGAGCAGTTTCTCAATTCTGCAGGTCTTCCTGTTCTGCTGCCGCTTAAGGGAAGCGTATCGCTGACTTCCCTCATCGCCCGTGTGCTCCCTGATGAAGACCCGGCCGTCGTCGTGGACTTCCTGACCAAGTTCCAAGGTATCAGGCGAGATGGGAAGCGCTTCCTCCCGACCGATCGGCAACTACGCTTCACCGAGCAGAATGCCTGGGTGTACGGGCTGCGGGCGCTGCTCGGGATCCTGAGAACGATCAAGTACAACGTCACCCGCGCAGGTCCGAAAGACACGATCCAGGAGCGCGTGGCCGTGAGTCTCCACTTTCCGGTGCACGCCTTGCCCGCTTTTCACCGATGGCTAAAAAAGCACGCGAAGGAATTCCTCTGGGGCGTCTATCGCAACATGGTCCGCCACGAGTCGGAAGGGAGTTCGGGGGCGTCCACGCGGCTTAGCGTGGCGGTGTTCGCGTTCGAAGATCCCATGATTACCGGCACCCCGATCGCAAGCCAGGGAGCCCGAGGAGGCACGCGGCGTCCCTCAGTGGGTAGCCGTCGCCGCTCGCGCAGGGTCGGCAAGCCATGAGAGCTACGGAAAGTGCACGCATAGGCGATCGGAGGGCTCGCTCGCGCCCTGCGTCGCTCAGTGAGCCTGCACGACAGGCTCTCGGCCACCTCGTGCGCATACTCGCCCGCTGCGGCTCGAGGCCGGAGGACATCGTCGCCGGGGTGCGCGAGGAGTGCGAGCAGATTCCGCGCCACTGGGTGGCTGAGGCGCGCCGAGCGCCACGCTGGATTAGCGACGCCGCCCATGTGCTGACTGTCTGGTTTGGTGAGGCGGCGTATCTCGATTCAGACGGTAGACCCCGCCCCTTACCCCTCGAGGGCGCCTCGACATCTGTCGCCGCATTGGTCCGCAGCGTCGATCGGAAGCTGGATCCTCGGGAAGTCCTGACCTATCTCATTCGCAGTGGCGCGGTTCGCCGCAAGGGCACGCGCTACGCGCCCCGCAAGCGGTTCCTCCGTCTGCGCGGTACGCAGGGGTACTTCTTTACGCTGCGGACTCTGAACAACATGCTGGGGACGGTCCAACACAACCTGCATCACAAGCGCACGGAGCCAGCGCTGTTTGAATACTCTGTGGACAATCCAAGCTTTCCTCTCAGTAAGCTGCCGCAGCTCTACGAGTATGTGAAAGCTCTCGGAGGGGAGACGCTTACGCGGGTCGACCTCCACCTGCGTCAGCGCGAGACAACGCGCCGCAAAGGCGAGCCGACGGTTCGCGTCGGGCTGGGCTTTTATATCTGGCGGGACCCCGTCCGGTCGTTGAGCCCAGGGCGTCGTCCCCCAACGCACAAGAGCCTCGCACCGAGAAGGGCGAGGTGAGCAGCCCATGAGCGGCCCGGAAAAGCTCGGCCGCGGTTGGAGACATGAGACATGCGCATCTCGGAGGATCGCTACAGCCGTGACCTGCGACGGCTCAATCTCGCCGAGTGGCTGATTCGGCTCGAGGTTCGCACACAGTGGATCTGCGCCTGGACCGGTCTATCGCACCATCGGGTGAGAAATCTCTACCGGTCCTACGACAAGAGCAGCGGCGAGGTACCCCGCCACCGCGGACCCTCGCCGAACCGACTCGCGACCTACCTGCGGTCTCCGGTACTTCGGGCCGAGGCCTCGGCGATCGGGGGGCTCGCCCGCATCTTCGAAGTCGTCCCTCCAAAGCCTGCCCCAAATGCCTGGCGAGATCGCGCGAATCTCGAGGCAGGCGAGCGGCTGTGCACGGTTTTTGAGCTCTATCGGCAGATCGTGTCGCATTCGCGCTTCACCATGGATCAATTCATCCGGCTGACGATCGCGCTCACGCAGGGTACCGAGCTCGAAATAGGCCACTGCGGAAGCTGTCACGGGGCGCTTTTGGTCGAGCGCTTGGTGGCGAGTCGACGGGTCTGTCTCGCCTGTCAGCAGGACGCCTTGAGCGCCGCCTCTGAGCCTGCGCCCCGGAATCCCACCGACGCGGAAGGCCAGCCGGTGCGCACCGAGGCTGTGGACTCGCCCGAGACCTACCAGCAACCGCTGTTTTGATCGGGTACGGCGTCGCCCGCAGGGCCCTTACGAAAGGTTCAAATCCCGCCCCCGTGTGCACGCTGGCAGATCGAGCCGCAGACGCGGGGCCAGTACGTGAATCTCGCCGCCACGGACGATCGCGAGGTACGCGTGCACGATGCATACGGCGCGAACTATCCACGACTCGCTGCGCTCGAGAAGCGCTACGACCCGGGCAACCTGTTCCGCCTCAACGCCAACGTCAAACCGGCCTAGTGTGCAGGGTGCCCCGCTCGGCTCCAGGCCGGCCCTCGTTCACGAAAGGGCCGCGCCGGCCTTACAACGCGGTGTGGCTCACCTTGGACAGTCGCGTGTTGGCCGAGAAGCGCCTAATTGGCCTCCCGCTTCCGGACATTCAGACAGGAAAACCTTATTGCGGTCGTTCTTACTTCCGCTGTGACGCAACTTGCGCGACGCACGCGAGCGGCAGGTCCTGGCCGGGAGCGGCGATTCCCAGCTAATTTCCCCTCTATCCGATAGGCTATGACTCAGATTGGACCCGATCGGACAGTTCGGAATGACTGCTTTCGGACCGTGACGATGTGCCCGTGGCCTTGGGCAGGCCGAGTCGAACGCGATCCAAAACGCGAGCGTTTTGGTATAGCATTCGGCGATTCACTCCCCCCGGTTGCTTGGTCATGCAAGCTATTGAAAGATGAAGACGTACGCTTCGCTTCGATTTCTCTTTTTCACGACGTGGCTGCTAACGGTATGCAGCGTTTCCTCCGGGCAGAGCTCCGGATCAGAGGCAACCGACTACCCTGCGAGGCCGATCCATTTGATCGTGCCCTATCCCGCTGGTGGAGGCGCCGATCATTGGGCGCGTCTGGTCTCCAAGGAATTAGCGGACAGGCTCGGCCAAGCGGTCGTTGTCGAAAACATACCGGGCGCAGGGGGCAACAAAGGGACGGCGGCAGCGGCTAGCGAGAAACCGGACGGCTACACTCTTCTCTTGGGCTCCGTTGGACCTCTGGCCGTTCATCAGTTCACCTATTCTGCGCTCGCTTTTGACCCTGAAAAGAACTTCGTTCCAATTGCACTTCTTGAGTCCTCGCCAATCCTGCTGGTCGCCGCCCGCTCGGTGCCCGTCTCATCGGGGGCAGAATTGATTGGCTTGGCGCGCGCCAAACCGGACATGCTCTCTTACGCCTCAAACGGGAATGGGAGCCCGGAGCAGGTAGCGGGCGAATTATTCAAGAAGCGACTGAAGCTCGAAATTCGCCACCTTCCATATGACGGAGCAGCGCCAGCGCGGGCGGCTGTTCTCGCTGGCCGGGCTTCCCTGATGTTCGACCCCTGCAAGGGGGCCTTGCCCGCTATTCGTCGAGGTTTGCAAACGCCCTTGGCAGTCGCAGCGTCCACTCGGTTGCCTGCACTGCCGGACGTGCCCACGTTCGGTGAACTAGGTATCTCGGGTTACGAGCTTCGCATCTGGACCGGCGTCTTGGCGCCTGCGGGTACACCAGCAGGGATCATTGCGAAGTTGAACGAATCCATTCAGGCAATTCTGCGGACACCGGAAATACAAAAGGAAATAGCGGACGAAGGTGGCGAAGCGGGAGCGACGACACCGGGTGATTTCGCTGCTTTCCTACAGACCGAGCGCAAACACTGGAGCGCTCTCGTCAATGAGAGCGGAGTTCCCAGGGTTGCCGTAGCGGCACCTGCACCCCCGCTGTCCTAAGGCAGTCGGTATGCGGACGCTACCAGCGCCCCGATCTGCTGACCCATCCGATTGCCCACCTCGGTTGAGTTGCGGAAGTGCACGCCGGCATGGATGCGAGCGTTGGAAACTTCCTGCACCAGATCCTCGGTACGAGTCCATTCGCGAGTTACGCCGGGAGCGGTATTACTGATCGTCTTCAAGATTGGCACCGGGTCACGACCAGCCTCGGCGTGAATCACTGCTATCACCGCGGCCGCGATAACACAGTTCCCACAGGGGTATTCCGGGTTCATCGGCGTGACGGTCATCGGTATCCAATCGGGATCGCGCTCGGTCTTGGGGTTGTCATCACGGTCGCCGTTGCGTATGGCGGTAATCGGGCGCCAAAAATGATAGTGGTATTTGGCCTCGAGCGTTGCGATCTCGGCTTCGTTAATCGCCGCAGCCGCTACGGCGTAGAGTCGTGCGTTGCGAGTCACCTCGCGTCCCGAGGCAGCCGCCACGGAGCGCACGAGCCCAATGTAGATATCCGGCAGTGAACTCGCCCAGAATCGCGCGATTTCGGTTTGCTCCGGAGTGCGCGTGGTGCTCGTCGCGGAGCCCATGGTCTTAACCTCGTTGAAGTCCCGTGCCCAGACCTCACTCGTGAGAGCGGGCGTGGGTCCCGGTCGGAACTGCGAAGCGCTCTTCATGAACCACGGCTTATGCTGTGCAAACGAATATCCCAGCGGAAAGGTCGTCGGCACATAGACGCCCGGTGTGGTCAGCGGGCGGTAAGGCTCGATCTGCCCGATGTCGTCGGCGTGCTTTGCCAGCAGATCCGCCGCCGCTCGCTCGCCGATGCTGATACCCTGCGCCCGTGCCTCATCGTCCGGGATTTTGTCGAGCGCCTGCTTATAGGCGGCTTCAGTCTTGGCGTTAAGCGCCGGCGCCTCGTGAAGCAATACGGCACGGCTCGCCGCGGCGACCGCAGCGTCGATCGACGCGCCCTTTGTCGGTCCAAACTCCACACGGTCACGCGGGTAGCGCGAGGTAATCGCGTTTACCGCTTCATAAACGGCGTTCTGTGCCAAGGCCATGGTCCGCACTGTGTTCGGACCGTCGGTTGCGATCCGTGTGGTTATATCGGCCCAGTCCGCGATGATATCAGCGCGTACCCCTAGCGAGATCAGCAGTAGCGCGACCGGACCGAACTGCCGAGCGAGGACTCCCACTTCCACTCTCCCACTTTGCGAAGGTGTCAATTCTGAACCAATTGCCGAGCGCTGGCGAGCTACCCCGCTGTACGGTGCCTTGCGTGTTGAGCCGCATGAATGGCTGCTTATCGGAAATCTCTGTTGCGTCTCGACTGACCGTTCGTGGCCGGGAGCGGCGGTTCCCAGTCAAATCGCCCGCCATCGATCGGCTATGACTCAAGATTGACCCGAAGCCGCCGGATGCGACCCGCCGCCATCGGGCAGTGCATTCATGCGCCTGGTTGCCGTGTCACACCCGGCACTACAAGCGAATGACGGCGGTTCGATCTCGTCAGCACCCGCCAATAAATCGCCAAACTCAGGCGATATAATCGTTCTCCGCTAAACCCTCGGGGAGAATCAACGTGAACCGACCGTTCGTCATTCTTGGACTCCTGCTGTGCTTGCCCGCTCTCGGCGAAACGCCGAACGACAGCGGCCCTGCGGCGGATATCCTCGCGGTTCGGAATATTGAGATAACGTTCCACACCGCCGGCAGCGTCCTCCCCAACAAGGATCTTGATCTGATGATGAGCCTGTATGCTGACGACGCCGTGCTCACTGACACCGCACACGAGAACAAGGTGTACCGGGGCAAGGAGCAGGTACGTACTTACTGGGTGGACGTCAGCGGTCCATTCCGCCCCGAGCATCACTGGATCGGCTACACGCCCGCGATGCGGATCAAGAGTCATGTAACAGGAGACCGTGGCACGCTCTACTTCGAATGCCTGTGGATGGATGTGGACACTAATGGCATCGGCGCACACGCCTTCTCCTCGATGGACCTCGCGCGCGTCAACGGGCACTGGCTAGTTAAAGCCATCAAGGTCGGCAAGGTCGAGAAGCTCTAGTTCGTGCTGCGGCTCGGGGAGGGCTGGTGGAGAGGGAAGGTCTCGGCAGCCGCTGGTGTGTTTTCTCTGACCGGCCATTGGCGCGGTGAACCAGCGTGTAGTGAGTGACAGCTTTTGCCTGGTGAGTTTGGTGCCGCGAAAGACCAGTTTTGGCCGCCTGCTGCTGGATGGGCCTGCATTACCGGAACTGTTACAGGTCCGCGCGTACTAGCATTAGTGTGCGGAATCACAGACATTCATCATACCGTCAGCGTCCAGCGGTTGCCAATGACGCCAGCTCAGATTTCATTGCGCCTCCTCCTGTCATTCGGACTTTCACTTACCGTGACACTCGCAACCGGCGTTAGGCTGGCTGCCGCCGACGAGCCGTGCGCCGCGTTCACGTGGGATGTCCATCATGAGCGGGCGCTGTTTGAAACCGAGCCCCAAATCCTGACCGGCGGGCAGACGGTCGCCGACTCGCCGATTTTCGCAGCGGATCGGCTATATCAAGTGGAATTAAGAGCGCAGTCGGAGGTGAAGTTCTTGGAACCTCCAGGCAGGAAGCGCGGGGACGGCAGAGCGTTTGCGGGTTTGGTCAGACTAAGCGTCGAAACGGCGGGCGTGTATCGAATCTCACTCGATCAGCCGCTGTGGGTCGACGTAATCGCGGACGGGACGGTCGTCCCGGCCAAGGATTTTCAGGGCCGTCCCGGCTGCAACGCTCCGCACAAAATCGTCGAGTTCCTGCTGCCAGTCGGAGGTCCGATGATTCTTCAATTCAGCGGCAGTAGGGTTCCCCTCGTGAAGGTTATCCTGACCCGGTCTTCCGGCAAACGTCATAGCCTTTCGAGTCGCCGCGGACCATCCATTAGTCAACACCGACGATAATGTGGTCGGCCTTGATGAATGCGTGCGCACGCTGACCCTTTTTGAGCTTCAGCCGCTTCGCTGAGTTAGTTGTAATTACAGAGACTATTTCGACGTCGTCGGCAATCCGAATTGTCACTTCGGTGCTGACTGGGCCGCGAACCAGTCTGGTAATCGTGCCAACAAATTCATTTCGAGTGCTGAGTTTCATGTCACCTCCTGTTGCTCGCTGGACCTCTGTTTGGAGCGCAGCCGCACCTTGACGCGAGGGGCCCCTGGCCGGCCGCCGAGCCGCACCACAGGGGCAGCTTGGGCGCTAGGCGCTCCTCTGCGTGCCTTATCTGCGATCGCCTTGAAGGCTTTTACCGCTCGGGTCTGCGCATCGTGCTCGAATCCACGGTAGCAGCCAATGAGTTCCCTGCCGAAGGGCGTGATTCGTGCTCCCCCACCGCCATGGCCCCCCGTGGCGGTGACCGCGACGGGTACACGAAAAGACGTGTTGAGGCTCCAGAGCAACTGCCAGCCACGGCGATAGCTCATGCCAAGATCCCGGGCCGCCTGCGAGAGGGAGCCCGTGCGGTGAATCGCCTCGAGGAGTGCGATCTTTCCCGGGCCCACGCAACAGAGTGTTGCGAAGTCCACCCGAAGACGGACGGTTGGGTTGGTCACAGCGTTTGCTTCCCATCGCCATCTTAGCGCGCGCCAATCCTAGCGGCGACAGCGGCTTGCAATATTGTCGCGAAGCTGGTATCGCTATATGCAGACGAATATAACGAAAAGCTTAGCTGCAATACATGTCTCGCACTCTGCTCGGCTTCGGGCTGGTATACCTGGCAATGTCTGCTTCGCTGCCAGCGGCGGAGGTAAAGCAGCCGCAGATTTTGGTATTCGCCGCCGCCTCCCTGACCGAAGCCCTACAGGAAGCGAGTGCAGCCTACGAAAAGACTGTGCAGGTGACGGTCAAGTCCTCGTTTGACTCGAGCTCGGTTCTCGCGCGCCAGATTGAAGCCGGCGCGCCCGCGGATGTGTTCTTCTCGGCGGACACGAAGTGGATGGACTACCTCGAAAGCCGCAACCTGGTCCAGGCCGGGAGCCGTAAGAACCTCCTAGGCAATCGCCTGGTGCTCATCGCTCCAGCAGATAGCCACATCCAGCTCAAGATCGCACCGCGCTTTCCGCTCGCAGCGGCCCTCGGAGGAGAGCGGCTCGCGACTGGCGACCCGGATTCTGTCCCGGCTGGCCGCTATGCGCGTTCGGCGCTGACGACACTCGGCGTTTGGGACGAAGTCTCTCCCAAGTTAGCGCGTGCAGAAAACGTCCGCGTCGCGCTGCTCTATGTCGATCGAGGTGAGGCGCCGCTCGGCATCGTTTATGCGAGCGATGCATTTGCCGATAAGAGCGTGCGCGTAGTGGACACATTTCCCGCGGACACTCATGAGCCGATTGTGTATCCCATCGCGTTGACGACATCCGCTAAAAGCCAAGCGGCGGCCTTTGTCGGTTATCTGGCCGGTCCGCACGGGCGCGAGATCTTCCTTAAGTACGGCTTTACGGTGCCCGACTATACCGATCACTAGGATCAATCCTGAACATTTCGCTCTTTGTGACAGCTTCTCGCAGGGGAGAGTACAGATGCGGTCTGTCTGGTGGTGCGCCCTTGCGGCGCTGGCTTCGACCTGCGTTTTTAATCATGCGGCGCGCGCAGCCGGTCCTCCAACCGAGGAAAGCGCACCCTGCGCGAGCTTCGAGGATTTCAAGAACACCGCTTGTCCGCTGACCTGGCACGGCATCACCCTGTACGGCACGGTTGACGTGGGCGTAGGTTGGGTCAGCCACGGCTTGCCGGAGAACCCCTATAACTACGAAGGCGAGTCGCTGGTTAACCGCAACGGCAATCACGCCCAATGGCTCATTGCGCCGAACAACCTCTCGCAGTCGGGTGTGGGCATCAAGGCAAAGTTTGAGGTCATGGAAGGCTGGTCCGTCGTGGCAAACGCTTCGACTGGCATCAATCCGCAATCCGGCCAGTTCGCCAACATGGCAGCCACCAACACCAGCAACAACGGCCTTCCGCGGGGCAGCTATTCAATTACCGGCGACGGTGCGCGCGCGGGCCAAACCATCAATGACGAATTCTATGGCGGTTTATCGTCGCCCCAGTTCGGCACGCTCACCTTCGGTCGTCAGCGCGCTCTCGGTACCGATGCAGTGCTCGCTTACGATCCCGCCGCGGGCGCCTATTCATTTTCATTCATCGGCTATAACGGCCTGACCGCTGGCGGCGGCGACACCCAAGACTCCCGTTGGGACAATGCCATCAAATATCGCCTCGCCTATGGTCCGGTCCGTATCGGCGCGATGTATAAATTCGTCGACGGTTCTGGCGGCTGCTACTCCGCCACCGCAGGGTGGACCGCCGCCACCTGTACGCCGGAAGCGGCCAAGAACAATGCCTATGGATTCGACCTCGGCGCAGACCTCGGCAAGCTATCCGCCGACGTCGTGTACCAGCATTACTTCCAGGCAGTCAGCGTACTGAACCCCTTGCTGGGGCCTCAAAGTCCGACGCAGCCCTATCAGTCAACCACCAACAGCATCAATACTTACCCCATCACCGGGGACAACCTGGTCGGGACGACCAACACCGAGTACGGCATCGTGACCGACAACACCGCCGTTATGGTCGTTGCCAAATATACCTGGGACCCGTTCAAGTTCTACGGCGGCTACGAACACATCCGACAGAATAACCCGTCGAACCCGTTGGGCGTTGGCGCCACCGCGCAGGGCGGCTATATCTTGAGCGGCGTTGAAGACAACAATCTTGATTCCACCAAGATCGTTGAGGTCTTCTGGACGGGCGTGCGATATGCCTTCGACAGCAAAACTGACATTATTTTATCCTACTATCGTCTGAACCAGAACACGTTTCGTGTGCCACCGACCTGCACGCCCACTAACATGCGCGCTTCCTGCGGAGGCTACCTCAACGAAGGTTCGCTCTTCGTGGATCATCACTTCACGAAGCGTTTCGACGCTTATGCCGGAATTACGTATTCCAACGTGAGCGGCGGTGTGGCCATCGCCATTCCTCACGCTCCCGGCGTCCCCTATCTCCACGACGACAACGTTGCTCCCGTGGTCGGAGTTCGTTTCACCTTTTGATCGTTGTCCACGGCGGCGGCCTCAGTCGAGAGCCTGCATGGGTGCGATTCGGCGATACGCGGCTCTTCGCGGCGGTGCGATATTCGCTCAGCGCGAGGCCTAGCGATGAGATCCTGAGCCGCAAGAACGCAGAACGAGCGGCGCGATGGGACAAGACCGACCCGGATGATAGCCGGCAAGCCGACTGGTTACGTCATACGCAGCTCCGTGCGCGCTGCGATGTACACCTCGCGTGCCGCATCAAGTTTTCACGAGGATTGCCAGTCCCACGGTCAGATCCGGCCATGCAGACTGCCAGACAGCCGTGAGCCCTCCGGCGATGATCATTGCGATATTCGCAAGCACATCGTTGCGGGCTGATAAGAATGCAGCCCGCGAGAGACTGCCGCCCGCATGCCGGACGCGGGCTCAGCGTCGCTGCTCCGGCCGTAGCAGCCGTAGCCGTTGACGCTCGTCCACCGAGATCAGAGGTACGTGGTCCACCGTGACGCGCTCGATCGGCGTCGCAACTGGGGAGTGAAAATCCGGCGTAGGTCCTTACCTACAGCTACGCATCAGGTGCGCTTACAAGCTAGCTCCTCGTTGGAACGTAGGATGCGGCTCGGCTGCAAACGAAGTAGCTCCATGCGCCGGACGGCCCAAGACTTTATTGCCCTCGTTGATGGCGATAAGCCAGCGCTAGCGGGCCGAGCCAAGTACTACCGAGCACTGGCCGCTGTCCTTCTAGCTCAAGTTGAGTCGGTAAAGTCGGTGGAGGCTCGTACCGAGCTTGCATCGCTGGCCGCCGACTACGAACGCCTCGCGGCTTACATGGAGCAGACCGAGAAACCTACATCGGGCGAAAAGGCGCGTTGGGATTTGAATGGCGGTCAGAGCCGGCAGGTCGAGGGTTCCGACTGAAATAGCGCCGCGAGACCGCGACGCGCCTGCGCACCAGCGAATGCGGCGCTTATTCCCCATAGGTACTCCACTGTCCGCGGTGCTTCGGCACCGAGCCATTGAATGCTTGCGAACTACGAGGGTCCGGTATCGAACGCGGTCTTGCGCTTCCGAAGATCCCAGAGCGGCTTGTGGAAAAGGCGCTCAAGGGCGCTCTCCCTGCGATCATCCAGATCGCCAACCGGCTGGACGGCAAGCGCGCAGAAGGACTAGGCCGCAGCGGGCGACGTGGTGGTGATCTTCAAGGACGAGATCGCCACCGCCAGAGGGGTATACGCGCCAGGTGAGCGCTGCAGGGCCTACTTCGCCTCCAACGGCCACACGACCGGGTTGGTGGAAAGGAGAGAGAGTTCGATTCCCCCGGCCCTTTGCGGGAGCGCAGCCGATCTTGAAAGGATCCTGCCGATCCCGCTGCCCGACTCCGTGCGCTCGCACGCAGGCAAATGGGGCTTGAAGATCAAGCAGTTCGGCCCATGCTGAGTGCGTGAGCTGACACGGATTAGCGCACCGTTGCTTGTCGAAGTTTCTGTCGAGAATTCGCACAACTCCCAAAAAAAACCGATGAGTTTCTGCGCAAAGAGCGCACGTACCTGACTCGCCACAGCACGCTCTGCGTGTTGGGATAGCACTTGCACGATCCCAACACGCAAGAGGCGCGATCAGCCATGAAAACCCGCAACTCTCGCGCGAGTCTCCCGCTCGCAACCCTTCTCGCCATGCCTCTGGTTGTCCTGCCCGAGCTGGTGCTCGCACAGGCCTCGCCGTTCATGACCGGTGCCACGGCGCTGCAGACCAACATTCTCGCCTGGCTTACCCCCGTGGCAATCATCTTGGTCATGGTGCTCGGCGCCATGGCGATGGCAAACCGGATTTCCTGGGGGTGGTGCATCGCCGCGATCTTGGGGATCGCCATCTCCTTTGGCGCCACACAGATCGTGACTTGGGTTCGGGGCATGTTCGGAGTGTAAGTTCGTGAGCGAGAGAAATCAGGGACTCACCGCGGATGCGCTCTTCGTCGGTGCGACGCGGCCGCCGATGCGCTGGGGCGTGACCTACTCGGCGCTCCTCATGAACGGCGTGGTGACCATGGAGATCTTCCTGCTGACGAAGAATCTCCTCACGCTGCTCCTCGCCGCACCCATTCACGGTGTCTGTGCGCTGCTCTGCGCCCGCGATCCGCGCTTCTTCGACCTCGCACTCCTCGCTTGCCGTACCCGAATCCCGGCGCTGCTCGCCAATGCCCGCCTCTGGAGGTCGAGCAGTTACTCACCGCTAAACCTCGACCTCCCGAGTCGGAGCGGGCGGCGCCGGACCTCCACCCCGCAGACCGCGGTTGCTTGGCTCGAGGTACGCCGCTGATGAGCGCGCTTCCAAAAGAGACTATCGTCCGGCGCGAGGCCGCGACGTCAAGCCGGATTCCCTACATCGCGCATGTATCGCCGCACTTAGTCAAGACAATCTACGGCGACTACGTGCAGGTGTTTCGGCTTTCCGGGGCGAGCTTTGAGTGCGCGGATGATGAGACGCTCAACAACTGGCACGCGCGTCTCAATGTCCTCTGGCGCAACATCGCGAGCCCCCAGGTGGCGCTCTGGGCGCACGTCATCCGCAGGCGCGAGGTGACGGAAGTGGAGGAGGGCGCCATTGGATTTTCCGGCGAGCTCGAGCGGAAATACCGCACGCGTCTTGCGCAGCAGACGCTGATGGTGAATGAGCTTTTCTTAAGCACCGTCTACCGGCCCACAGCAGGCGTCGCCGCAGGTCTCACGTCCCGGTTTCTCAAGCGAGCACAGCGGAACGGCGCTGACTTCGAGCTCGCTGACGTACTCGATGCCTGCGAGAAGCTGCGTGACACCGTACGGGCCTCGCTCCAGCGGTATGAGCCCGAGGTATTGGGCGTCTATTCGCGGGACGGCCGCGCCTACTCCGGGCCGCTTAACTTATTTTCCACTCTTATTAACGGCGAGGTGCGTGAGGTTTCCTTACCAAGGGGTCCGATCAATGAGGTGCTGGCGACCTCGCGCCTCTTCTTCGGAACAGAGGTGGTGGAGTATCGCCAGCCAACAGGGACACGAGCCGGCGCGATGCTCGGCATCAAGGAGTACCCGACACCCACGCACGTGGGGATGTTCGATGGGCTGCTGTCGGCCCCTTACCCCTTTGTCCTCACTCAGTCGTTTGCGTTCCTGACCAAGGCCTCAGGGCAGGCGCTGCTGCAGCGTCAGTTCAACCGCATGATGAATGCGGGCGATTTCGCCGTCTCCCAGGCCGAGGAACTCAAGGAGGCGCTCGATGCCTTGACCAGCAACGAATTCGTGATGGGTGATCATCACTTCTCGCTCCTGATCCTCGCGGATGATCCTGAGGCCCTCACCAGAGGCCGCACGCGCACTTGGAGCGAAGAGCACGAGAAGACCATCGTGCGGCGGACGAAGGCACTGAACGACCACGTCGCCGCAGCGCGTGCGCTCCTCGCCGACACCGGCATGACCGTCGCCCGTGAGGACCTGGCACTTGAAGCTGCCGTCTGGGCGCAGCTGCCGGGAAATTTCTCGATGCGGGCTCGCAAAGCCCCGATCACCTCGCGCAACTTCGCTGCCATGGTGCCCTTTCATAACTACCCGAGTGGCCGCGCATCGGGGAATCACTGGGGTGAGGCACTCACGGTGCTCGTGACGAGCGCGCGGTCGCCGTTTCACTTCTCGCTGCACGCCTCCGACGCGAAGGATCCGGAGGGAGGCTCGCGCAAGGACACAGGTCACACGCTGATCTGCGGCCCCACCGGCTCCGGCAAGACCGTGTTCATCGGTTTCCTGGTGGCCATGCTGACCCGACACGGTGCGACGCAGGTGCTGTTCGACAAAGACCGGGGACTCGAGATCCTGGTGCGGGCGCTCGGCGGAGAGTACTGCCCGCTGAAGAACGGAGAGCCGACCGGCTTCAATCCGCTCATGCTCCCGCCATCCCCGCTCAATGTCGAATTCCTGAAGTCCTGGCTCCGGGTCCTGGCACGACCATCGAGTGGGTCGCTCACCGTGCGGCAGCAGGCGGATCTCGATTCGGCGCTTCGCGGGACGCTCGCGCTGGACCTTCCCGCGCGGCGCCTCTCGCGCCTCACGGAGTTTCTGGATTCAACCGATGCCGAAGGGCTCCACGCGCGGCTCTCTCCCTGGTGCGAGGCCGCGGGCGGCGATTACGCCTGGGTCTTCGACAATCCCGCGGACATCGTCGTCCCGAGCCTCGCGGGCCATGCGATCGTGGGCTTCGATGTCACGGACTTTCTCGATCACGAGATGTGCCGCACGCCGGTCACGCTCTATCTCTTCCATCTCGTGCGTCAGCTTCTCGATGGCCGGCGCTTGGTGTGCTGGATGGATGAGTTCTGGCGACTGCTCGCCGATCCCGCCTTCGAGAGCTTCGCGAAGGATGGGCCAAAGACGTGGCGCAAGCTGAATGGCGTCATGGCGCTCGCCACCCAGAGCGCAAGCGATGTGCTCGGAAGCTCCATCAGCCGGACCCTCATCGAGCAGACGCCTACCAAGGTTTTTTTTCCCAACGCGGATGCCAGCTGGGAGGACTACGCATCGGGGTTCGCCCTCACCGACCGCGAGTTTGCACTCATCAAGGACCAGCTCGAGCCGGGGTCAAGGCGATTCTTGATGAAGCAAGGGCATCAGAGCGTGGTCTGCGAGCTTGACCTCAAAGGCTTCGACGGTGAGCTCGCGGTCATCTCTGGCCGCCGCTCCTCGGTCGACATCGTGAACGAGCTCATCACGCGCTTGGGTGCCGATCCGCGTCGCTGGCTTCCCTCCTTCTACGAGCGGGTCCTGGGTCGCGAAGCTCGCTCCTCACTCCAGTAGGTGTCTCATGCCTCATAAACAAATTGCCGCCGTTCTGGTTGTCGCGCTGTTAGCACTCGGCTCATCAAAGCCTGCCCGCGCACAGTGGGCCGTGATCGATGTCTCTGCCATTGGCCAGCTCGTGCAGGAGGTGCAGCAGCTTCGGCAGCAGGTGGCCACCGCGAGAAGCCAACTGTCGCAGGCACAGAGCGAATACGCCGCGATCACGGGCAATCGTGGGATGCAGCTGCTTCTCCCCGGCGTCAACCGCAACTACCTGCCGATGAACTGGTCGCAGCTCTCGCAGGTTCTCACCGGTGCCTCGGGAAGCTATCCCGCGCTCGCCGCGGAGATGAGTACACTCATGAGGGCGAACGCGGTGTTGACGCCGCCCCAGATCGCTGCTCTTTCGCCCACGCAGCAAGCTCAGCTGACGACCGCCCGACAGTCCCCGGCGATGCTCCAGGCGCTCGCGAGGTCCGCGCTCGTGAACTCGAGCGATCGCTTCACCTCGCTCCAGCAGCTGATCACGGCGATTGGCGCGGCGACCGACGAGAAAGCCTCGCTCGACCTTACGGCGCGCATCACGGCCGAGCAGGGGATGCTGCAGAACGAAGCCACAAAGCTGCAGGGCCTCTACCAGGTCGCCCAGTCCCAGGAGTGGGCGCGCGCGCAACGCTCGCGCGAGCAGGCGATCGCGGACCAGGGCTCTTTACGCCAGTTGCCTCCCATGGGGCTGTGAGTGTGACCTATGGGCTTCTTCGCCGAGTTCAACGCCTGGCTCAATGCGCTCCTTGTGGGCTACATCGGCGCCAACGTGAGCCGGATCGCAGCGACGCTCGAGCCGGCCATCGTGACGCTCGGCATCGTGTACGTCATGGTGTGGGGCTATCTGCAGCTCACCGGGCAGATCGAGGAGCCCTTCATCGGTGGGGTGAAACGGATCATCACGCTCGCCGTCATTTTGGGCTGCGCCCTCGCGCTCTGGCTCTACAACAGCCTCATCGTCGACACCTTCTTCAATGCGCCGACCGAGCTCGGTGCCGTCATCGTCGGTGCCTTTGATCCGGTCGGGATCGTCGATCAGATCATCTTCGAGGGTGGCGATGCCGCCAACCTCCTCCTCGAGAAGGGAGGGTTGCTCGATGGGAATTTCGCGTACTACCTGGCCGGGATTGGCGTGTATCTCATCGTCGGGCTCACCGCCATCTACACGATCTTTCTGCTCGCGCTATCGCGCATTGCGCTTTCGGTGCTCCTGGCGCTCGGCCCCCTCTTCATCGCGCTGCTGTTCTTCAATTCCACCAAGCGCTTCTTCGAGGCGTGGATTGCGCAGCTCGCCAACTATGCCTTCATCGCGCTGCTCGCGGTGCTGGTGGCCGCGCTCATGCTCCGCGTGGTGACCGTCGCCGCGAGTGAGGCGGTGAGCGAGGGAGGCTCCATCCAGATCGCGAACGCCGTGCGCGTGTGCATGGCGGCCGGACTCACCTTTCTCGTCATGCGCCAGGTGATGCCGATGGCGGCGGGACTCGCGAGCGGGCTCGCGCTGTCCTCGTTCGGCGTGGTGAGTGCGGCCCTCGCGTGGGGACTGGCTGGCACGGTGCGAGGCACTGGCCAGTTTGGGCGTGGACTCTTCGATCGTGAAACGGGTCGGTCGGATCCCTTGAGCCGAAAAGCCGGCTACGCGCTGCGGCGCGGCGTGGTGCGGGCGGTCTCACGTCCCTGGCGCGAGAACCAGGTTCGAAGGAGCGCTTGAGGCCATGAAGTTTCTCCGCACGACACTCTGGGCGACGGCCCTCATTCTCCTCACGGCGGGCTGCGCGTCACACCCAAGAAAGGTGGACTGCGAGGGCCACCTTCGCCCGATCAACGCGCCGGCTCCTGTCACCTCGGGTGGCACACGTCCATGAAAGCCGATCCAGCGCTCGAACGCTACTTTCAGGAGGCGGCATCCTGGGATGCCGACCGTCTACGACAGGGCCAGCGCACGCTGCGCCTCGCGCTCGCCGTTGCGGGCGCCGGGTGGCTCGCGGTGCTGGCGCTCGCCGCGGCGCTGTTGTTCCTCATGCCGTTGAAGCGTGTCGAGCCATTTGTCGTGCGCGTGGACAACTCGACGGGAGTCGTGGACGTCGTGCCGGTCTACACCGGTCGCTCCGGCATCCCGGAAGCCGTGACGCGTTATCTCCTCACCCACTACGTCATCGTGTGTGAGCGCTTCAACTTCTCAACCGCCGAGAGCGACTACGAGGAGTGCGGGGCGTTCCATACCGCGCAGCGGAATGCGGCCTGGTACGCGCTCTGGAATCCCAGCAATCCTTCATCGCCCCTCAATGTCTACAAGGATGGGACCAGCGTCCGGGCGCAGGTGACCTCGGTGAGCTTCTTCAAACGCGCGAGCGGGGTAGGGGATCTGGCACAGGTGCGCTACATCAAGGCGAAGCGCGCAGCCGGCGCGAGCACCGAAGACACGACCCACTGGATTGCGACGCTTCAGTACGCCTACGCAGATCCTTCGTCCGACCCCAAGGTCCGGGGGTGGAACCCGCTCGGTTTCAAGATCGTGGATTTCAAGCCGGAGCCCGAGGTTCTGCCGGACGCAGCGCCGGCGACGAGCGCACTCGCGGCGACGCCGACGGCCGGCAAACCCTGACGGAGTAACCCGCGTGAGAAAAATAACGCTGCTGGTGCTGATGGCAATGAGCGTCGCCTCTCGCGCCGAGACCTTACCCTCGCCGGGGCTGCTGGATGCTCGGATCCGGGCGGCGCCGTACAGCGCGGACCAGGTCTATGTTCTCAGAGGCTTCGTGGGCTACCAGATCGATCTCGAGTTCGAGACGGGCGAGTCCTTCGTCGGTCTTGGCGCTGGCGACATCGATGGCCTCTCGTTCGTCGCCGAGGGCAATCACCTCTTTTTGAAGCCAAAGGCGGCCAAGGTGGGAACCAACCTGACGATCCTGACCTCACGACACACCTACCAGATCGACTACTCCGCGAGCGCCATGGTTCCGGATGCGAGTGAGCCGGTTACTTACGTGCTGCGCTTCACCTACCCTCCGGGCCCGAAAGATAGCGGTGAGGCCAGCGAGCGCGCCCTCGCGGCCGAAAGCAAGAGGCCGAGAAACATCGACTACTGGTACTGCGGCGATCCGTCCATTCAGCCGATCGCGGCATCCGATGATGGCGTTCACACGCGGCTCACCTTTGCGGCGAAAGCCGAGCAGCCGGCGATCTTTGTCCTGAACGAGGATGGCTCGGAGTCGCTCCTGAACTTCAGCATGGATGAGGGCGATGTGATCGTGCATCGCGTCGCTCGTCGACTGATCCTGCGGCGCGGGCATCTCGCCGGCTGTGTGGTCAACAAGGCTTATACGGGCTCGGGCGAGCGCTTGAAGTCCCATACCGTCTCGGAGGAGGTCGAGCGCTTGACCCCGGGAGCACGACCATGACCCGCCTCGCGGGCGAGGGCCCGAGAGCGCAGGGGCCCGTTCCGCCGGCGGCAGATGAACCGGCCGTCGAGGCTGATGCCGTCATCGCGGGAGATCGCGGGATTCCCTCCATCAATCGCGCGCACTCGCTGCAGTCGCGCGTCAGCAGCGGACTCGCCATCGCGCTCATGTCGGCGCTCGGCTTGGGTCTCCTCACCTGGTACTACGCAAGGACTCTGACACGTCCCGCTCAGGCCCGGCACGCCGCCCAGGCCGCGGTGAAAAGCCGTGCCCAGGGCGAGATGGCGCTGCCCTCACTGGGACACATCGTGTCCCCGCTCGTGCCGAAGGATCCGCCGCCCGTGGCATCGCCTCCCGCGCCTGCCGCGATGGAGCAGTTGTTAGGGCCTGCGCCACCGCTCCCCCCCGCCGTCGCCACGCCGCTCGGGATGGCAACCCCCCTCACGCCTTCGGGCGCGCCAGCGCCGCCGCAGAAATCACCCGGTGAGCTCGCCCTGGAGCGGCGGCTCGCGGGACCTGCCTTTGCGCGCGTCTCGAAGGACGAGGACCATTCCGCCGCGACATCGGAGCCCGTGTCCGATCCTGCCCTGTACGCCGCCTCGCGCCCGAGAACCGATGATCCGCCGGACACCTCTTCCGGACTTGCCCCCTTGCTGCGGCCGACTGTGACGCCGGCGGTTGCCGCGTCGGTCCTGCCGACGCGGCGCTTTCTCCTCGGCAAGGGCGCCTTCATCGACTGCACCCTCGAGACGGCGATCGACTCCACACTGCCCGGGATGACGACCTGCGTCACGGCCACCGACACCTTCAGTGCGGATGGCACGGTGGTGCTCCTCGAGCGCGGAACGAAACTGGTTGGCGAGACACGCGGCCAGGTCCAGCAGGGCATGGCACGGATCTTCGTGCTGTGGACGGAAGCGCGCACGCCAACCGGGGTCGTCGTGCCCCTGAGCTCGCCGGGAACCGATGAGCTCGGCCGATCGGGTCTCCCCGGCGAGGTGAACCGTCACTTCTGGGAGCGCTTCGGGGCCGCGATCCTCA
>Ga0335069_10004933_pt1 | contig 19674 bp, 15 predicted proteins | sample Lox_Sample_11_FD_206714 | JGI IMG/M metagenome (GOLD analysis project Ga0335069, IMG submission 206714) | Soil microbial communities from Loxahatchee National Wildlife Refuge, Florida, United States - Lox_Sample_1.1 | ecosystem: Environmental > Terrestrial > Soil > Wetlands | place: USA... | reverse complement strand
GATCCCAACCCACCCGCCACGCGAGCCAGTGAGCGCACGACTGTGCCCCCTCTTTGTACCAACCACCCGCCTCATCAAAGGTCCGGATGCATTCGAGCAGCCGGTGCGTGGCCGCGTCGATGTGCACCGCCAAAACCGCTATCTCCTGACCCAATTCCTCGACGGAGAACATGTCTATTAGCTAAACATATGTACAGTCCACCGGCAAGTGAAAAGTGAAAGGACTTTCGAGATTTTCTCGACGATTTTCGTGCTGCCAATACGTGCCTGCCACCTGCCGGGGAAAAAATGATTGCGTAACGCCTACTGGTTGAACGGCCCGCGGGCTGTTTTCGCCAGGCTATAGATTCCCTCGGAGCTCGCCCAGTACACGCATTCGTCGTCTACCGCGTGGGCTCCACCGTTCTTCATGGTTACGAGGACAACGGGGTCGCTGCCGTCGGCGGAAATCCTCGCGAGCTTGACCGTGGAGGAGTTCGAGTCGGTTACGGCCAGGTAGAAGTTGCTCCCGTCGAAGGTGAGGCCCCAGGCCTCCGCGAAAGGCAACGTCGCGAGCGTGGTGGGCGCACCGCTGGCAGGATTCATCTGCCAAATCTCGTTCGGCGCTTCGGATCGCCAGCACACATTGGAGCCGCAAGGCTGCATATCGTTTTGTCCCGCGCCCGCCGTACCCCGCTGCGTGACCGCGCTATTGGCAAGTGGGGGCAGCGGCACGCTTTCCACACCACCCTCAGGGAGGGCCAGAATGAGTTGCTGTCCGAGGACCGCGATAGTGCCGGGGATGTCGCTCGTGAGGGTGATCACGGCCGGGCTGCCCGAAGTGGGAGCCAGCGAAACGGCTTCTACGCCATTAGTGTCGCCGAGATAGACATAGGTTCCATCGGTAGCGAATCCTGACACCAGGCAATAGTTGCAAGTCAGCACCGTCGTGGGTGGCCCCCCCGCGAGGGGAACGGAAAGGATCACGTCGCTGCCGCTGCTGGTGTTCTCACCGACGATCAGACTCGTAGGCGTTAGCACCCAGTCAAGGAATAGAGCGCCGGACGCGATCAGCGTCGGCTGGCCGCCGCTCATAGGAACACGCAGGAGGCTCGCATCGAAGTAGGCGGCTCCAAAACCCGGCGAGACGACGGGAAGGACCCAGATCGTGTAGTAAAGGTCGGACCCGGTGGCGATGATCGCGCCCACGCCGCTAGTCACCGGCCCGGCATCGGTGGGGACAGGGAACGCGCTGGCGGGCACAACCAGCTGCGGCGTCAGCCCACATCGGCCGTCGGCGGGTGGAACTTGGGAGGTCCCAGCATCCGAACCCGGCAGTCCCACATGAGAGGCGCTCGTGCAGCCCACACCTGCCACCACAGCAAGGAAGCAAAAGGCTCCATAGAAGGCGAGCCGTGGCCCTCGTGCGGGAAACATGTTTGCCTCGCTGGATTCCACTGCTGACATCGGCCACCTCACAAATAGAATACCTCAGCGACGCGTTTGCGCGATCAACTTCGATGCGGCGCTATCCCCTCACGGCACCCGGAAGCACCCCAGATCCCCCAGCGTATTCGTCGGGATGCCGAAGCTCGCGGTCTGGGCCGAGTACATGAGCTCGTAGGTCCCGGCAATCACGTACCTCGAGTACGTGGTGGAGAACGTGCTGCCGAGGCTGGCCTTGTCCCCGCTCGCGGTCTGCAGGACCAGGTTGGCAACTTTGCTGGGACTTCCCGAGATCTGCACCCCGAGCAGGCTGATCGTCCCCGACACCGTCGGCGCGGAGACGTCGATGTCGAGCGGCAGCGGCGTCGACCCCACGACGATTCCGCTGCGCAGCTTGGCCGACTGGTTCACCGGGACGCCGGTGGCGCCGTTGCCGGTGATGAACGCGTAGTAGAGGTCGTAGGTTCCGGCCACCACGAGCTGCGAGGACGCTCCGGCGCCCCCCGTCGTCCCGACGAGCGCGTCGTCGCCCGCCGCGTTTCGCAGGTGCAGGCTCCCGGTGCCCATCGATTGGTCGACCTGCGCGCCATTCACCGTGATGGTTCCCGACACCGTCGTCGCCGGGATGTCGATGTCGAGCGTTTGCGGGCTGGTGGTTCCGATGACCACGCCGCCGCGCAGCTTGACCGACGTGTTGCTCGGGACGCCCGTCCCCACCGTGATGACCGAGTAGTAGAGGTCGTACGTCCCTGCCACGATCGCCGTCGAGTACGCTCCCGCGGGGGTGAGCGAGAAGGCGTCGGAGGTGGTGGCCGCGAAGGTCCAGGTGGTGGTCGCGTTCTGCAGGGTCAGCTTCCCGAGGCCGGCCGTCGACGCGACCTCGGCGCCGTTCACCGTAATCGTCCCGGAGACCGTCGTCGTCGGGACATCCACATTCAAGGTCAGCGGGCTCGCGCCCACGACGATCCCTTTCTGCAGCAGGGTCGACGGGTAGGCGTTCAGCCCCGTTGCCACCGCGGATGTGTTGAAATACAGGTCGTACGTCCCCGGGATTATCGTCGCCGTGTAGGCGCCGAGCTGCTCGGCGATCCCGGCGCTGTCCCCGGCCGTGGTCACCAGCGAGAGGCCGTACGCGTCGGTCGCATTGCCTGCCGGGCGGGTCTTCGAGCCGTTCAGGGTGAAAGTTCCCGAGACCGTGGTGCCCGGGACCTCTACGTTCAACGTCACCGGGCTCGCGCCCACCACGAACCCGCTCTGCAGCTTGGCCTTCTGGTTGATCGGGCCGGAGGTAAACGAGCTGTGGCCGTAGTAGACGTCGTACGTCCCCGGCACCACCGGCGTCGCGGACGTCCCCAGCGGGGCGTCGTCCCCGTCCGCGGTCCGTAGGTAAATCGAGTCCCCTGCGAAGCCCGAGGCCGGGCCGCCGTTCGAAGTCAACGCCACCGAAACGGGCGTCGCCGGGACGACGACGTCGAGCGTCTGCCCGCCGGGGGCGATAACCACCCCGCTCTGGATCTTCGCCGACAGGTTGACCGGGAGCCCTGGCCCGGCTTTGACGTAGCGGTAATAGATGTCGTAGGTCCCGGGCAGCACGAGCTGGGCGATGGAGGTCCCGCCCGGCGGCGTCGACGCGAGCGGCGCCTTGTCGCCGGCCGCCGTGCGGAGCTCCAAGGTTGCGCTCCCGGTCGAGCCCGTGCCCCCCTGGACCGTGATCTCTCCGCTGAGTTGCGCCACTTGAATGTCGATGTCGTGAGGGAGACAGCTCCCGCTCGACCCGCCCGCGCCCGCACCGCCGGCGGCTCCGCTCGATCCGGCGGTGCCGGATCCGCCAGTGCCCGATCCGCCGGCGCGAGATCCGCCGGCGCCCGATCCGCCCGCACCGCCGGCGTTCGAGCCGCCCCGTCCCGAACCACCCGCGCCGCCAGCGCCTACAGCGCCGCCGCTCGCCCCGCCGACAGCCATGCCCGAGCCGGCCGTAGCCGCGCCGCCCGTGCCGATCGTGCCTGCTGTCCCTACGCCAGCCGTTCCACCGCCGGCCGCACCCGCGCCGCCCGACAGACCCAGGCCGCCCGCACCGCCCTTTCCGGCGACGGTCCCGGCGGCGCCAGCCCCGCCGCCCGACCCCCGCGTGCCCGACCCCGATCCCGAGCATCCGCACGCGGCCAACAGCACCGCAGCCGCAAGAAAATGCGCCGCACGGCTCCTCTGCACGTCGCCACGGCACCAGAGCCCCCGCTTATTTGTGTTCCTCGACAAGGCTAGCGATGAAGTTTATCCCATATGCCCGCCCTCAGTTGCAAGAACTGGCCTGACAGGTCCCGTACGCGTAACCGAACAGAGTCGCCGGACAGCAATTCTGGCCCTGTGGGCAGTCGCTGCTGGTGTGGCACATCGCCAGGCCGGCCAGGCAACTACCCGACACGCAACTGGTCTGGATGACTGCGCCCGAAGGCATGCAGCGCTGATGGCCCGCACCGCCGCAGTCCTCAGGGCCGTCGCAGGTCACGGCCCAGTCTTGCTTGCAGACGCTCACCGTGGAACAACCCTGGCTGGCCATCGTCTGGCTTACACAGCAAGCCAGGCCGCCGTTGCAGGTCACGCCCCCACACAACACGCCCGCGTAGTCGCCGGTGCCTGTCGAGCCAGCGCTGCCGCCCATTCCGCCGCTTCCCGTCGAGCCACCGCTGCCGCCAGCGCCGGCCGCGCCACCGGTGCCGGTCGAGACGCATCCGTGCTCGGCGATACACGGGCCCCAGCAGTGGTTGACGACGGCGGGAAGGTAGCCGGCGGGGCAGCTGGGCTTGACCAGGCTACACGTGACCTCACTCGCGTTACAGTCGCCAGGAGCGCTCAGCACTGCGCAGAATCCATTCGAGCAGCCAAAGTCGGCCTGGGTGTGGGGCACCGACCTTTGCGCGCACATGTCGAGGTCACACGCCACCCCTGGGCAGCTCACCGGCGCTGGGGTTCCGGTCGGCACGAGCGCGCAGTTGCAGCAGTCATCGATCAACGTGCAGCCTGATGTGGTCGAACACCGCTCCGTACTTCCGCCGCTGCCTCCGGAGCTCGTTATTCCACCTGTGGCCCGGCCCCCGGAGCCCGTCACGCCGCCGGCACCGCCGGCGCCCCCTCCGCCAACGGGAGCCCAACAGAACCCCGTCGCACAAATCCAGCCGGGTGGGCAGTCCGAACTCAACGTGCAGCCGTTACCGATGGTCGTCCTCGTGCCGCCGCTGCCTCCAGAGCCGCCGCCCGCGGTCCCGCCGCTTCCACCACTGCCGACCGACGCGTCTGGCCTGCCACCCCCGCCGGCGCCGCCTGCAACCCCAGCGTCGACGCGTGGAGCGCCACCCGCGCCGCCCGCGACCGCAGCAGCATCGACGCGCGAAGCGCCGCCCGCACCGCCCCCTGCCCCGCCGGCTGCAGAACCGCCGACAACGGCCGAGCCTCCAGTCGCGCTGATTCCGCCCACGCCGGGTGATCCGCCGAGAACAACGGTCGTGCCGCCCGGCGAGCCTGCGGCAGCGGCATCATGGGACAATTGGCCGCTCGCCCCTGCGCTCGACAGGTTGCCCGACTGGTGGTCCTTGCCCGAACAACTGGCCAGCACCAGGGCTGTGATCACGATCACTAACGCCTGGAACAACTCTCGCCTTGCCATGACGTCATTATGCCTCGCAGGGCAGCACGATGAAAGCTCACCGTGCGCGCGACCCGAGCGCCGAAGTGATTTGCCCGACACTTGTTTTGCTGCGGAAAGTCGCAGTCCCCGCCTGGCGAGCTGCTTGGACGCGGGGCGGGGCCAGCCGAGTGCAACGGCGTGGTGCCCGGTCACCGTCTAAAAACTCCCTGAAAGTAGCGGTAGCGAGAGCCCGGTTGGGCGCATCGGAGGCTCGGGTATGCCGGCTTGTAGCGATTGCGCGGGCCAAGATGAGGAGGTGCCGCCGACACTGGTCGCTGGCACGGGATGGTACCGGGCCGATGCCTCGGTCTCCACGTCGCTTTGCCTGGCCATCTTGACGATGCCGGGAATGGCCATGGCGAGGCCGATAGTCTCGGAAACCAACGCGACAACAAGACCGGGTAGGCCGCGGTTTCTGCCTGTATTGCAGCTGCTCGCGGGGGTCGGGCAGTTATAGGAGCCCAAGCTCGACACGATTAGCTCCCAGCCGATCAGGCTGCCCACGCCAAAAATGGTGAATCCGGCTATCGTCAGCACTTTGCCGGTGTGCTTGCGCCGCATGCGTGCGTCCGCCGCCTTTGCGGCAAAGGGCACCAGGCTCGGCTCGCTGGCTATCCGCTGCGCGACCGTGCTCGTCGACTCACCGACCAGGGCGGCAAAGGCGTCCAATTTCTCGGGATCGAGCGTTGCACGAGAGCTTGCCGTGTCGGCGCGAGCAAAGGACGGCGAAGCTGCTGCAAGAAAGAGCGCGGCGACGAGGACGGAGAAAGGTGATCGACGGTGAATCATGGTAGCCTTATGGGTTCGTTGTTGGCCGTGGCACGTGGGGCGCGGTAGCGCAGTCCGGTGACCTTGCCTTCTCGGAACCCTTGCATGACTTGTACCGAACCCTAGCGCGCAGAACGCGCGACAAAGTGAAGAGATCCGACTCTCTCCGCGCTGGCCTACCATCAAACGCGACATCGGCGTCGCGATCGATCCTCGGATGGGGAGGCTACAGCTCAGAGCGTTGTCAACTCGGCTTGGGCGCCCGCGGCGCAGTCAACGACTGGCGAGCTGTTTGGACGCGGGGCGGGGACCGGCAACGTCGAACACGTTGCCCTTTTGCGGGCACCAGGCCAGGCTGGAAAAACCTGTGCGATGGGCTCTCGTCCGGAACGGTGGGCCGGCAGCCGATTTCCTTATTTCGCGAAGGGCGTCGAAGGGGACCTCGTTGTGCATGGTGGGATTCCACAGCAGGAACCCATCGGCACCCGCGCGCTCCGCCGCGCGCAACTGGTTGCTGACGAAGTCCGGGCCCCAGAAGCCCTCCACGCTGTTGGCGTAGGCTTGCAGGTACGGTCGCAGCACGATCCCGCCGGCCTTGGCGCGCGCGCGGCGCAGGCCGCACTCGATGAGGTAGACCACGTCCGCGGTCACGCGCTGGTTGCGAAAGTACGTGCCCATCCCGTTGGCGTACATCATGGGCGACACCGCTTCGATGTACTTCGCCATGTTCTCGATGGTCTGGCCGAGGGTGCGGGGATCGCCATCCACCAGCGTGGTCAGGCCGTAGACATCGGCCGAGATGGGGATGGCCAGCGCCCGGTCTGCCCTTTCCAAAAAACTTGCGATGAGCTGGGCGCGATCCGGCGAATCCTTGTTTTGATGGAGCCAGGTGGCCAACGTGCCTGCGTGCCCCTTGGGAAAGCGCACGTAGTCGAACTGAATCTCGTCGAAGCCGAAGCCCTGCAGCTCGCTCGCGATGTCGATCAGGTAGTCCTGCACCTCGGCCGAATAGGCGTCGAGCCAATAGCTGCCCGCCGAGAACAAGCGCTGCGCCCTACGCCAACTGCGCACCGCCAGATCGGGCCGGGCCAACGGCAGCCGGCCGTCCTTGAACGCAACCACTCGGCCGATGACATAGATCCCCTGCTGATGGAAGGCGCGCACCATGGCCGCGGGATCCTGGATGAGCACATAGCGCTGCTTCTCGCCCAACGGAATTCGGGTCGGGTAGACCAGGTGGCCGTTGTCGTCCTTCATGTCGATGACCACGGCATCGAGGTGCGCCTTGCGAATCATCGCGGCCGTGCGCTCGGCGCCCATGCCGAACAGGTACATGGGCGTGATGTAGAGCCCGCGCGCCTTCTTGCCCGCCTCGCTCATGGTGTCGTCAAGCCCGTGATCGGGATAGACCTTGGGCGTGTAGGGGCGCAGCTGGCGGCCGAAAGTCTTCTGCGTGCAGCCAGGCAGATCGCTGCGCGGGTCGCATTTCTGGTCGGCGTAGTGGATGCGACTTCTTGCCTGTGCGGCCGGCGGCGCGAGCAAAGCGTACGCGGCGGCCGCCGTGACGGCAGCAAGCAGCAGACGCAGAGGTGGGGGTTGCCGAGAAAAGAGGCAGGACACGCTCATGAACAACCTCGAGGCGTGGTGCCACGTTGTTTTCTTAATATAAATCGTAAGCTATCTACCATTTCATAATGCCACAAAGTTCGCTACAAGGGAAGGCCGTCCGAGCTACCACGTGGTTCTGTACGGACAGTGTGACAACTTGGTGGGTCACATCGGTCCGGCGCCGTCAGGGTCGGTGGCCCGCAGCAGGACAATGGTGCATGATGCGGCCTCGGAGAGCGCAGGGAGGCCGCACAGGCACAAAACCGGAGAAAGTTATGTTCAAGTCGAGATCATTCCCGTGGCTTTCAGTCTTCGGCGTCTGCTGGGCCGCGGCCTGCTCGGGGACCGGGGCCTACACCATCCTGGTCCCGCCCAACCAAGGCGCGACGCAGGTGCACGATCTGGCACCATCCCGCGACGGCAAGCGCCTGGCCATGTCCAAGGCCCTGGGCGCGCGCCCCGAACGCCCCAGCGAGGCATGGGAGCTGGGCGTGTGGTCCGCCGCAGATGGCAAGCTGATCTTCACGCGCGCCCCCGGCGAGGTCAGCTCGGCCGCCTTCTCGCCCGACGGGCAATTCCTCGCCTTCGCGGCCGAGGATGGCCTTTGGTTCATCGACCTCAGCGGCAATGCGGTGCTGGGCGCCCTGGACGGGAGCGGCATGTCCCCGTTCCTGAAAATGAGCCAGTTGCGCAAGGTCCGTTTCGTCGCCCCTGGCCCCGCGGCCTTGGCGTGCGGCACCGACGGCGTCATCGCGCACACCGCGCACACCAACCTGCAAAAGCTGTGGCTGAACAAGCCCGAATGTACGGCCCTGGACGTCAGCCACGACGGCCAAGGGGTCGCCCTGGTCTTCGGCCTGCGCGACGAGCACAAGCTCGCCGAGATCCGCTACGCCGAGACTGGAGAGCTCATCAGCCAACTGCGCGGCCACCAGGACACCGTGATCGACATCTGCTTCGCCGGCCACGGCCGGGTGGCGACCGCCAGCCGCGACAACACGATTCGGCTGTGGCAGGCCAAGTCCGGCCAGGAGATGCGAGCGATCCCCATCCCGCCGCTGGTCACGCGCCTCGCCTGCAGCCCGGGCGGCCGCGTGTTGGCCACGCTCCACTCCAACGATCCCACCATTCACTTGTGGGACGCCGAGGCCGGCCGTTCCCTCGGCCTGCTGGCCGGCCATGGCGAGACGGTCACGGCCCTGGCCATCTCGCCCGACGGAAACGTGCTTTATTCGGGCGCCCAGGATGGCTCGATCTTCATGTGGGCACTTCCGCGCTAGCAACCGCGCGGCGGCTCGTGCTTCATTGGCATCTAAGAGGCTCGCCCGAAAGTCGCCATCGCGATGAACGAAACGCTGCTGGCCCTGCTGCTGATGATCGCGACCGCGAAGATAGGCGCGGGCATCGCGATCCGCCTGCGCCAACCGGTGGTGCTGGGCGAGCTGGCCGCGGGCTTGTTGCTGGGCAACTTGGGCCTGGTCGGCGTACACGCGTTGGACTTCATCAAGACGGATGACCAGGTAGCCTTCCTGGCCGAGTTGGGGGTGGTGCTCTTGCTCTTCGAGGTCGGGCTGGAGTCGAGCCTGCGCGACATGGCGCGCACGGGAGCCTCGGCCTTCCTGGTGGCCCTGGTGGGCATCCTCGCGCCCATGGCGTTGGGCTTCGTGATGGCCGGCTGGCTGGTTCCGCACACTTCATTTGCCGTGCCGCTGTTCCTGGGCGCTGTGCTGGCCGCGACCAGCGTGGGGATCACCGCGCGGGTGTTCCGGGACCTGGGCCGCAGCCGCAGTATCGAGGCGCGGGTCGTGCTCGGCGCGGCGGTAATCGACGACGTGCTGGGCCTGCTCGTGCTCGCCGTGGTGGGAGGAATCATCGGCGCGGTCAACGGCACGGGGAGCCTCTCGGCGCTCGACCTGGCCCTCATCGTGGGCAAGGCGACTGGTTTTCTGGTGGGCGCCGTGCTGGTGGGAACCTATCTTTCGCCCCGCCTGTTCGCCGCCGCATTCCGCCTGAAGACCGACGGGGCGCTGCTGGCGGCCGGCCTGGTCATCTGCTTTCTGTTCTCTTGGGCCGCCAGGTGGGTGGGGTTGGCTCCCATCGTGGGTGCCTTTGCCGCCGGCCTGGTGTTGAATCCGAAACACTACCGCCGCCACCTGAGCGCGGGCGAGCCGGAGCTCGGAGATCTGATACAGCCCCTGACGGGATTCCTGGTGCCCATCTTCTTCGTTCTCATGGGCGCCAAGGTCGATCTCGCCTACCTGGCCAACCCGAGCGTGGTGGGGCTCGCCCTCGCCCTCACCGTGGTGGGCGCCCTGGGCAAGCAGGTCTGCGGCCTGGTGGTGCTCGGCCGCGGCACCGACCGGCTGACCGTGGGCATCGGCATGATCCCGCGCGGCGAGGTGGGCCTCATCTTCGCCGACGTCGGCTTGGGCCTCAAGGTCGCGGGCGAGCCCATCGTGAGCCACGCCAGCTTCAGCGCCATCGTGATCATGGTCATGTTGACCACCATGATGACCCCACCACTTCTGCAGTGGAGCGTGTCACGCAGGAATCCGGGGGGGCCAACGCCGCCGGAAAAGACAAGTCCCGGCGGCGCGGGCTAGTCAAAGCTTCGCGATTCTGCTATCTCGCGTGTTCTTCGAATATCATGCGAAATCCCATCGCTTTCGGAGGTCCCATGCGTTTCGTCCTGTTCACCCCTGGGCTGACGCTCGCCCTGATTGCTTGTGCCCGCAACCCGTTGGACGCGTCGCCCGTCAATTGCGGGTCTGGCGAAGAGGCCTGCGGAGCCACTTGCGTTCCCAAGGGCTCGTGCTCGCCTGATGCAGGGACCACCTCGACAGCGTCCGCCACCGCAACCGCGACCTCGACCACCCTGCCCTCTTCCAACTGCACGGACAAGGCATCCCTGCAGAAAAAGATGACCACTCAGTACGATGGCGCGTTCCTTACGGTGAATGGATCCAACAAGCAGTACTACGTGCAGAGCAACTGGTGGTCCAAGTTCGTGGATCAGACGGTCGCGGTCGACGGGCTGTCGTACACACTGGGCAATCCCAACAACCGCACCGCGGATGGAAGCGATCCGATGGGCTACCCGTCGTTTTTCATCGGCTCCTACTCCGGCAACTCCACCGCGGGCAGCAACCTGCCCAAGCAGGTGTCCGCTTTGACCAAGGTTCCCACGGTCCTCTCGACCAACGCGAAGAGCAAGGGCACCAGCAACTACAACGCGAGCTACGACGTGTGGTTCACGGCAAGCGGCGCCCCGCTTTCGAGCTTCGACTATAGCCCCGGGCCAGGCGGCGCCTACCTCATGGTTTGGCTCTTCATGCCGAGCGATCGCCAACCGCGCGGCGGGGGTCCCCATGCGCGCGGCCAGAAGGTCGGCAGCCTGCCAGGAACCTGGGATGTCTGGGTCGACAGCAGCAATCCGCCGTGCATCTCCTACGTGAGCACCACGCAAATCGAGACGCTGGACTTCGATCTCAACCAGGTCATCCAGGACGCGGTGACCAAGGGGTACGGCATCACGAGCAGCATGTACCTGAGCATCATCTTTGGTGGATTCGAGGTCTGGGGTGGGGCTGATGGCTTGCAGCTCGAGGCTTTTTGCGCCAGCGTGCAATAGCTTGTCAGGCGGCGTGCGCTTCGCGCGGTCGCTAGCGACAACCCTGACCAATTCATCGTGATCACCCGGCAGAAAAAACGCGCGCATCCCCTGCTTTGGGTGCCCAGTCTGTATTTCGCCATGGGCACGCCCATGATCGCCGTCTCCGTGGTAGCGGCCATCATGTACAAGAACCTGGGTCTGTCCAACTCCGAGATTGCGGCCTACACGGGCGCCATGTACCTGCCCTGGGTGGTGAAGCCATTGTGGGCGCCCGTGCTCGAGTTGTTTCGCAGCAAGCGCTTCTTCGTGCTCGCCATGGAGCTCACCATGGTGGTCACCTTCTGCTGCCTGGCGCTTGCCCTCAGGCTGCCGCTCTTTTTGCCGCTGACCATCGCCTTTTTCTGGATGACCGGCTTCGCCTCGGCCACCCAGGATATTGCCGGCGACGGCGTGTACCTGACCTCGACCAACGACAGGGAACAGGGACTGTACGTCGGCTTGCAGGGAGCATTCTGGAACCTGGGCAAGGTCTTGGTTTCCGGGGCGCTGGTCAGCCTGACCAAGCTGCTATACGACTGGGCCGCGGCAAGGACGCCGGCGCCCGCCCGTGGGCCCCATCCGGCCTGGTTCGCAGCCTGGACCATCGTGATGCTGCTTATCGCGGCCATTCTGGCGCTGGCCGCGCTCTGGCATTTCTATATGCTACCCGAAGGCTCCAAGGCCCCCGACGCGCCTTCCAGCATCCGCACGGCCTTGTCCACCACCGCGGATGCCTGGGTCAGCTTCTTCAAGAAGCCACGGGTGTGGATGATGATCGCGGCGGTTTTTTTCTATCGATTTGGTGAAGGCTTCATCGAGAAGATCGGCCCCCTGTTCCTGATGGACAAGCGGGCGGTCGGGGGCCTGGGCCTCGACAACATGGCCCTCGGCAATATCAACGGTACCTTCGGAACCGTGGCGTTCGTCGGGGGCACGCTGCTGGGCGGGCTGCTGGCCGCGCGCTACACCCTGCGGCGGGTGTTCGTGGTCTTGGCGTTTGCCCTCAACATCCCGCATGTGACGTTTTTCTACCTGAGCCAAACCTTGCCGCAGGATCTGGTCGTTATTACCTGCGTGGTGTTGATTGAAAAGATCGGCTACGGCCTGGGCACCGTCGGGATGATGTTATACATGATGCAAGAGCTGTCGCCCGGCCGCTATCGCACGGCTCACTACGCCTTTGCCACCGGAATCATGGCGCTCAACATGATGCTGACCGGAATGGTGAGCGGGCGCATCCAGACCTGGCTCGGCTACCAGGCCTTCTTCGGCTTCGTGCTGCTGGCCTCGATTCCGCCCATCGTCATTTCCTGGTTCGCGCCCTTCGGCGCCGCGGTCGAGGCAGAGGCCAAGGCCGAAGCCGAAAGCGCGCGCCCGTAGGCACGCTCAGAACTGAACGCCGGAAGCGCCGTAGTAGAAGTCCCCGCGCACGTCGGGCAAGCGTTGGTCGGTGGCGGCAGCTTGAGACGCAACCTTTTCAGGCAGCGGCCGACAACAGGGGCATGACCATTCCCGATCCCTCGCCCCGCTGTCGGTTGCCACGCGGTGGCTTGACATCTTGATGTCTACTTGACAGCATCAAGATGTGCGAACGACTCTGACCCTGGATGAGGACGTCGCGGCCAAGCTGAAGGTCGAGGCGCGCAAGACCGGCCGGCCGTTCAGGGAGACCGTGAACGCGTGTCTGCGTGCAGGTCTTAGCCTGAGGGCGCCGGTGCACAAGACCCATCCCTTCCGGGTACGGCCGTACGACCTGGGGCTCCAGCCGGGCGTGAATCTCGACAAAGTCAGCGTGCTGCTCGACGAAATAGAAGGCGCGGAGCGCAGGTGAACCTTCTCGACGCCAACATCCTGCTCCACGCCTACAACACGGCATCCGAACACCACCGACAGGCGCGACGTTGGCTGGAAGACGCCCTGACCGGATCCGCGCCGGTCGCATTCTGCTGGGCGACCGTTCTTGCCTTCCTGCGAATCGTCACGAACCCCCGAGCCGTGAGGCGTCCGCTTGCCATCGCGCAGGCGCGCGGCATTGTCGACAGCTGGTTTGCCGTTCCGGTGGTGACCGTGCTGCAGCCGACCGATCGTCACTGGCAGATCCTGGGCGCCCTTCTGGTCGCGGGACAAGCCAGCGGTCCCTTGGCCTCGGATGCGCACCTCGCGGCGCTGGCGATCGAGCATGGAGCGACGCTGATCACGAACGACCGTGACTTCGCGCGTTTTGCCGGTCTGAGGGTCGAGTACCCGCTCCTGGGTAGGTGATTGAGGCCCGTCGACCGCGGCTGCGGCCCCGCAAAAGGGCCATCAGAACTGAACGCCGGTATCGATGTAATAGAACTCCTTGTACAGGTCGGCGAGGTTCGGGTCGGTGGTGGTGGGCGGGGTCCAGCTCTTCAAGGCTTGCTGGGAGACCACCGAACGGCCTGATCCATCGGTGAATCGCAGAGGCACGGGCAGCGCGAATGGCCCTTTGCCCTGGGGCAGCTGGGGCAGCACCCAAGTGCCGAAGCGCTCCTGCGGCCGCGCCGGCGTATAGTTGGGGTCGCGGAGCAGCGCGATCCACTCCCCGGACGGCAGCTGCGCTTCCACGCTCACCAACGAGCCGAGCCCCGCCACATTGACCACGCTAAACGAGAAGTAGTAGTCGCCGCCGTTCTTCAACAGGATGTAGATGTTGCCCTTTATCGGGCAGGGCACGCGACGGTAGCGGGTCGGAATCACGCCGTCGATGATGCCCTTGTTGGGATCCCCATTCTGCAGCCGAGCCATGGCGATGTCCGAGAGATCCAGGTGAAGGCTCTCGTTGGGCAGGGGATCGTGGTCAGCCGGCACCACCGATGTCTTGGTCGAAGGCGGGAGCGGACAGCCGTACGCGAAATTCGAAACCTCGCCGCAATGGTCGCGGCCCGAGCCACAGCACCACTTGGAATTGGCCGAGCAGGGGCAGGAATCCACGATCTGAAGCGTGATGGGTGGGGTGTAGCCGGTCTCGGTCGATTGGTAATCAGTCCCGTCGGCCTTGGTATGCACAAGTTGAAAGCACTCCCCGCAGCTTAGATAGTTGTCATTGTCACCGGGAAGATCGGGCCAGAATTGTGTGTAGTAGTCGCCGTCCGGAGCGGCAAAGTTCCCGCGCAACGTCGTGTCGGTCGGATCGGCACAGAGATCCGGGTAGGTCTTGCAGAAGGTGGCACATTGGGTTGCCAGCCTGCTGTCGGTAAAGGTGAATTTCGTAGTGCACAGCCCGTAGAGGCCGAAGGCGCAAGCCCCTCCGGATGTGAGCCCGAAGTGGGTCGAGCGCGAGTAGTGCCAAGGCTCGTCGCCGGTGAGACAGTGGACTTCCGGCCACTCGCCCGAGGTGCACGCTTTGCTGTTGACGACCTGGCATTGAGCCGAGCCCGGTCCCCCGCACTTACTGCAGTCTTCCGACTTATCGTCGTTGCTGCAGTACTGGGCGCAGCACACGCCGTTGGTCATGGCCCAGGCGCCGCAGGAGTCCGGACCGGCGTCGGGCCGAGGCGCGGGACGCCGCCGCCCTGGATCCTCGGAAACCGCAGGCCCTTGACAGACCAGGGCCGTGTCTCCGGTGCCCGCATCGGGAACCGAGCTGCTGCCGCCACAGCCCCCGCCGGTGCAGGTCGTGCCGGTGGCGCCGGCTCCACCCTGGCCACCGGTATCGCTCGAGCCCGCGCTCCCAGTCGAGCCTCCTGTCTGCCCCGCGCCGCCCATCGCCGTCGAGCCACCACTGCCGGTCGAGCCACGGCTTCCGGTGGTGCCAGCGCTCGCGGTCGAACCGCCTGCCCCGGCTTGTGGGACGTCGTCGCCCCCGTCCCGAGCCGAGCTGCTGCTCGAGCAACCGCCTGGGCCCGCACAGCTGCTGCCCGAAGTGCCGGCCACGGCGTCCTGACCCTCGCCCGTGGTGCTGACGCGCGTGCAGCTGGCAGCGAGCAGGCAGGACCAAAGCAGCGCACACGACTTGAGCTTCGTGGTCAGGTGCATGCCCTCATTTTCGCATACGTGGACCAATGGGGCATGTCAATCTGGGCCGGTGCCAACACGGGCCGCGCGTCAGGAGGGATCGATTTTCCTGGGCCTGACCCGCTGTTTCAGGTCGGGTTGCGCTCTATGGCTTCATCTTCTGTTTGGACTGCTGTCGTTGGTCGCCGCATTGTATACAGGCCCGCGATGCTGCCTCGATACACAAGCCAGCCCGTCTCGGGCCGCGGTCCGTGCAGGAGGGTTCGGTCGAGCAGCAAGGTCCTTCTTGCAACTGGCCTGGTGACTTGCGTCTTCCTTGCGTCGCCTTCAGCAAACGCGCAGGCGGCGCCCCCGGGAGGTCACGAGGATGCTGCCTTCGACTTGATGAACCTGCTGACCCACCATGGATTGCACAACATTGACGATGAACGCTGGAACCTCTACGGCCAGTTCACCTCCATCTTAAGTTGGAAGCTGCCATTTCAGGCTCAGTACACCAACTTGGATGGGAGCACGAATTCTCTGTCCCCGAACTTTGAACAAAGCTTCACGGGCAGCTTCACTCTCTTTTTTGGTCTGAAGCTCTGGCGAGGCGGGGAGCTGTATTTCGTACCGGAGGTCATCGCCGAGCGACCACTCTCGAAGCTCCACGGCATCGGAGGGGCGATCCAGAACTTCGAGCTTCAGAAAGGGGGAACGGAGACACCCCAGGTCTACGTTGCGCGAGCTTACCTGCGGCAGACGCATGGCTTGGGAGGCGAGCGTCTCACCAAGAGCTCTGATCCGATGCAGCTCGCGACCGTGGTCGACAGCCGGCGCCTCGTGCTCACCATCGGCAACTTCAGCATCCTCGATGTCTTCGACCGGAACTCGGTCACCGGCGATCCGCGCCAGACATTCTTCAATGAAGCATTCATGACCTATTCATCGTGGGATTTTCCGTCAAACGCCCGGGGTTACTCGTGGGGTGGCACCGCGGAGCTCTACTGGGACGACTGGGCGTTGCGCATTGGTCGCATCACGCCGCCCAAGAATCCCAACCAGCTCGCCGTAGACTTCCGGTTCTGGAAGTAGATCGAGCACGATCACAGAGTTTTCGGTCAGCCTGGCGCCGTGCGGCTCCTCGGCTATCGCAACCATGTCTTCACGGGGAGCTTCGACGAGGCGATCGCCGCGCTGCTGGCCGACCCGAGCAGGAACGCCGCAGCCTGCACGAGCTTTAATTACGAGTCAGCGAACGACACGGCGCCTGACATGTGCTGGGTGCGCAGGCCGAGCGTGAAGCTGGGCATCGGAATCGACGTCGAGCAGGTGATTGTCAAGGATGTCGGCATCTTCTTCCGTGCGATGTACTCCGATGGGAAGACCGAAGTCGACGCCTACAATCCGGCGGACCGATCGATATCGTTCGGCGCTGTGGTCAAGGGAGCGCGGTGGCGCCGCCCGTTCGACGTTGCCGGCGCGGGTTTCGGCACGAGTTGGATTTCAGGATCGCACGCCCGCTACCTGGCGCTGGGCGGCATCGATGGATTCATCGGCGACGGCAACCTGCACCAAGCGGCCGAGGGAATCATCGACGTTTTCTATAGCGCGAACTTGTTGAAGGCGATCTGGTTCGCTGCCGACTATCAACTGCTCTGGAATCCCGGTTACAACGCCGATCGCGCGGGTCCAGTGCACATCCCAGGGGTAAAGCTCCATGCGGAGTTCTAGTCGATACTGGGCGCAAGAAGCCTGCCACCTGTCTAGCCAAGCCTTCCATCCGGGTTGGGAGTAGCTCCCGGAGCCAAGCCTTGGCATAGTCCGGCCGTGAAGGCCCTGTCCCTGCCCGCCGGAATCGCGCCGAGGGCTATCGCCGTGGCCGCAATTCTTTCTGCGTCGCCTTGTCTGGCCATGGATCAGTTCGAGATCCAAGTGTACGAAGGCGACCACAACGATCCTGGTACGGCCAGCGTCGAGTTGCACAGCAACTTTGTCATTGCCGGACAGCAAGAGCCGGGCTATCCAGGCGAAACCCCGCCCACCCACTTGCTCCACTTGACTCTGGAACCTGCTCTCGGAGTCACGGAATGGCTGGAGCTTGGGGCCTATCTGCAGAGCTTCATCGCACCAAGCAACGGCGTGAACTACGGCGGTTGGAAGTTGCGCGCCAAGCTCGTTGTTCCCAAACGCATGCACCTTCCCGTTATCCTGGGGTTGAACACCGAGCTGACGCTAGGGTTGAACGTCGAGTTGGCGAACATGCCCCATTCCGTCGAGGAGGCGCCGTGGAGCACCGAGCTCCGCCCCATCGTGGAGGTGGTCGCGGGGCGCTTCGCCTTCAGCCTCAATCCGATTATCGGGATCGCGCTCAGCGGTCCCGAGGCCGGAAAGCCCGACCTCGAGCCAGCCGTGAAGGGCAGATGGAATACCAATCTCGGCTTCGCGGTCGGGCTCGAGCACTTCGCCTCGCTCGGCCGTTTCGACCAAGGTTTCCAGGGGCTTCACCAGGAACAGCACCTCACCTTTGCTGTGCTCGACCTTGAACCTGCACAAGGTCAACCCGAGAGTCGTTGGGAGCTGAACGTCGGTGTCGGCAGGTCGCTCACGGATGCGACCCCTCAACGCTGGATGGTGAAGGCTATTGTGGGGCGGTCCTTCTGAGTGACTGCTGCCTGGCCCACTGAGCGGACCGGCGGGTTCTCAGGTCCCCGCGTCAATTGGACTGGTCGCCTTGACAGCCCCCTGGTGCCATGCTTCTCATTTGAGGTCGCAAGATCGAACGGCATCATTGCCATGCGTGCAAAGCTCCTCCATTCCCTGACGATAGCGCTCACTATCCAGTGCGGGTTGTGGGTTGCCGTTGCCCCGGTCCTGCCACAGCTGCACCAGGCGCTTGCCGGCCATCGTCACGTGTTTTGCGTCGAACACGGCCGGGTCGAGGACTGGGGATCTGTCGAGGCTCCCGGCCGAATGCTGATTCAGCCTTCCAATGCGAGAAGCGATGTCACGTCCGTCGGTGCGAGCTCGCGCACGATCAGTGGTCGCAACGGGATTGAATGTCTGAGCTCGAATTTCTCGGCCCACGCTGTCTTTCGGACTTCTGGCCGGGTGGCTACCCGGGTTTCGGCGTCCATTCCCGCGATTCGGCTCGTCCATGACGTGAATGTGCAAATCGCCGATACCTTGCGAATCGCGCCGAAAAACTCGCCTCCCTTCGGTTGCTGACCACCGCGCGGAATGGCGCCCAAAAGTCGGGTGAGCCGACGCCATCGGATCGAGATCTCGTGCTCACCACGCGCGGCTGAGATTCCGCGTCCAGGAGACGCTCCTCAGTCTTCGGGTCGTACGCGACCATTGGGCGGTCCGCTTCGGGGTCGTCGTTCCCGACCAGAGCAATCAACCGTCTCATCGGACGTGGTTCTCGCGTGTCGGCGCCCAATCAGCACATCCACCAACTCGCCATTTCTTAACAGAATCTTCAAAGGCAGCCAGTGACAACAAGAACATACCGGAATTCTCACCATTCAATTCTTGCGGCCAGAGGTTTCGCAACAGTTTGTCTTGCAACCCTCCTGGGTTTCGCAACCCAGGCGACCATGGGTTGCAGGCGATCGCGCGGAGCTCAGGCGCAAGGCGACTCTTCACCCGCGTTCGTGACCTCGCCGGACGGGCTGTTCGTGCCGGAGAAGTCACCGCTGCGCCGGCAGTTGCAGGTGGCAGTAATCCAGCCGCGAGTGGTTCGTCACGAGCTGAACGTCCCGGCGACCGCGGAGGCCGATCCGGCCAAGATGGCCAAGGTTTCTCCACCGATGCCAGGTCGGGTGGTGAAGCTCCTGGTCAGGCTCGGCGAAGCAGTAAGGCAAGGAACGCCGCTCTTCACCCTCGATTCCCCTGACTTGGTGGCAGCGCAGACCGACTTTCTCAAGGCACGCTCCGCCCAGTCACAAGCCGACCGGGCCTACGCGCGCCAGAAGGATCTGTGCGAGCACGGCATAGGCGCCAAGCGCGACCTCGAACAAGCGGAAACCGAGCGAGACGTGGCCCACAGCGAGCTCGACCGCGCCACCACCCGACTGCATCTTCTCGGGATCGATCCCGGCCTGGTCGGTCGGCCAGTCACGGTGCGCGCCCCCGTGCCGGGCCGAATCATCGATCTGAACGTGGCACCGGGTGAGTACCAAAACGATCCGGCCGCGGTCCTGATGACAGTGGCGGATCTGTCGACCATTTGGGTGACCGCCAACGTTCCGGAGAAGGACATCCAACGCGTGGCGGTCGGGGAGGAGGCTCTCATCGACTTCGCAGCCTATCCCGGCGAGCATTTCACCGGGCGCGTCGCCTTCATCGGCGAGGTCCTGATGACTGAGACGCGCAGCGTGCGAGTGCGCATCGAGCTCATGAACCCGAATGGACGTCTCAAGCCAGGCATGTTTGCGCGGGTCATCTTGCGGGGCAGGGAGGCGCCGGAGATGGTCGTTCCAGCGACCGCGCTGCAGGTGCGCGGCGACCGCAGCTTCCTGTTCGTCGAGAAGGCGCCCTGGACCTTCGAGCGCCGGACGGTCGAAGCTGGCGAGACGCT
>Ga0335069_10004931_pt1 | contig 19678 bp, 11 predicted proteins | sample Lox_Sample_11_FD_206714 | JGI IMG/M metagenome (GOLD analysis project Ga0335069, IMG submission 206714) | Soil microbial communities from Loxahatchee National Wildlife Refuge, Florida, United States - Lox_Sample_1.1 | ecosystem: Environmental > Terrestrial > Soil > Wetlands | place: USA... | reverse complement strand
CGGGTCGAAGGTTCATACGTCTTGCTCTCATGGAACGGGACGATGTTCGAATACCTGATGCCGCCGCTTTTTTTGCGCTCCTACCCGGGTACTCTGCTGGCAGATAGTGCTCATGGAGCCGTCCTCCATCAAATCGCGTATGGTAAAGCGAAGAGTGTTCCCTGGGGTATCTCCGAATCCGGTTTTTACCGGTTCGACGCCAACCAGAACTACCAGTACCGCGCTTTTGGCGTGCCCGGCCTGGGCTTTAAGCGCGGGTTGAGTAATGACCTGGTTGTTGCCCCTTATGCCTCGCTCATGGCAGTTGGCTATGCCCCCCAGGCAGTGGTTCGCAACCTTGCCAGCCTGATCGAACACAATATGCTCGGGCTATACGGCGTCTACGAATCGATCGATTTTACCGCCGACCGCTTGCTCCTGGATGAAACTTCGGCCGTGGTGGGCGAATATATGACACACCACCAGGGCATGATCTTGATGGCGATGGTTAATTTCTTCCACGATGAGATTATGGTTCAGCGGATGCACGGCGACCCGCGCATCCAAAGTGTTGAGCTGCTGCTGCAAGAACAGGTATCCCAGGCCGTTCCGCTGCAAGACCCCTACGCGGAAGATGTAAAAGGAGTGCAGCGGTTAACGTCTGCTCCAATAGAAATCACCCCTTGGAGAGTGCCGGTGCAAACCCCCATTCCCGAGGTACACCTGCTCTCCAACGGCAACTACAATGTGATCCTTTCCAACACAGGCGGCGGGTATAGCTCGTGGGACGGCATCGATCTGACACGCTGGCAGCCTGACGGCGTATTGGATCCGTGGGGGACCTGGATCTATATCCAGGAATTGGATAAGAATCCACAAAAAGAGAGCCAACTCTGGTCGGCCGCTCACCAGCCCATCCCCGGCAACCCGGAGGATATGCAGATCACCTATTTTGCCCACATGGCTGTTTTCCGCCGTGCCCAAAACGGCATCGACTCATCCATGGAAGTTACTGTCGCTCCCGACGACCCGGTGGAGATTCGCCGGATACATTTGCATAACAACAACGACCATCCTTGCAATCTGCGCCCGACCTCCTACGGTGAAGTGATCCTGGCTCCCCAGGCTGCCGATGCCCGCCATCCCGCCTTCAATAAGCTGTTTATCGAAAGTGAGTTCATCGCAGAGCTCAATTTGCAGCTCTTCACGCGCCGCCCTCGCTCCAATGAAGAAACGCCCCTCTTCATGGGTCACATGCTGGTGGTCGAAGGCAGCCAGGCTGTCGCGCGGCATGAAGCAGACCGTTATCGCTTCATTGGCCGTGATCATACTTTGCGTAACCCTGCCGCCCTGCGCTCGGAGCAATACCTCACCGGCACGACCGGTGCGACGCTCGACCCAATTTTCGCCCTCGGACAAGAGATCGAGCTGAAGCCGCACGAAAGCGCATCTCTGGCCTATCTCACCTTCGCTGCCGAGAGCCGCGAAGCCCTTATCGCGCTGGCCAAACGCTATCATAGTTGGACTTTGGTCGAGCGCTCTTTCCGCCAGGCCGACATCGCGGTCCAAACCTGGCTGGGCAAGCAAGATATCTCCACCCAGGTATTCAAGGACGCCCTGCAGATCCTCTCGGCGCTGTTATATCCATTCAAGGCAGTTCGCGTTTCGCCGGAGACGATTGCAGCCAACCGGCTCGGCCAGCCCGGGCTGTGGCGCTTTGGCATCTCCGGCGACTATCCCATCCTGCTGGTAGAAGTGGAAGATTCCAAACAGGTCGACCTGGTGCGTGAAGTCCTGCAGGTGCACAAATACCTGCGCAGCCGCCGGTTTATGGTGGATATGGTGATCCTCAATCGCCAGCAGACCAATTACGGTGCAGAGTTGAAGGGATTGCTTTACCGCCTGGTCAGCAGGATGGACAGTGAGGGGTGGTTGAACCAGCGCGGCGGAATTTACGTCCTTTATGATGACCAGATGAAGCCCGAGGAACGCACCCTGCTGCAAACGGCGGCACGTGTTCTCCTCAAAGGAGCCAATGGGTCGCTGAGCAGCCAGATGCCGGGCTATTTGGTCCCGGTGCACCATCTACCCGAGTTTACGCCGACCCGGCAGGCGGAAACAACAGTGAATGCGGCACTCCCTCCGCAATCCTTCCCTCTGGAAAAAAAGGACGACCTGAAGTTCTACAATGGTTACGGAGGCTTTAGCGCCGATGGGAGCGAATACGTCATCGACTTGCCACCCGGCTGGGCCACCCCTGCGCCGTGGGTTAATGTGATCGGCTATCCAGGGTTCGGTTTCATGGTCAGTGAAGCCGGCAGCCAATGCACCTGGGCAGCGAACAGCGGCGAAAATCGTCTCACGCCCTGGTCCAACGACCCGGTGCGCGACTCCACCGGCGAAGCGCTTTACCTGCGGGATGAAGAAACCGGCGAGGTATGGACTCCCACGCCCCTCCCATCTGGCGCAGGCCAGCCTTACCGAGTCACACATGGCGCCGGTTACACCCTCTTTGAACATAATTCGCACGGCCTCCGCCAAACCTTGACCCTTTTTTCCAGCCCGGAAGACCCAGTGAAGATCATCCATCTAAAGGTTAAGAACACCTTGTCCCACACCCGCCGAATCACTGCCACGCAGTACGTCGAGTGGGTGCTGGGCACCACCCGTGATGCAAGCATGGCTTATATCATCCCGGAGTACGACTCGGCCCAGGAGTGCCTTCTGGCCACCAATCCCTACAGCGCCGAGTTCGGCGCACGGGTGGCGTTCTTGATAGCCAGCAAGCCGGTCCACGGCCTGACTGCCGATCGCACGGAATTCCTCGGACGCGGTGGTACCTACGCCTTACCCGCCGCCCTGCACCGCCTGGGACTGGAAACCCGCATTACCGCCGGTGAAGATCCTTGCGCAGTCCTGCAATTACATCTCGACTTGCTTCCTGATGCGACCGAAGAGATCTACTTCGTCCTCGGGCAGGGGAGTGATAGAGAACACGCCCTTGCATTGGCCAAGAAATACCATGAACCTGCCTACGTGGGTGCAGCCTACGAACGCACCCACGCGTTCTGGGACCATTTGCTTGGCACTGTGCAGGTACATACTCCAGAGCCGGCCACCGACTTGATCCTCAACCGCTGGATGCTCTATCAGGCCCTCTCGTGTCGCACCTGGGGCCGTACGGCTCTCTACCAATCTAGTGGAGCGTTCGGCTTCCGCGACCAGCTTCAGGATGTGCTGGCCGTGTTACCCATCGACCCGGCCATCACTCGCGGCCAGATTCTCAACGCTGCCCAACACCAGTTCGAGGAAGGTGACGTGATGCATTGGTGGCATCCGCCTTATGCGCGTGGAGTGCGAACGCGTTTTTCGGACGATTTGTTGTGGCTGCCTTACGTCACCGCACTGTACATCGAAACAACCGGCGACATGAGTCTGCTGGATGAGAAAATACCTTTTCTTAATGCCCCACCCCTTGCGGTAGACGAGGACGAACGCTATGACAAATACCCGCAGACAGAGCAGTCCTTCTCGCTGATGGAACATTGCCTGCGCGCCATCGAGAAGGGCGCCACCGCAGGCCCGCACGGCTTGCCATTGATCGGCAGCGGCGACTGGAACGACGCCCTGAACCGCGTTGGAAAAAACAGGCAAGGGGAAAGCATCTGGCTGGCCTGGTTCCTTTGCGACATACTAGAACGCTTTGCCGCGATCTGCGACCAGAAGGGAAATATCGGAACAGCGCAACGTTACAAGTCCCGGGCAAAGGAATACGCGGCTGCCGTCGAGCAATCCGCCTGGGACGGCGCCTGGTACCGGCGAGCCTACTATGACGATGGGACGCCGCTCGGCTCAAGCCAGGACCCGGAGTGCCAGATCGATGCCATTGCCCAATCCTGGTCTGTGCTGAGCGGGGCGGGCGACCCACAACGCAGCCGCCAGGCGATGCAATCGGTGTTGGAACATTTGGTGCACCCACAAGACCGGCTGGCGTTGATCTTTGCGCCCCCCTTCGACAAAACCCTGCGCGACCCGGGCTACATCAAGGGCTACTTTCCGGGCATCCGTGAGAATGGTGGGCAATACACCCACGCTGCCACCTGGACTGCCTGGGCTTTTACATCCCTGGGTGATGGAAAGCAAGCTGGGGCACTCTTTGACCTGCTCAACCCCGTCTTTCAATCCGACAGCAAAGAAAAGGTCTCTGTTTACCGCGTGGAACCTTATGTGATTGCCGCCGATATCTACAGCCGGCCGCCCTATGTGCGCCGCGGCGGGTGGACCTGGTATACGGGTTCGGCCGCCTGGATGTACCGCCTGGGCCTGTGGGCCATTCTTGGCTTCCATAAAACCGGGAATACCCTGCACATCGACCCGGTCGTCCCACCGGAGTGGGATGGGTTCGAGATCAGTTATCAATTCGGTGAATCCGTGTACCTGATCCAGGTTCACAACCCCGATCACGCGGCCTGCCACATCAGGCAAGTGCTGCTGGATGGGCAGCCGCTGAAAGATGGTGCCATTCCCCTGGTGGATAATAAACAGGAACATCAGGTGGTGGTAACCATGGGGGTTTAGAAAGAGTGGCCCGGGGGCCCCTTCGGCCATGGGAGACCGTAGGCGGAACGAGAGCAGTCGTAGCCACTTGATATGACTTCTAAGAACAAAATCATCATTTTGCCATAATAAACGACAATGTTTCCTATAAGTCGATAAACTATGTAATTGTATAGAAGCAGTAGACTCTTTGTCTCAACTTGAGAGAAAATATCTTGACAAGTTTATGCACACGTGTTATTATTTTATGCACACATGTGCATAAAATAAGTCCATAGAATTTAGTCAGAAAGTATATTTCAGTAGTGGAGATGAACCCCTATGTCGATTAATACCCTGACTTCGGAATTCCTTGGCTATCCCCGTGATGCCCGTCTGCTCATTTTGAATATTGACGACTTCGGTTTCTGTTTCACGGCAAATACGTGTGCCATCGAAACACTTGAACATGGCATAGCCAGCTCGACTACCGTGATGATGCCCCCCCCCTGGTCCAAACACGCCTGCCAACTCCTTCGTGAACGACCCAACATTTCCCACGGTATCCACCTGACTACGATCAGCGAGCATGTGATCTACCGCTGGCGTCCCCTGACATCGCCAGAAAAGATTCCCACTCTCGTCGACCACGAAGGCTTCTTCCCACTGGAAACAGAGAAACCGGCCTTGCTGGCGCGTGCCGCAGTGAAAGAATTGGAGATCGAATGGCGAGCACAAATCGAAACCGGTATCACACAAGGCCTCCACCCCGTGCAGCTCGACAGCCACTGCAACATTCACGACGCTCGAGCCGATATTTTCGAGCTGACCGTGCGCCTGGCACGTGAGTACGGCTTGGCGCTGCGGGTGCACCAACGCGAATTCATCCCGTCGCTGAAGACTCAAAATTTGCCCGTCATCGACCATACCGACCTGGACAGTTTCGACCTGCCAACTGCCGGCAAATCGGCGCGGTATTTGCGCATGCTGCATGAACTGCCTGCGGGCGTTTCAGAGTGGGCCATCCACTGTGCGCGCGGGACGGCTGAGCTGCGCACCATCAACCCGCGCTGGCGCGTGCGCGCAGCCGATTATCGCTTTTTCAATTCTACTGAATGCCGAGAAACCCTTCACAAGGAAGGGATCGAAGTGATCAGCTACGACAAATTCCAGCCCTATTGGAAAAAATAGCAAAGAGGTGAATCATGCCTGGTCCCGGTACCTTTTTTTTCGATGATGAAGAGACCCATGAGGTAATGGATGTTCTGAAGAGCGGTTATCTCTCCCGCGTTGGAAGCGATGACAACCCTAAGTTTCGTCACAAGGTCGTCAGCCTGGAGCAGGAATTTGCCCAAAGAATGGGTGTTCCTTATGCCGTGGCGGTCTGCTCCGGCACCGCCGCGCTGATGGCATCACTGGCTGCGTCCGGTATCGGCCCCGGCTGTGAAGTGCTGGTGCCCGGCTATACCTTTGTGGCGACATTTTCTTCCGTCATCGCTCTTGGCGCTACCCCCGTAATGGTAGAGATCGATGATTCACTCACCATGGATCCGGCCGATGCAGAGCAGAAGATCACGTCAAAGACCCGCGCCATCATCCCTGTGCACATGCTGGGCAACCCCAGCAATATGGATGCTATTTGCGCACTGGCTAAAAAGCACCACTTAATTCTCATCGAAGATTGCTGCCAATCGCTGGGGGGATCGTACAAAGGCAAGATGCTGGGGACCTTCGGCGAATTCGGCGCTTTTTCGTTGAACAATTACAAGGTGATCAACGCCGGCGACGGAGGACTGCTGATTACGTCCGATCAGCAGCTCTACCGCATGGCTTACGGCTATCATGACCAGGGGCACAAGCCCTTGCGCAAGGGTGTAGAAATCGGTAGCCGCACCATCATTGGCATCAACCTGCGCATGAATGAGCTTACCGGCGCCTATGCGCTTGCCCAGTTGCATAAGCTCGACCGGATCCTGAACACACTGCGCGAAAAGAAAGCCCGATTCAAGCAAGCCATCATCGAGGCCCACCTGGAAGGTTTATCCTTCCGCACGATCAATGACCCCGGTGAATGTGCCACGTTGCTGACCATCCAGTTGGAGGACTCGTCGACTGCCCAAAAGGTCGCAGGCGCTCTAAAAACCAAGACGGTCGATCAATCCGGATGGCATGTCTATAACAACATGGAACAAATCCTGGCCTTCCATGGGCCGGATGGCAAGCCGTTGTATCACCAGCACATGTTGCCGAAAACAGACAATATCCTTGGGCGCAGCATCAACCTGAGCGTGGGCGTAGTCGATCCCGGGCTGGGTTCTGATTTCGGAATTACGCCTCTGACACCTCAAGATGAGATCGAGCATAAAGCAGAAGAATTCGTTCGTTTGGTAAAGCCAATCATTGGTTAACACAAAAGGGCAGCCGATAGCTGCCCTTTAATGATCGTTTCGCCAAAACTTCAATGATAGCTGTCGAGCGGAAAGGAGCACGCCATGGGGTGGTTCGTTCTGATCGTTGTTCTGGCTGTTCTTGTTCTTCTGGTGATCGTCTTGAAACCGCGTGACCATGGGGGAGATTACGATCCCTATTTTGGAATGCTCAACCATGCCTTGAAAAATGCACGCGTTGGCAGGGCACGAATATTAATAGATCAAGAACGACTTGATCACAATCTGGCAGTCATTCAAGCGAACATCCCGTCGCCGGAACATTACCGGATCGTGGTCAAGTCCATTCCCTGTGTGGACTTGCTGCGCTACATCAAGGCGAAGGTCGGCACCCGCAAGTTCATGGTCGTGCATGAACCTTTTCTCAAAGTAATTCTGGATAATTTCGAACCGGGGATCGACATCCTCCTGGGCAAACCGTTGCCAGTCTTCGCATGTGAAGAATTCTTCCATGAGATACAACCCGGCAGCCACCAGCGGGCACAGCAGGAGATCCAGTGGCTGGTGGATACCGACGTGCGGATGAAAGAATATCTCGATTTTGCAACCCTCAACGGTCTTACCTTGCGGGTGAGCGTCGAGCTGGATATTGGGCTGCATCGCGGCGGCGTGGATTCTCTCGAAAAGTTGGATGCGGTTTTGAAGATCATCCAGTCCAATCCCAAGCGGCTTACGTTCAGCGGCTTCATGGGATATGACGGCCACGTGACTTCGGCGCCGGCCATTTTCGCCTCGGCGCGCAAGGCGGCCCTGGCAGAATTCGACGAAAACATGGCAGTGTATAAGAACTACATCGAATATGGGCGCCAACATTTCCCAGAGCTGTTCCGCGGGGACCTCGCCTTCAACAGCGGTGGCAGCACGACCTACAGCATCTTCGACCGGGCGCCTTTCATTACGGATATTGGAATCGGCGGGGCAGTGCTGCGGCCATCCTCATACTCCGCGCTTTTCCTAGGCGATCTTCTGCCGGCCGAATTCGTCGCCACACCCATGATCAAACAGTGGGATGGAGCCATCATTCCGTTCCTGGAAGGCCTGGCAGGTCTCTTCCGCTGGTGGAACCCCAATGATCAATGCAGTTTTGGCATTTACGGTGGCAGTTGGGCAGGCACCATCGTTGCTCCTCCAGAACTGCACGCCCAAATGCTCACCTCGACCGACCCGGCCAACGAAAATCTGGTGACCAACCAGTCCATTTTGAACGGATCCCGCAAGGTCGGTTGGAAGATGGGCGATTTTGCCTTCTATTATCCCAAACAAAGTGACGCCATGTTCCAGTTCGAAGATATATTGCTCATCCGGGGCGGCAAAGTGACCGGTACCTGGGCAGTATTCGACGTGCGCTACTAAATATGCAATAGAAAGCCAAGGAGGAAGCCATGAAAGAAGGATTTGTCGTTCCTGTGAAAGAAAAAATTGCCTTCGCATTGGGTGATTTTGGCAACAACCTCGTCATCACAGCCATGGGATTCTATTATCTCTTTTTCGTCGTCAATGTGGGCGGATTGACCCCCTTGCTGGCCGGAGTGACCTATTGGGTCTCCCGTAGCATCGCAGCCTGCACCGACCTCATCATGGGGATCATTTCAGATCGCACCAGCAGCAAGTTTGGCAGAAGGCGCATCTATCTGCTGGTGGGGGCAATCCCCATGGGCGCCTCGTTCATGCTGTTATGGCTCTCTCCCTTCAACAGCCAAACAGGGCTATTCTTCTATTACCTGGCGGTCATGCTGTGCTTCAACGTGATCCTCAGCGTGGTAACCATCCCCTACAATTCATTGATGCCGGAGCTAAGCCAAAACTACGACGAGCGCACTTCCATCTCCGGTTTCCGCATGGCTTTCTCATTCCTGGGCAACCTGGTGGCGGCAGCCGGCGTGGCGATCATTGTAGATAACATCTATCCCGGCCGGGAATTGTACCGCACCAGCTACCCGGTGATGGGCCTCATCATTGGCGGAATCACCATCGTCCTGATGCTTATCTGCTTCATCGGCACCCACGAACGCGTCCATGCCGATGCCGAGAAGATCATTGGCAAAAACTTCTGGCATGACCTGGAAACGATGTGGCAGGTGAAGGAAATGCGCCTGATGATCGTGATGTTCGTGTTCAACCAGGTGGGGGCCGATATTTTCATGGCGCTGATCGTCTTTTACCTGAAGGACGTAATGCTGATCGCCGATAGCTACACCTCGATGATCATGGCGATCCCCTTGGTGATCGCGGTGGCATCCGTGCCCTTGTGGGTGTTCCTCGGGGAGAAGCTGGGCAAGCGCCAGGCGTACGTCGTGGCAGCCTTTTTCTTCCTAATCCCCTTATTAATGGTGGTGTTTGCACCGGCGGGAAATCTGGCGATTGTGATCGTCATTGCCGTGCTCCTCGGCATCGGCTCCTCGGCAACCCAGGTCATCCCCTGGTCCATGATCCCGGATGTGGTGGAGTTCGACGAGTATCAGAATGGGGTGCGCCGTGAAGGCTTCTACATGGGCGTTACCCAATTGATCTACAAGGTCTGCTCCGCACTGACGGTCTTGCTATTCACCACCCTGATCGGCGTTTTTGGCTATGTGGAAAATGCCGTCACAGGCACCCAGCCTGCCTCGGCTTTGCTGGCGATCCGCCTGCTAATGGGAGTAGGAACCGCATGCTTCTATCTGATAGCCGCTTACTTTGCCTACCGCATGCCGCTGACCAAGGAACGCTTCGACGAAGTGAAACGCCTGATCGCCGAACGCAAAGCAGCTTCTTAAGGGCTAAGTAGAACTTGTTCCTGGTTTGACCCAGGCTGGCAAGAAATGGGGAAAGGCCAAACCAGGAACCGCATCAAAAAAGCAAAGGCGATTCCACCCCAGCCAGATTTTATCGCCGATCTAAATTCATGCCTTCATGAAAGGATTTTATGCGGCAATATACGCATGACTCGCTGATCTTTCACCCACAGAAATATGCTGACCCCAACCTGATCGTCGAAGTGACACCCAGGCAAGCGGGATGGGAGACGATCCATTTCCAGGTGCGCCAGTTGGCCGACCAGCAGGCATGGTCTGGGGTGACCGATGAGAAGGAACTCGCCATTATTTTGTTGAGTGGCAGTATGGATGTTACCTCCAGCCGGGGTGAATGGCAAAATATTGGTGGGAGAGTTAATGTATTCAGCGGCCTGCCTGAAGCCCTTTATCTGCCTCGCCGCACCGAGTTCAAGGCAAGCGCACCAAGCGATTGCACATTTGCCGCGGCATGGGCTTCCGCGTCACAAGACCACGACCCGCAACTGATCTGTGCTTCGCAGGTGAAGACCGAGATCCGCGGCGGCGGCCACGCCACGCGGCAGATCAACAGCATCATCCCGCCCGGATTCCCCTGTGACCGACTGGTGGTGGTGGAAGTGTATACCCCCGGCGGCAACTGGTCCAGCTATCCGCCCCACAAACACGATGTGCACACACCGGCGCCGGATGGCAGCCTGGCCGAGGCCGACCTGGATGAGCTCTATTATTACCAAATCGACCGGCCCGAGGGTTATGCCCTCCAGCGCCTCTACACCGGCGACAACTCTCCCTTGCAGCAAGCAGGGAAGCCTTTCGATTGCGCCCTGGTAGCACACACTCACGACGTAGTCATCGTGCCGGAGGGATATCACCCCGTGAGCAGCCCTGTGGGCTACACAACTTACTACCTTAACGTGCTGGCGGGCAGCGCTCAAAGCCTGGCCGCCAGTGATGACCCGGATTTTGCCTGGGTAAAGAATGACATGGGAGCCAAAGATAGCCGTCTGCCGATCTATCCGGTCAATTCTCTTTAGTTTGGAGGCATTATGGACGACAAAACCTGCACCCTCACCATGGCGCAAGCGCTCATCGGTTACTTGAAACATCAATTTGTCGAGCGAGATGGCGTCCGCCAGCCTTTCTTTGCCGGCTGCTTCGGGATTTTCGGACACGGCAATGTGGCCGGCATCGGCCAGGCCTTGCAGCAGAACCCGGACTTCCGCTACTATCAATGCAGGAATGAACAGGCGCAGGTGCATATAGCCGCGGCCTATGCCAAGGTAAAAAACCGCTTGCAGACGTTTGCCTGTACCAGCTCCATCGGGCCCGGCGCCACCAACATGGTCACCGGGGCAGCCCTGGCCACCATCAACCACCTGCCGGTGCTGTTGCTACCAGGCGACATCTTTGCCCGCCGGAATGTGGCTCCCGTCCTGCAACAATTGGAATATCCCGCATCTCAGGACTACTCGGTGAATGATTGTTTCAAACCGGTCTCGAAATATTGGGATCGCATCAATCGTCCCGACCAGCTCCTCACGGCCTTGCCGGAGGCCCTGCGGGTATTGACCAGCCCGGCAGAAGCCGGTGCAGTGACCCTGGCGCTGCCCCAGGACGTACAGACTGAAGCTTTTCCTTATCCGCAAACGTTCTTCAAAGATCACACCTGGTTCGTGCCGCGCAACCGTCCCGATAGCCAAGCATTGGCCACCGCCGCCCAATGGATACGTTCCAGCCGTCAGCCGCTCATCGTCGCCGGTGGAGGGGTGATCTACAGCGAAGCGTGCGACGTCCTCAAAGCGTTAGCGGAACAAGCAGGCATCGCCGTTGGGGAGACCATGGCTGGCAAAGGCAGCCTGCCGTTCGATTGCGTCTTCAACGCCGGCGCCGTGGGAGCGACGGGAACCCTCGCCGCCAACCAACTGGCGCGTGAGACTGACCTGGTGATCGGGATCGGCACACGCTACACCGATTTCACCACCTCCTCGATGACTGCATTCCAAAACCCCGATGTGCACTTCATCAACATCAACGTCTGTGAGTTCGATGCCGGTAAACACGCTGGCCTGGCGCTCATCGGAGATGCCAAAGCCACTTTAGAGGAGCTGGCCGGACTGCTGCAAGGGTATGCCACGGCCGAAGCATATCGCTCCCAAGTCAAAACGCTGCACGACGCCTGGGATGCCGAGGTGCAGCGCATCTATGACCTGCACAGCACGCCCCTGCCGAACCAGGGCGAGTTGATCGGCATCCTCAACGAGCAATCAGCGCCGGATGCCATCATGGTCAACGCCGCCGGTAGCATGCCGGGGGACCTGCACAAGCTCTGGCGTGCCCGCCACCCCAAGAATTTCCACATGGAATACGGTTATAGCTGTATGGGATATGAGATCGCAGGGGGCCTGGGCGCGAAGATGGCTGCCCCCGAGAAAGACGTCTACGTTATCGTCGGGGACGGCAGCTACCTGATGCTGTCCAGCGACCTGGCTACTTCGATCCAGGAAGGCTACAAGCTGATCGTCACCCTCTATGATAACTCGGGGTTCAAAAGCATCGGCTCGCTCAGTCGGTCGTTGGGCCAGGATGGCTTTGGCACCCGCTTTGCGTATCCCCAGGGTGGAAAACTGCCGACTGACTCTGATGGCGAAAACGTCCGGCCGCTCGAGATCGATTTTGCCGCCAACGCCCGCAGCCTGGGCGCCATCGTCTTCGAATGCCACACGGCAGAAGATTATTCGAAGGCACTCAAAGAGGCAAGCTCCACCGATTGCACCACGGTGATCGTGGTCCGCAACGATCGCTATATCAGCGTGCCCGGTTATGAGAGCTGGTGGGATGTGGCCGTGGCCGAAGTCAGCGATATGCCGGAAGTCAGGGCTGCCCGGAAGAAATGGGAAGCCATGCGCAAGAAGGAACGCTATTTCTTCTAGAAATTATGGGTAGAGAAAACAAACCACAGGAGGATGTATGGCCGAAAGCACTTATAAGAGTCTGTTGCATCAGATGACGTGCACGACACCGACAGCGCTCTGGAATGATTCCTGTTCCCTGGAGGAATTATCCCGTTCGATAGAGACCAATGGGGCCGTTGGAGCGACCTGTAACCCGGTGATCGTGCTGACCGTCTTGAAACAGGAATGGAACCTTTGGAGAGATCGAATCCCACAGATCATCAATGAAATGCCAACCGCCACCGAAGAAGAAGTGGCCTGGAAGCTGATCGAGGAAATGTCACAAAAAGCCGCAGCGTTGTTGCTGCCCGTTTTCGAGCGTGAACAAGGCCGAAACGGACGGTTATCGATCCAGACCAATCCCAAACTGTATCGCAATTCCAAGGCAATCGTAGAGCAAGCCGTCCATTTCTCCCAGCTCGCTCCCAACATGATCGTCAAGATCCCGGCGACCTTCGCAGGCATCGAGGCCATCGAGGAAGCGACCTACCGCGGCGTGAGCATCAATGCCACGGTCAGCTTTACGCTCCCCCAAGCGCTGGCGGTTGCTGAAGCGGTAGAGCGAGGCCTCAAACGCAGGGAAAAGGAAAAAATGGATATCGCCCACATGGGCCCGGTATGCACACTGATGGTGGGCAGGCTGGATGACTGGTTGAAGGTGGTGGCGGAGAAAGACGGCATCATTGCCGATCCGTGGGTGCTGGATTGGGCAGGAGTGGCCGTGATGAAAAAAGCATATCGAATCTACAAGGAAAGAGGCTACCGGCTGCGGCTGTTGAGCGCTGCCTATCGCAACCATTTACATTGGAGTGAGCTCATCGGCGGCGAAGTGGTCGTCTCGCCACCTTACGAATGGCAAAAAAGGTTCAATGCTTCACACATCATAGTGGAAAACAGGATGGACACGCCGGTAGAACCGCGCCTATTGGAAGAGCTGCAAACCAAATTTGTGGATTTTCAGCGAGCTTATGAAGAAGGTGGGATGAGCATTGCCGAGTTCGATGGGTACGGTGCCACCCGCCGCACGCTGCGCCAGTTCTGCAAAGCCACGGATGATATCGCCGCCCTGGTGCGCGACCGGATGCTGCCCGACCCGGATACAAAGTAAAGGAAAATCGCCATGATTCAAAAGATGGAGAACTATATCAACGGAAAATGGCTGGCGCCCACCGGCGCGTCCAGCCTCGACGTGAATAACCCGGCCACGGGGGAAGTGATTGCCGTGACGCCTTTTTCATCTCCTGGCGATGTCGACCAGGCTGCCCAGGCCGCACTCGCAGCGTTCGAGAGCTGGCGCCGCACACCGGCCCCGGAGCGGGTGCAATATCTGTTCAAGCTGAAGACGCTGCTCGAGCAGCAGTTCGAGGAGCTAGCGCGTTCCATCACCATTGAAAATGGGAAAACCCTGGACGATGCCCGCGGCGAACTGCGCCGGGCAATCGAGAACGTCGAGACTGCCTGCGGCATCCCCACCCTGATGATGGGAGATTTTTCAGAAGACATTGCCGCGGGCATCGATGAATTCATGGTCCGCCAGCCAGTAGGCGTGGTAGCCTCCATCTGCCCGTTCAACTTTCCCGCCATGATCGCCTTCTGGTACATGCCCTATGCCCTGGCGACCGGGAATACGGTCATCGTCAAGCCTTCGGAACGCACCCCCATGACCCTGGTCAGGATTTTCCGTCTGCTGGAAGAGGCCGGGCTGCCCGCCGGCGTCGCAAACCTGGTGCAGGGCGGAGCAGAGGTTGTCGATGCCATCCTCGACCACCCGGTCATCCGAGCAGTCACCTTTGTGGGCTCCACGGCCGTCGCCAGGCATGTCTATAGCCGTGCGTCCGCCAATGGCAAGCGCGTCCTGGCCCAGGGCGGGGCCAAGAACCCCCTCGTGATATTGCCGGATGCCGACGAGGAGATGACCACCAAGATCGTGATGGACAGTGTGTATGGCAATGCGGGGCAGCGCTGCCTGGCAGCGTCCAATATCGTTTTGGTGGGCGAAGCCGGAAAGCGCTTCAAGCCGCCATTGGTCGAGGCGGCGCAGGAGCGCATCACCGGCAATGGGCTGGAGCCCCAGGTGCAAATGGGGCCGGTAATCACGCCGGCCAGCAAACAGCGTATTCTGGATTTGATCCAGGCTGGCATCGATGGAGGCGCTACGTTATTAGTCGATGGACGGGAGGCCCGGATCCCCGGCTATGAGCAGGGTTATTTCCTCCGCCCTTGCATCGTGGACAAAGTGCGGCCGGAAAATGTGCTGGCCTGTACGGAGGTTTTTGGCCCGGTCATGTCGCTTATCGAAATGGAGACCATCGACGATGCCATCGACTTCATCAACGCCGGCGCGTACGGCAACATGACCAGCGTTTTCACCAGCAGTGGAGCAATAGCCCGCAAGGTGCGCTACGAAGCCCAGGCAGGGAACATCGGGATCAATATCGGGGTGGCCGCGCCGATGGCGTTCTTCCCCTTCAGCGGCTGGAAAGACAGCTTCTTCGGTGTGGTGCATGGCCAGGGCAAACATGCCGTGGAATTCTTCACGCAGACCAAGGTGGTGGTGGAACGTTGGTTCAAGGATTGGTCACGCCAATTTTAAACAAACAATGAGAGAGGTGCAGCATGGTCAAGATGAAAATCGCAAACGCACCCTGTTCATGGGGAGCACTGGAATTCGATCTGCAGGGGGATAGCCCGGCTTACCAGCGGGTGATCGATGAAATTGCTGAAACAGGCTACGTCGGGACCGAGCTGGGAGATTGGGGGTTCATGCCCACCGATCCGCCGGAACTCGCCAAAGTGTTGCATGGCCGCGGCCTCAATTTGGTGGGCGCTTTTGTGCCGATCAACTTCAAGGACGCTGCCTGCCACCCCTCCGGGATCGAGACAGCTTTGAAAATTGCCCGTCTTCTGGCTGCCGTCGAAGGCGAAATGCCCTTCATTGTCCTTGCAGATGACAATGGCAAAGACCCATTGCGCACCCAGAATGCAGGGCGGATCACACCTGAAATGGGCCTGAAGGAGGCCCAATGGGAAACTTTTGCTGCCGGGGTGAATGCAGCGGCCCTGGCAGTGCGCCGGGAGACCGAATTGCGGACCGTGTTCCACCATCACTGCGCCGGATTTGTGGAAACCCCTGACGAGATCGCTCACCTGATGCGACTGACGGATCCAAAGCTGGTGGGGCTGTGCCTGGATACCGGCCATTACTGCTTTGGTGGAGGCGACCCGGTGGCTTGTTTGAAAACGTTCGGCAGCCGGGTATGGCACTTTCATTTCAAGGATTTTTCGCCCGCTGTCGCGGCGCAGGCCAGACAAGGAAATTGGAACTACTTCAAATCCGTCGCCCAGGGCATTTTCTGCGAATTGGGGCAAGGAGCAGTGAATTTCCAGGCCGTGATGGCGGAGCTGGATGCTTTGGATTACCAGGGCTGGGGCGTGGTGGAACAGGACGTCCTGCCCGGCATGGGCAGCCCCAAGGAATCCGCCTTGCGCAACCGGGCCTTTATCCGTACACTGATAAATGATTGAAACTGGTATTTTCCGAAACTGCGAATCATTTCATTATTATTCTTGGTTATAAGGAGGCAGCAACATGAAGGAACAAAAAGCTGTGCGAGTGGGTGTGATCGGAGCAGGACGGATCGGCAAAATCCACGCCGAAGACCTGGCAACCCGCATCAATGGCGCCGAGGTTAGCTGCATCGCCGACCCACTTGTCGATGCTGCGCAGGAAACCGCCATAGCCTTGCACATCGAAAAAGTCACTGCCGACTACCAGGACATCTTGAACGATCCCGAAATCGATGCCGTAGCCATCTGTTCGCCAACTGCCCTGCACGCCCAACACATCATCGAAGCCGCACAGGCGCACAAGCATATCTTTTGTGAAAAACCTATCGCCTACGATCTGCAAAAGATCGACCTTGCCCTGGCTGCTGTAGAAGAAGCAGGCGTGAAATTGCAAATCGGGTTCAACCGCCGCTTCGACGCCAACTTCCACCAGGCGCACGAGATGGTGACCTCAGGCAAAATTGGTCAGCCGCATCTGCTGCGCATCACCAGCCGCGACCCCCACCCGCCCTCCATCGAGTTCGTCAAACAATCCGGAGGCATCTTCTTCGACATGACCATCCATGACTTCGACATGGCGCAGTTCATGTTTGGAGATATCGAAGAGGTGTATGCGGTCGGCAATGTGTTGGTGGATGCCCGCATTGGTGAGGAAGGCGATATCGACACTGCGATCATCCTGCTCAAATTCAGGAACGGCGCCTTGGGAACCATCGATAACAGCCGGCAAGCCGTATACGGTTACGACCAGCGCCTGGAAGCGTTCGGATCAGAAGGCATGGTGCAGGTGCAAAATATCCCCACCGATAGCGTGATCCACAGCCGCGCCGGGGAAATCGCCGCCTCCAAGCCCATGCCCTTCTTCCTCGAGCGCTATCGGGATTCGTTCATCCGCGAGATGGCTGAATTCATCGAATGCATCCGCAAAGATAGCCCACCGCCTATCACCGGTTACGACGCCCGCAAGCCGGTCGTCATTGGCCTGGCGGCGCAAGAATCATTCCGCACCGGTCGCCCGATCAAACTCTCGGAGATCGAGAGTGGCGTGAGATGAGAAACGATCAGGGGAATTGAGCATCGCCGAATCAGCCTGCACCAACACCAGGGCAGAAGAGGTTCTTCTGCCCTTTCAATGACAATTTCCGTTTTAACGAAAACCATCCGCCTGTCCGAAGCAGGTTTGACAGATGATGGTTTTTGGCATATAAGAAAGCAGCATCTGGAGAATATTATGGCGGTTACCATCAAGGATATTGCGAAAGCGGCAGGGGTATCCCATGCAACGGTCTCGCGGGCGCTGCACAACCATCCGGCCATCTCGAAGGAAACCGTAGCAGCGATCCAAGCGCTGGCCGCCGAAATGGGCTACATCCCCAGCGCCGCGGCGCGCAGCCTGAAGACGCATCAATCGCATGCCCTGGGGGTGATCGTGAGCAACCTGGATGATCCCTTTTGGAGCGAAGTGCTGCACAGCATCGACGAGGTGGCGCATGCGGGCGACTATAATTTGTTCATCGTCACCACTCACCGGGATAAGCAACGCGAGACTGAAGTGGTGCAAGCCATGGTGCAGCGCGGTGTGGATGGCGTGATCATTTGCGCCCCACAGTTCAGCCCCAAGCAGAGTCATCTGCTGATGACCTATGGTCTCCCGATGGTCATCGTGAATAATGAAGGTTCCACCGATTCACCTTACCTGGTTTATAACGACGATGTGAACGGTATCCGACTGGCAACCCGCCATCTGATTGGGCTTGGGCATCGGGAAATCGCCTTTTTGGGCAACTCGGTGGGTGGGCGGACCTCCGTGGCACGCGAGAAAGGCTTCCGACAGGAGATGCGTGCTTCAGGGCTGGCAGTCAATGAGGCATTCATACGCAAATCGCAACTGGAGACCTTGCAGGCTGGATTCGATGAGACAAAAGCTTTATTATCTTTGGAACATCTTCCAACCGCCATCGTGTGCTACAACGACGCGCTGGCCATTGGCGTGTACAGTGCCATTCATCAGGCCGGGCTACGCATCCCGGAAGACATCTCAATCACCGGGTTCGATGACATTGCCGTGGCAGCATATCTTTATCCACCGCTGACCACCGTGCGCCAGTTCAAAGCCAGGCTGGGTGCGGTTGCCACTACCATGATGCTGAATCTACTGAAACCCGATAGTGAACCTGAGGCGAACAAAGAACCCCAGAAAGTTTTGCTGCCGTGTGAACTGGTGGTAAGAGCCTCAACACGGAGCACAAAGCCGGTCCCAAGCGTATAGGAAATTCTCACCACCATACATTAAATTTGCCATGATGATCAGTTGGCCCGGGGTTCCCACAGAGGGGATGTTTCCGCACCTCAGTGTGTGTTTCGCGAAGCCTCGGCGAATCACCGTTTTATTTATAGGAGATTTTATCCGGCGCCTGCATGGGATATGCCAAAACTCCAGCAGGGCTGACGGCACAATAAGATGGAAACTGCCCCAAATGCGATTCGGTTATGCCAATTGTCCATCAAATAGCAGATTACAAAAACCGTGTAAAAACAGCAACCCTGCTTTCAATGCGTGACCGCACCTCGCCTCAACTGGTTCTTTGTCCATACGGAGGAACATAAGAGTTGCCCTCATCGTACATGGCGATCACATTTTCTACCGGCAGGTTATCCATCATAAAATGGCTAGTCTCAAATACATAGCCGCCCCCTTTACCAAACACATCAATAAGTCTCCTTGCCTCAAGACGAACATCCGTGGGGGTGTAATTTGTCATGACGTTTTGAACATCCATACCGCCATAAAAGACTAAATCCCGCCCAAACTCACGCTTCAATTCAACGGCATCCATCCCATTTGCAGTAATCTGTACAACTTCAAAAATATCAAGGCCGGCATCGATAAGATCTGGCATGATCGGACGGATCGCCCCGCACGAATGCATCATGGTTTTGAGACCCTGCGCATGCGCGATTGCGAACAGTTTCTTCCATAATGGCAAAAAATACTTCCTCCAGAAGATCGGGCTGAAAAGCATCGATCGCTGGCTAGCAAAATCATCGCCGAATGCCATAACATCGAAATAACCCTGCGCCGATTTAGCAAAGCGATGATAGTATCCGTCGTAAAAGTCAAATATATGAGCCAACGCCGACTCGATCAGGTCTGGTCGGGCTGCCATATTGGTAAGGCCAACTGTAATACCGAACAAATCCAGAATTCGGCTTGCAATTGGGCTCCAGCCACCCGCGATCCGCAAGTAATCGGATTTTCTCCCCGCCCAATGCTTGAGATCCTCACCAATATCTGTTTGAAGGTATGGAACGCCTACCTTGTTAAAATCGAACCAATCAGGATTCGGCCAGTGATGAGCATCCACGTCCGATCTGCTTTCTGCCCTTGCCAGTGGACGTTCCAGTTCATCGGTATAACTTTCCG
>Ga0335069_10004930_pt1 | contig 19682 bp, 13 predicted proteins | sample Lox_Sample_11_FD_206714 | JGI IMG/M metagenome (GOLD analysis project Ga0335069, IMG submission 206714) | Soil microbial communities from Loxahatchee National Wildlife Refuge, Florida, United States - Lox_Sample_1.1 | ecosystem: Environmental > Terrestrial > Soil > Wetlands | place: USA... | reverse complement strand
TGCTGCCGATATTGCTGATGGCCGTGCCCTGTTCCACCCCGTTGATGTAGAAGTGCATGGCGCCGTTGTTGGCCCCGGACAGCGCCAGGTGATACCAAGTGTTGGGTTGGACCAAGACGGAACTGGTGATCGCCGCACCGCCCCAGGCATACCACACACCGTTGGAGTTGATCCCGACGGATTCGGAGCAGTTCGATTGCGGACCGGCGTTGCTGGTCCGGTAGATAACCGCGCCGGGCTGCACCGTTTGGACTTTCACCCACAGGCTGTAGGTAAACGAGTTGAGGCTTGCGTCGATCAACTGGGCGTAGCTTCCCGTCCCGTTGAGATTCAATGATTGCGCGCTCCAGGAGATCGGTGCGGCGTCCGGGACAAACGTGGCCCCCGCGCCGTTCAGGCTGAAGTTGAAGTTTGCATTAAACGCATTCACCGCGGACCCCTCGAACGGGAAATAATAGGTATCGGAACCCCCGGTATAGACGGCGATGACGCTCGGGGTGTTGGTGGGAACCACGATGCGCAACTCCCCGCTGGTGGCGGTCGAGTAGCTGTACCAGATGCTGGCCGCCGGGTTGGCGTTGGCGTGGTTGGGTTCGTTGTTCTCCATCGTGGCGCCAGTCAGTGTTACGTTGAAGTTGGTCCAGTAGCCCGGATGCTGGAATGTCGTCCCGTTTACGGTGTCGGGGTAAACGATGGGCGGAGGCGTGAGGGTGATCCGGTCCATGAAGAAATCGTTGGCCACTGCCGGCGGCTGATACACGTAGGTGACCGAATTGGTCGGGCTGAATGAGACGCCATCAGTAGCGTAGCTGTCCACCTGGACGGTGGCGGCGTTCTTCCCGTCGCCGATGATGAAGGGGTTGGTGTAAACAAGCCAAGCCCCGCCGTTCAGCCGGCAGTACGCAGTGGCGTTTGTTGGCCAAGCGGTGATCGTGACCGGAAACGGATGGTTGGTCGTGAAGCTCGCCGGCGAGATGCTCGACGACAAAGTCATCTGCGTGAAACGCATGTTGTCGATGAAAATGGTGTTGTCGCCGCCGTTTAGGTCGGTGCCGACAAAGGCCAGCGTGTGTGTGCCCGCGGTTGTTTGGAACGGACCGACGGTGTAGTCCTGGTAGCTGGTGACGCCTTGGGCAGGGGCCATGTTCGTGAGCACGACTCCGTCGAGCGTGACGTTGAAGGTCTGCCAGGCCGAACCGTAATTGCGCTGCGCCGCCGAGAAGACCAGCTTGTAATAGCCGGCGGCGAAGGTCATCGGCTGGGACATGCTGCCGGTGGTCTGGACGAAGGCCACCTGGGAGCCTTCCGGCGCGTTGGGGTTGCTGCTGGTGAAGCCGCTCGCATTTCCCGTGATTCCGCTGTTGCCGGCGAAGGACCAGGGCGATCCGCCGGGGTTGTATTGATAGCTACCGTAGCCCACCACGGGCGTTTCAAACCCCAGGTCGGACCCTTGCGAGAAGCCGGTCAGCGGAGAGAGTGCCGTGAGACAGAACAGGCCGAGAACGCCGGTTCGGCAAAGGAGGGCCGTTTTGAACAGGAACCGTTTGGACGCCATTCTCCAGTATAAGTTCCTGCGCCTGCGTTTTGACTCGCCGTTCAAGCGACGGAGCCAACGGCAAACAATTCCGGTGTCAGAACCGAACCCCGTTCCTCCACTTGAGGCGCTCCTTCGCTAAAATCCCGCGCCGTCGGTCCATCCTCGAAATTGGGAATGCCTCCGCACGCCTGCCGGAGCAGCTTCAAAGCCGGGTTGTCCTTCAAGAGCATGTCGACGAACGCGGCTTTGCCTCGTTCATTCAAACTCTCCCACAGCCCGGCATTGAGGCGTTCATTCGGGCTCTTGAGCAGGTAAGGGGCCTGGAGCATGAAGAGCCGCCCCATCTCCGGTGTTTCCAGCGGGTTTGGCTTCTGCCGCAACACGCTCTGCAATTCGTGGATTTGCTCTGCCTGGCTCAGCTTGCGGTTGATCTCCCGCTCCTGTTCGGGGCTGGGATATTTCACCTTGCGCGCGCGTTCCGGGACGTACGCCGCCTTTTCAAGAATCTGGATGAGCGGCTGGTAATCGATGTCATTGCCTTTCCGGCAATGGGCCAGGGCGAAGTCGTCGGCACCTTTGATGTTCTTTCCAAAAGGCAGGTTCGGGACGAACACGCGGGCCCCGGCGCGTTGCAGGGCGGCGGCCGTTTCGACCAGGGCATGCATGACGCCGGCCTTGAAGCCCTTGTCGTTGTCGAAGAAAATGTGGCAGTTGCGTTTGTTTCCGCTCGCATCCCGCATCTTGAACTGCTCCAACTCCGGCACCAGCTTGCCACGGATGAGGCCCATCCAGACTCCAGGCAAGGCAATGACGTGATACGGCAATTCCCGTTCGAGGCACATCTGGGCCAGCATGGCTGCCTTCTTTTCTCCCTCGATGATGATGAGCCCCCATTTCGGGTTCTCCAGACGGTCGAACATGTTGGCGTCCTTGGCGGGCTCCCGCATGCCTGAAAGAATTTGGCTCGCGTCCCAGCAGGGGTTTTTCTTCTCCCCGGTCGGGGTGCGGTATTTGACCCGCACCATTTCCGCCGGCTTCACCCGACAGTAGGCATCGCTGTAGCGAAGGATGAAGCAAGGCCTCATGGCCTCGACGAGGTTTTCGGTTGTCGGCTCCTCGGACGAACCTCTCAGGATTTCGAGCGTCTCAGAGGCGGAAAAAGAGGTGTAAAACTGCATGCGGGCGATGCTGATGGGCCGCAGGCACGAAGCGCAGAGTTCGTTATAGCTCAGCTCCGAAATGCGCACACCTTTTACCCGAGCCGCGTAGTCGTTGATGCGGGGCGGTTCACCCAAGTCCAGCAAGCGTTGGGCAACCTCCAGGGCGGCCTTGGGGCAGGCGCCTTTTCGCAGGCAAAGGATGGCCCGGCCTTCGGGCAGTTCGAGGTGGTAATCGGCGAACTCTTTCCGGGTCACCGGGTCGGTGTATTCACGCAGCAGCTTCCAATCAGCCGGCACCACTTCATTGCTGCGGTCGTCCCGCGCAATCAAGGCAACCGCCACCGGCCGGTAGTAGCTCTCCATGCGCGCCCGCTCCTTGGGGCCGACGCAGTTCAGGTGCTCGGCGATGAGCCGTTCCTTGAAGAAACCCCGATCGCGCGCGCTGAGATAATCACTCTGCATCAGCGCATCGTGGTAGGCGGCCAGATCCTGGATAATGTGAGGTATGGCGTGCTGCGCCTGCTTCATTGCGCCGGTCTGCGACCCCACACTCTCCGGTTTCCACGTGCGCGCTACGTGCGTGATCTCCTGTGCGGCCGCCGCACATAGGGCAAGCTCCACGAGGCTTTGATCCATCCGGCGCGTTTGGAAAGCCGCCTGCACGCTGGGCCGCTCGAGGAATTCCTGCAACCCGGGATTGGCATCCAGGAATTCGCCGAACATCTGGGCGTGCTCGGGCGCGATGTCTTCGCGGAAACCCAGCAGCCGGTAATAGCCGGGATTGCGTTCGAGGCGCTCAAGCGTGGCGTTGTCCAGATAACCGCTCGCTTGCCGGCCGTCCAACGGCTTGACGATTTGGTAATAGGCGCGGGCCAGCAACTGGCTGTCGATCTTTTGGGCGCCGGCTGTTTCCGTGGTCCAGGAGCAAACCTTTTCCTGAAGGTTGCGCAGCAGGTTGCTCTCGAGCATGGCGCCAAACTGTGCCATCTGACGCGCGGAGGCTTGCCCGTAACCGGCCGCTTTGTCGGCGCTGCCCAGCCGGATGTAGATGCGCGCGCCAAAATCGGCCTGCATTTCCGGGGGCACTTTCAAGCCAACCACGGCAGTGTTGCCCTCATAGTATTCTGAGAGGCCCAGCACGTGCTGGTAGAGCTTGCGCGCGGCAATCAAATGGGCGGTCAAGGAAAGCCGGTGAGTTTCCTCGGGGACCGGCGCCATGGTTCCGGCGTTCCTCCGGCTCCGATCTCGATAGGCTTGCACGGCTTTGCGGGCCGATTGCTCGGCCAGGCCATAAGCCTGCGGGCATTGCCTCTTCCATTCCTCCAGAGACTGCTCCTCAGAAGCAAGGTAAGGGGTGAACTTGTGAATGCGATCGACAGTCTCCGCGTAAAGCCATTCGATTCTATCGCGCCGAACTACTTCCGGCTGGCTGAGCGCCTCGCGAATCGAGGGTGGCAGATTTTCGAGCAGATGCTGGGCAACCTCCGCGCGCACCGGACCGGCCTGCATCCGAGGCAGAGCGTCTTCCCAATCGTAGCCAAACTGTTCCTCGTATTCCTGCGTTCGGCCTTCCAGGGCATTCAATATGGCCCGCTGTCCCAGGGGCCGGAGTTGCTGCATGGCGGCTGCCTGGGCTGCCTCAGGGAGAAGGGAGAATTCCGGCTTCCAGCCTGCCAGCAGGTCGTAAAGCTGCCGTTTAGCCTCTTCTTCCAGCCGATAGAACCCCTTGAACCGACGAAATGACTTGCTGGTCTCGGTTGGCATGGCAACTCGCATTTTCTCCCATTATAGGGCGGCGGTGTTGTGGAGAGCGCGCGCCTGGCGCAGCCGGCGCACACGCGGGTTCGAAAGACGATGGGGATGTCGCCAAACCTGGACAGGACCACGCAAGGTTGCGCCTGTGATATCTCCGGGGGGTGCGGGAACTATTCAGATTGCTCCGTCGGGGCCTTGAGTTCCTGGTGCGTAAGATGGAGCGTGCAGCAGTACTTATCGCCGTCAATCCGGCCGCGGAGGTAGGCGAAAGAGGGAAGCCCCTCGCGCCGCAGGATCAAAGGCTCGTTACCCTTGAGACCGCAACCCAGGCGAACGAACCCAACGTTCTGCAAGTCGGTTTTACACAAGGAATACAGAAAATCAAAAGAGAGGCTATCCAGGTGAACCACCTGATAGATCTTATGGAGGACAAACTTCTGCACCATGTCTTCCGTCTTCTGGTTGCCCTTGGGGGAGATCTGGATCGGGAGTTCGATGTTCGGTTCGCTGACCTTGTAGGGCTTGGTCTCTTTTACCGCGCCCTCCGGGGTCAGTTTCTCCTCCACAAGCCGGAAGTGGCACACGGGCCTGCGTTGCTCATCGAGGTAAGCCAATGACCGAATGCGCACCGGCTTGCCGATGAATTGAGTGTCGATTTCGGGGTCGGACTTGACCAGCGCCTCGGCGATTTGTTCGGGCCTTCGGTCCGCTGTCCAGCCTCCGGGAACACGTGTGATGATCGCCTGAGATTCGGGCTCCATTTGTCCGTTAGCCGTGGTGACCAACCGTTTGCTGGTCTTGGAGCCGTTCAGTGATAATAGGAAGAGTTCTGCCGTGCGCTTTTGAAAGTTGGTCAGTTTTATGTACATGTGAGCCTTTGGTGTCTGGGTTAGAACAAGGATTCGAAGTTCTCCGTCGCCTCCCCCGCCTCCTCGCTGGCTGCCGACTCGGCGATAAGTTGCGAGTCAATTTCCATCCCAACGAAACCCGGCTTCTTGAGTCTTCCAACGAGCAGGAATGTGCCGTGCCCGTTGGCGAGGATCGCGGCGTCATTGCGCTCAAACCCATCTCGATAGTTGAACGTTCCGAGGTAGAATGTCCCTGGCTGGAATTGGGCGCCAGGAAGCCGGTACACCGACGCCACCTCCAGCAGGCTCACCTCCTCGGCGGTCGCCTTGCGAAATTCGGGGGCCTGCTTGAAAGAGCTTGGCACCACATCCTTCTTCTGTCCGGTGGCGCTGTCCACGACCTCCGCCGGAGCGAGCGTAAATTGTTCGCCGGCGCGCACGGTTCGCGCGATGTCGCCGGAAACCAGGTAGAGGTTGCCTTCTTCTGGAACCCCGGCCCGCCGCAAAGGTTTGTTGTCCGGGCCCAGCGCCTGGACACGGCGGCTTCCGTAGAGATCGTCGCGAGTGACCTTTTGGAGTTCACTCACGTGCTTGGTGCTGTCGATATTGAATGTGCAGGCTGCCATAAATGCTTCCTTTCAGGCTTTTGCCCAGCCTTTGGTGACTTCGGAGGCCCTCCAGTCGTCGATGAACTTCCTGGCCTCGCCCTGGTCGTCAGTTGCCTTGGTTGTCTCCTCAAGCGGTTTGGCGCGACCGGCGCTGTAATCCACCGTGTGAACGACAAACCGGGGATAACCTTCACGCTCCTGCTCCCAGGCAACGACCTTGCGCACGGCCGTGTTGCCCTTGACCGACTTGGTGTACACCTCCCGCATGAAAATCTTCGCCGGCTTGCCGTTGGCCGTTTGCTTGAGCCGCAAATCTACAGCGTTCAACTGCTTGAAAGTGCATTCGCCCACCAGTTTGTCGTCGCGGATTCGCTCGAGAGTCGGGTGGAACGGTTTGAGGATGAAACCCTGACCCTGGTAACGATAGCCCTGCTCATCCAGTTGAAGAACGGTGTTCGTCCAAGGCTTGCCGTCGGTATCGTCCCAGAGCGCGTCCTCCGCGTTAATCTCCAATGCCTTAAGCGGGCGCACCCAGACGATGGGGCGCCCGTCCGAATCAGTTTCGGTATAATTGGCGGTGAGCGACTGCCCGGATAATTCCTTGAAGAGCCTCTCACGAATCGCCGGGTCAGCCACTCCCACCCGGGCGACCAGTTGATATGAGGTGCCGGAAACCAAGGCACCCATGATGGACACCACGTTGCCAGTCAATTCCTCTGTGCCTTCCACGTAACCCACGATGGCCAGGTCCAGATTGAACTTCGGCTTGATCTTGTAAGCAACGCGGGTGGTCAGATCGTGCATGACAATGCCCTCTTGGCCATTGTCCAGTTGCTGCTTGTAATAGGCATTGAGCTGATCCAGACCATTCGCCTCCCGGAAATCGGGGCAGTGGGCCTTTGGGATTTGAGGCAGGCTTTGCAGGATTTTGACGCGCTCGTCGTAGGCGAGTCCCTGCTTCTCCTGCTTATCCAGGATGATCACGTCCAGTGTTACAAGATGAAGCTTTTCCAACTCCGAGCGGGAAGCGGGCGAATTCACCAAGCGGACCACGTCGTAGCTATGAGAGCGGCCGGTACCGACCGCTAGTTCGCAGGCCAGCAAGGCGCTGGTGTTTCCGTTCTGCTCCAGGGCCGCTGCCAACTCCTCCGCCGCTGGCAGTCCGACCTCCACGGCGCAAGCCGGCATGTGGAAGACGAAGGGGGACTGGCCTTTCTCCCAGTAAAAGTAAGCAGAGATACCGTCGTGTTTGCAGCTGGCAATGCCCCGGCTCACAGTGATGCCGCTGATGACGTTGGCCTGGACGTATTTGAAGGCCTTGAGAAACTTCTCCCGGTGATGGGAAGCGAGGTGCTGGAGCGTTTGATGATTGAGCGCATGCATGCGCGCGACCGCATACCCCGGCAACTTGGTCTTGAGTTGCGACGTTTTGACGAACGGATTCACGTCTTTGTGTTTGGCAACGTTCCAGCGCAGTCCTTTAACGCCCACTCGCCGGAATCGTGACAGGAGAGATATCCTGATGCGTCCAGGAACGCGACAAATTGAGGCCGTCAGACGGCAAACCCGAGCCATTTGGCCAGGGACGGCACCAGATGATACCGGCTGAGAATTACATACGCCGTGGCCCCCATCAGGTGCGGCCCGAAGGGGAGGCGGCGGTCGCTTCGCTTGAGATAGAGTCCGTGCGCAGTTCCGGTCATCGAGGCCAGCAGCATCATTTCAAACAATCCGATATTGAACCCAAGAAGAACTCCCAGCGAGGGCGCCAAAAGGACGTCACCGAGGCCCATGGCGTTGCGGTAAACGACGAACTCCGTAGTTTCAATCGTGACTAATCCCTCCCCCAGGGCGAGATCGTGGCCGCGGTAACGAACGCTGCCGTCGCGTATCTCGATCTCGCCGGGCTGAAGGTTTTCCGCTTTCCCATTGCGGATGCAAAGGATGTCCTTTCGGGGAATGATCTTAGCGAAACGGAAGTCGTCCCAGGAAGTGAAGTCGCAGCCGCACCCTTCGGAGATCGTGATTCCTTCCTGGCTGATTTCAAATCGCGTCCTGCCCGCACACGCGGTGCGAAGGAAGTGCTCTCCGAGCTTCTTGACCAGCACAACCGCAAGGAGAAGAGCAGCCCCTCCTTCGAAATGGGTAAGGACGGCGGCGGCGACATTCCCGTTGGGCATCATCGGGTTGGTTGCTCCCGGCCGAAGCACCGCCAACGCAATGGCACCGATCAGGGCCCCCTGCAGGGTGATGGCTGGCAGAAAGAACGTCTGGTGATCATATGCCGCGCCAAGCGCGTAGAGCGTGAAAACCGCTCCCAGGAGCCAAGCGGACAGCGCGTCACCCGTGAGGCAGTAGCAACCTGCGAAAAAGCTGGCGGCCAGGAACTCCATCGCCAGTTTGTTGAGGCTGATCGGAAAGAGGCCGAGCGCGCGGTGCCTGGCGACACGGAGGAACGATCCCCAACATGCGCCGAGCGCGGCAGCAACGACAAGGGAGGAGGTATTTGCAGTCACGCCTCAAGCCATTGCGAGCGACGGTTGGCGGAGCGCTTCGAAGGGAGCAAACCACCGGTCGTATTGTTTGAGGAAGGATTGCATGGTCAGGTCTTCCAGCACCTGCCGGAACGCTTCCTTATTGGGGCGTGGTTCTGGGATTGTGCCCAGGTCGATCCCGTGCTGGAGTTCGGTGTTTAAATCGGTCGCCTGCAGGTTAAGCTGCGCCTGCGTCCAGTCCGCTGCTTTGCCCGCGTTCTTCTTGGCCTCCAAATCAATGGCGCGGAGGGCCTCGATCTTCTCGGGATTCATTAGTCCTCCAGGGAGCTTTTCGTAGTAATGTCCAAGCGTTACAGGACCGATACCTCCAATGGGCCTGATGCCGTCTGATTCATCTCCGGTGCAGGCAAGGAAGACCGCCATGTCGTGTCCGGTCAGATCCGCCTCGGTCGGGAGGAATTCTTGTTTCAGGTACGCGTTGATACTGGCAGGAGTAACGAAGTGCTTCTTGTATGGATTGAAGTGGTTGACGTTCTCTCCAACCAACTGCAGCAAGTCCTTGTCATATGAAACGACCACCGCCGGTTCGCGCGCTGATTTGACGGCCCGGGCAATTAAGTCCTCCGCTTCCATGCCTGGAAACTCATTGTGAGCGCCAACCACGGCGATTCCCAGGTGAGGAAGGCATTGTGCGAGGCGCTCGAGCTGGCGTCCGAGATAGGGAGACCCGCTCTTGCGTTTATAATCCGGCAACAATTCGGCGCGAAATCCGTCCTGGGGCGAGTCCGCAAAAGCGATCACGCGTGCAGGTCGCTGTTCGGCCAGCGTATGAAGCTGGTTGAACGTGCCCACGATTCCCCAGGTGGGCTCACCGGTGATTCTGGAAGTGACCCGCTGAGGATTCAGACCGTGGGGGCCAGGCATGTAGGCCAGACGGTGAAGGAACCCGGTCAGGTCCACATAGCAGGTAACCCCGGGCGGAAACGTCGGGCCTTGAGCGATCTTCATGCTCCATTCTAGGCCCCCAAGGCGCGACACTGGCATCCTGACAGTCTTTTCGGGCGGCTCCAAAGCCCTCCACGATCAGCGATCAGCTTCGGCTGTGTTCATTGATGACGTTCAACGGAACTACAAAAAGCGACGTGTGAGCGGTGCCGCCCCAAAATCGAGGAACAAGGTGGGAACACCACCCCACAGGGTTTTAATGACAGGCGGTTTCCTGACCAAGCCGGGTTCCACCGGGACTACCCTCCGCTCAAAGCGTCGTATATCCCGCAGGGGTGCCACCCCAGACAATCGCTGTCCACCAGTAAAAGAGTTGGTTCACGCACTCGACCTTCGCCAGCGGAGCGAGTGGCAGGTAGATTACATTCACTTCGTCGGGAAGATAGGCCGGATGAAACGCGTCGTTGGTCGCCCAGGCAAGCGGACCGGTGCTGAGAACGTAGAGCGGCAGGCAAATCGCGAACCACAGCGCCAAGACTTGGGTGCGGCGAGAGAAACACGGCCTGTCGAGCGATGGTTTCATTGAAACGAGTATAAGTCCGGGTCTACGGATAATCCAGATTTCAGCAAGTTCTCAACACTCTCCCCGCGCTTAGGGGCGACACGGCCAATCCTGTTATAAACGGTGCTTAAAGCTTTTTCTTTCCGCTGGCTTTTCTCGCCGCCCATCGAGCCTTCATGGCTTCCGACCGGGCCTTCCTGAGGGCGTTCGAAATCTTTCGCTTGGGCTTCTCCTCGGAGCCTGGTGCTTTGGCAGCCTTTCTGGCCATCCTCTTTGCAACCCCAGCTCGGATGTTTGCAAGTCCCTGCGGGCTCATTTTCCGTCGCTTTCTCCTTCGGGTTCCACGCGCAGCAGGCGCAGGCGCTTCTGCAGGGTTTCCCAGGATTTGCGCCAAATCCTGCTTCAACGATTGGATCCGTTCCTGAATGTCAGCTGCCCGGCGGAGTTGCTGTGGCGTTAGGCTCGAGAGGTCGTTCATATTGCCGGCAATCTGATTAGGATGGCCAGGAAGTCAAGCCTTACGCATTCCCAGCCGGAGCGGCCTCCTTGACAAGCAGATTACTGTAACTCAGGGCACTCGGTTGCTGGAATCGACATGCACCGGCGTAACGAGGTTACTCTTCCAACTGTTCCTCGTTCTCAGGTACTTCGCCCTGCGCAAGGTTAGTCTCCACAACATCGGACGGAATGCTGGCTGCCTTGGCTTGGCCGAGCAACCGTTCCAGCCTGATTTTGCCTTCGGCGCAGCCCTTTTCAGGGTCGTCGATGCCGAAAACTTGCTGCGAGACCAGGAGCTTTTGGACCTGGCGATCCCAGCCGGCGGTCGGGTCAGGCTCGATAAGGCGCAACGCTTCCGCCGTGCTCTGAATGTCGCGCAGGAGTTGGCGCTGCTCGAGCGTGGGCACGAAAAAGCCAGGGTCCCCCGCCGCAACCGTTCCGTTTGCATTTTCAGCCGCATGGGGATCGGGTGGTGTCACTTGGGTTGCAGTTGCGGCTGCGGCCATCTGCGCAGGCGTCCCTCCGTCCTTTTCCGGACCATTAAGTTCCTGGAGATACCAGGCCCCCTCGGCCAGGAAGAAATTCTGGATGTGATCCGCGGCATCGGCGCTCATGCCCGTGATCCGGTCGCCGTCGTAAGTGAACGCGTTGGCCAGGTGCTCCGCCCCCTGGTCATACAAAGCCAGCACTTCATCTTTGGCGTACACCTCAACCAGCACGAACGGCTCGTTGATCTCGGCGATGGGCTGGCCCGTTTGGTTGAAGCGGAAGGTGCCGTTGTTGGTCACGATTTTCAGTTGCATAAAGTCCTTTCCATTTTAAGGCTGCGTTCCGCCTGTTGTTATTTCAGTTGGACCAGGGTTTCCTTCAGCCCCGGCAGACCAGTGATGCTCTTTGCCAGCGCCGGTTGCTCCTTGAGGGCCTGGGTTACCATGTCCGGGGCCACGCTCGTCATGCGTTTGAGAAAGACAGCAGCCTGGGCCGGATCCAGGTCCGGCAGATGTTTTAGAATCATGAGCAACCGCGGCTTCTCCGGCCGGCTTTCGAAGACTTGGGCCCAATTGCGCACCTTGCCGAGGATCGGCCCGGTCTCCTGCAATTCTTCCCGCGCGGCGTCCTGCAGATAATGCAGCAGTGTGCGCTGGGAATGGTCGCGGAAAGTGACGTTTTCGTAGCCGATGGTGCCCGACAGATGGTGCAGCAGTTGGCTCCACGGCTCGCCCTTGGGTTCCATGTGCGCCAGGTGCGCATCCGTGTATCCCTTGAGGATGGTGTTGGCGTAGTCCCAGGTGCGTGGGGTGGCATAGGGCTGGACCGCCTCCACCATTTCTTTGGTGAAATAACAAAGACGCTCGGGGTTACTGGAGATGAATGAACGAATTCCCGGATGGATGTGACCGCCCCATTGCAGCCATTCTCTGTAGTCAAAAGTCAGCTCGTGAAGATTGACGCGCGAGATGATCGGGCTGGGAATGGACTGTACCGCCTCGGAATCTTTGGGTCGGTTGCCAGCCAGCACGACCCGGTTTTGCTTCGGGAACCGGTAGCTGCCGGTGATGCATCGTTTCTGTGTGGCCTGAAAGATCGGCACCTGCGTGCTGGGCGGCACGGTGTTGAATTCATCAAAGAAGAGCACCCACAGGTCGGGGTCGTTGGTGGCCGGAAACTCGAAGTTGTGGGCGTAATAAGTGACAAACCCGCTGTTGTTTTCCTTCACGTGCTCAGGATGGAGCTTGCGCAGTTCCTCCAAAGGCAGCACCCGCGGTATCCCTTTGAGTTCGCTGGCATCGTAGCAGGACAGCGGAACCACGCAGAGGTGTGCCTTCAAATCCCCGCAGACATCTTCGACCAGAGCCGTTTTGCCGACTCCGGGCGGCCCGATGAAACAGGTGGGCATGTCGATGTCCCTCTGCATGTTTTGCAGCAGGATCCTGCGGGCCATCGCGTAGCCTATCGCCCGCTCCGGGAACAACGGCTCTGCCAGGTTCTTTTGCATGTCGAGTGGGGGAAGGGCCGTCTGATTAGTTCATGCGCCGGGGCATGGCGAGGTACATGAAGTTGTGCCCCCGCATCACCAGTGGGGATTGCGGCCCCTGAAGATCGAACTTCACTTCCTCGTCGGGGCTCTCCTCAAGGGCCTCCGAAATGTAACGCGGGGCAAACACCGTCGTAAACGGACTGCCCTTGTAGTCCATATCCAGTGCCTCGTGGAACTTGCACGTAGTCTGGGCCTTGATGACGAGGCGGCTGCCTTCGAACTGCAGATCGACCGTGCCATCCCTCTCTTCCACGGCAGCGCTGGCCCGCTTGAGTGCCTGCAACAGAGGTTCACGGCCGATCGTGTTCTCCCGTTGCAGCGGCTGGATGAATCGGCTGTAGTTGGGGTAGTTGCCTTCGAGCTTGGAGAATGTCAGTCGGTACCGCCCGTTGTTGGAAGTGGGGCATTCAAAGCTGACTTGTTTCTCTCCAATGGTGCAGGTGACTTCGCTTTCGCCCGTCAAATGTGCCAGAAGCACTTTGGCAATGGCTGTGGGGATGATGAACTGCATGTTCGGATCGGACGGCTCCACCGTCGGTGTGAACTCAACAACCGCCAGGCGCCGGCTGTCGGTCGCGACGACGCGCCCGAGCCCCTCGGAGAAGTGGAGGTAACAGCCGCGCAGCACATGCCGCTCCTCCTCCACGGCGGCGGCAAACACGGTCATCCGCAGGGCCCGGCAAAGGGTGCCTTGGTCAACCCGGAATGTGGCGCCCGCAGGGCTCGGCACGCGCGGGAAGTCCTCCGGCGGCAGTCCTGGCAGCGCCAGTTCGATGTTTTCAGTGGTGAACGCGAGCCCTTTTTCCGGGGTGGATTCTGCCTGGAGTTCCTGACCTTGGAGCGTCTTGGCAAACCCCAGAAGTTTGCGGGCGGGCACGAGCGCCGCTCCATCCTCTCCTTCGGCCGGGAATGAACACTGCACCTGGTTGTTCAGGTCCGAGCCAGTCAGAGTGAGCAGTCCGCCCTTGAACTCGATTAACACATGCGTCGCGGCGGGCAGCGGGGTGCGCGCCGGGATGACGCCTTCGACCACGCCCAGCGCCTGCTGGAATTCCTTAGCGATGGTTTTGAACTTCATGCCGTTTTCGTGTTTGGCGCCTATGTTTTATTCGTCAAACAGCAGTACCAGGTTCTCCTGAACCGGTAGGCGACCTGGCGCTCGGTGAGCGGCTGTCATGGTCCTTTGCCGGGTGCTCGGCCGGTGGCCTGCAGCGCAACTCGGAATCAGGTCCAAAGCCAGCTCCAGGTTCTTCCCGTTTACCACAGCCTGAATCCCGGCCGCAGTTGCCCGTGGCGAGTCCGGCGAAAAAGTAAGTAGCGTTGGCGCTCTGGAGACAGATTTCATCGCCTGTGGCGGGAGGTCCTTGCACCCCGTTTCGACCGGCATGAGCTGCGTAGCGCTCTTGTCGAGTTGGTGTCGAAGATCCTCTTCCACCACGATGACTGCTTTGGCGCGCTCGGCAGCTTCGATTTCCGCCTCGCGCGCGGCGAACTCCGACTCGTAATCGAGGTTGGCGACCTTGGCGGGACGCGCCTCCGCCAGGAGCGTCTGCATCAGCTCCAACTCGCGCATCTTCTGGTTTTCCGCCATCTCGACCAACTGTTCGTTGGTGCGTTGCGTCACATTTCCACTGACCAGTTCAACGTTGGCGTTGTTGCGGCGCAACGCCATCTGGAGCATGGCCTCGTCGATGCTGGCGCGTTGCGGGTGCTGGGTCACCATGTAGGTCACATCCACCACCGGCGCTTTTTGCTTGGGCCGGGCGATCCGCCCTTCCAGTTGTTGCAATGGGTAGAAGACGTATTCGGCCTCCGTGACGATAATGGCCGACGCCTTGACGAGGTTATTCAGGCTCTCGTTGATGAGCGGCGTGCGCGTCAGGAAGATGGGCGTGCGCGAGCGCACATAATGCTCGTCGATCCACCCGCGGCGTTTGTGTGGCTGGGCCGGGCGCTTCTCGTCCAGCTTCACGAAATCGAAACCTGCCTCGGTGAACATTTGAGCCAGCAGTTCGTAGGTCTTCTGCTGTTTGGCCGTGACAATGAGGTTCCGCCCGGAAGCCACGATCTCTTGAGCCAGCGCCATGAGTTGTTTGACCTTGGCTTTGAGCGCGATGGCCTGCAGCTCGGCCATTTGGGTGAACCAATCACGGCGCTGGTTGAGGCTGAACACGGGTTTATCCACGACGAACGTCTGCTTCATGGCCTGCAGAATCTGCTCGTATTCGTCGAGAATCTCGTTTTGCAGCGGGACGGCCAGGAAATGACGGCGCACCTCGGGAATCTTCAGCCCCATGCCACGGCTGGTGGCGTGGAGTTGGGCCTGATGGAGGTATTTCCAGAGCTTGGGCGCGTTGGCCGGCTCGGGCATTTCCTGCTTGCTGTGCCGGCTGGCAATCTTGTTGCCCTGGGGATCATGCACGGAATCCCGCGTGACCCGGAAAGTCACGTGCTGCTCAATGAACTCGTTCTGCTGATCGTAGGCGTAAGGAAATTCAGGCGAGTTGTAGCCCCACAACAGCGTGAATATCTGCCACATTTCGGCCGGCGTGCGCCGCAGGAGCGTTCCGGACAAAAGATACGTTCTCCGCGTGTGGATGGATTTGACGGCCTCGTAGACTTTGGATTCTCCGGTCAGGGAATGAGCCTCGTCGCAGATCTTGGTATCGAACAGGTCCTTGAGCAACCGGTAGGCCGGAAACTGCAGAGCGCTGCGGAAACCCTGATCGCCTTTGCGCGGCTTCTCCTCGTCGCCCAGCGCGGCCAGCAGGCTGGCAACCTCCTCAGTTACCTCTTCTTGCGTATTGTTTTGGATTCGCTGGTAGCTGCGGGCCAGATAACCGCAGACCCGGCAGTGTCCGTGACGCGAAAAGGTGCCAAATTCGCGCAGGCCGGCGGCGACTTTGCCGCGTTTGACAAACTCGACGATTTGTTCCCGGATGGCTTTCCGCGTGGCGCAGCTTAACTGAATCCATTTCCGGTCTTTGCCGAGGTGAAAGAACTTCTGGGCGGCGGCTTCCATGCAGCGCGGGCACTCCTGAACATGCTGGTGAAAGTGGTAGGGGACCCGCTTCACTTCGCCGATGATGAATTGTTCCTCCCGCAATTTGAGGATCTGCTCCTTGAGCTGCCGTTCGGCATTCTCGCGGGTGCAGATCAGAGTGTGAACTCGTTCGTTGCCGTTCTCGAGTTCCTTGAGATCAATCGGGTACGGATCGAAGGACTGATTGGCCAGCCCGCCGATGGTCAGGAACTCCTGCGAAATGACGTAGAACTTGGTATGGTCGGGCTTCACACCCCGCTTGACCTCGTCCCGCAGCTTCCGGATACAGGGCACGCTGCGGATATGGGTCACATCCAGGCCGAGTTCGTCGCGCAGTTCCTTGATGATCTCGCCCAGAATCTTGCTTTTGGCGATAAAGGCCACCCGGCGGGCGCCGGCGGCGATAGCGGCGCAGGCCGCGATGCGCGTCTTGCCCGAGCCCACATGATGGGTTAGGACCGTGCCGCGTTTGAGCGAAGCCAGACCGGCGTGCAGAATCTGGATGTCGGTCAGCGGCGCTTTGGTGTGGCTCAGCAACTCGATGCGCGTCTTCAACTGTTCGGGGTAAGCCTCCGAGAGGGTTTTGATCTCCGGCGGCGGGAAAGCCTGGAGAACCTCCGCCAGATTCGGATCTTTGCTGGTGATGTGGATGCGGCGGCCGTAGAGTGCCTTGAGCCGCTTTTTCAGTTCGTCCACTTTGCCGGGGTTGCCCATCGCGGCAGCCTGCTGGATTTGCCGCGTCAGTTCGTATTCATCGGCTTTGATGACCTTGTAGCTCTGCCTGTTCTGCTGCGTGTATGCATGGATCTCGGCCGGTCTCAACTCGCTGGTCATGGCCAGAGCCGTGTAGGTGCAATGCAGGCTCATGGTCCGCCGGGTGAGCGCGGCCTTGGCATCGGCTCCCTCCTCAGCCTCCAGAAGCTGGGCTTCGGGCAATTCGATTACTTCGCTGTGCTGGATCGGATAAACATAATACTTTTTGCCCTGGAGGAACGCGGGAACGGTCTTCTTGCCGATCTGCAAAGACACGTCCTTTTGAGCGGTGTAATAACCCGGCTTGTAATAGGCCAAGAGTTGATCGCCAGTCGGCTTGATCATTGGCACGGTCTGCCGCCGGTAGAAGTCGGCCTGCTTTTCCATGCGGCATCGGCTTTCCTCGTTGTCCGGAAAATCCAGCCCGAGCAACTGGTAAAGCGCAACGGTCTCCTCGTATCCGATGGAGGACGACAGCAGCGGGTTGCGGATGGCGGTGTAAAGGGAGGTCTCCCGCATTTCGACCGGGTTGTAAACCATCAACTCCGGCATCAACTTCAGGAAAAAGCCGGCCAACTCGCTCACCTGCGGCACGCCGTTGGTTGGGACCGTAACCTTTCGCTGGTCGCTCAGGTTGAACTGCGTGTCGAGATACTGGAGCGGGATGATTTCGCACTGGCCCGGCGCGGCGGCGAGGTCGCTTTTCAGGTTTTCGTGCAAATCCGATTGCTGGAAATTGACGAAAATCTTGTCGATAACCTCGTCGCTGCTCAGGGCGTGGTGCGGGCTGCTGTAATACTCGGATTGGTACTCCAGTTTGCAGCGGCCGCCCACGTTGAAGAAATAGGTGTAATCGCGGTTCTTGTAGCGCAGGGTGAAGCTGCCCAGATGCCCGGGCACCGGCCGAGGAGAAACGATCAGCGGCCGGTAACGCTGGTCGAAAAGGGCGAGGGCCTCCTGGGGTTGGTCGGTGATGATGAGCACATGGGCCGGCAGGCTCATGGTGACCAGACAATTGTCGAGCAGCTCACGATAGGTGGCATAGCGGTCGCCGACCGCCTGGATATTGGCGATCCAATGCCGGCTGATGGTATCGGCGATGACCGCCTGCTCACGCGTCAGGTAGAGCGGGTTGAGCGTGACGACCCCCGTGTAGGCCTTGTGCAGGGTGTTAACGTCGGTGTACTTCCCCAGACAGACCGCAATCGACAGGTTCGGGCGGATTTTGCGGTAGAGGCGGACGATCAGCGATACCCATTCCTGGTCGGAAACGACGATTCTTCGTTCGGGTTTCGTGGGCTTCTCGGCCCGGCTTGGTTTCCCCACCGCCCGTGGCTGTTCCAGTAGATCTTCCATTTGTTCAGCTTTGTGTGGCGGCTTTCACGATGCGCTTCAGGGCGGCCGGGTCGGGCTCGGCAAAGACGCGGTAGCTCTTGTTCTCCGGGTTGAAGAGGTCGTTCTCCACTTCGCACCAGCCGTTGAGCACCTCCGGTTGTTCCAGGATCAGGTCCTTGATTTTGATCGTGTCCTTGAACGTGAGCTGTTCGCCGCTCTTGCGGACCAGCCAGATGGCGAGCAGGCCCGCCGCCATGGTCGGGATCAGTCCTGGAAAGAGCAGTTCGTTGGCATGATCAATACCGCTGTCCATCGCGTGGCGGAACAGCTTCTTGCTTCCGTAGGCGGCGTGCCTGCCTTCGTGCCCGAGGAGGTCGTAGCCTTCCGCGTTCAGGGGCCTCTCCCCGGATTGGGTCCGGACCAGGACGAAGATGGGGCGAGTCGAGGTCCCGTTCCAGTTCACTCCGGTGAACTGCTGGTTCCGGGAGGCACTGCTGACGATGACCCGGTTCCTTTGCTGCGGTAGAGCGCGGATCACAGAGCTTAGAGGTAGATGACGGTTCCAGGGATGGAGAGGCCTGCGACGGTGCCCAGGTTGCACTGCCTGGTGGTGGTCGCCCAGACAAAATCGCAAGGGACCGTGTCCGGGAACGAGCCGGCCAGGTCAGTGAAGACCACCGCCAGGTCGCATTTGTATTTGCTGTTCCCGCCGGGCGGCGGCCCGCCGCTCTCCTGCATTTCCCGAATATTGGCGGCGATGCAGCGGAAGTCGGTGCCGCCCCCGCCCACGATAGCCAACTGACTGAGCTTCTCGACGGGGTCCTCTCCTTCGCCCACCTCGATGCGGCTCAATATGCCGGTATCGAAACAACTGATGCCGTAGGTCATGCTTTTCTTCCGCTTGGCGAAGAAGTCCCGGAAGACCTTCATGCAATCGCCGATATCCCCGGCCGAGATGCTGCCGGAGCAGTCGATGAACAATTCGATGTGCCCGGTTTTTTCTTCGACTGGGTCGGCTTTGCGGGGGGCGAAATAATCGTTGGCCAGCTTGCGGTTGTGATAGAGGGCCAGGTCGTCGGCCACGGGATACTTTGAGCGCAGACAATCCATGATGGCCTCGCTCGCGTCGCGGGGTGGGTTGGCCTGAAAGTAGAGCAGGCGAATGCCGTTGAATCCCTGGCTGCCGAAATCGTTGGTTTTGGTGAATTCGGCCACCCAATCGTTGATCAGTTCCTGCGCGAAGGTTTCATGGGCCGGCGACGAATAATCCTGGAGGCTGGCGACGCACCCGTTCAAATCAGTCAACTGGAGGAGCGGCGTATGCGTGACATCACCGACTGCAACGGTGCCTTGTTCCAACTGGCTCAGCGCTTCTTCCGCCATCTTCGGTCCTGTCTGCAAGGCCATGAGCGCCTTAAACACGTATCCGTTCTGCTCCCAGGGCGGTGCGTTGGCGGGTTGTTTGATTCCGAGGGATTGCATGTGGGCCAGCACGGCCTGGGTTTGCGCCAGGCTCAACAATAACTGCTGCTCGGCAGGTGCCTTGAGATAGCGCGTCTGGAATCCGAGCGCGAAGTAGCTCGTGTGGAACAGGACTAGCCAGAACACCGCCTGGTTCTTTTCGTCTTCACTGATCGGCGCAGTTTCGATTGCCTGGATGAGGCGGGTGTTCAACCGCAGCGTGTCCGACCAAATGAAGCTTTGCTGGTCCAGTCCAACTTTCAGGTGGCGCTCGAAGATATTGCAGAAGGGGCGCACCAACGGCTTGTCGCGGTGGGCTTGAAAACCTTTGGCCAACCGCGCCTCCAAAGGCGAGAGCAGGCCGCCCAGCGTTTTGCTGACCGCGCGTTGAGCAGTGGCAATGTTGGCGTCGTTCAGGGGACGCACGGGAGACGTTATCGTCGTGTTCATGCGGTTTGTTGTTTGGTGGCAAACTGCCCTGGGTTGCATCTGCTCTTTCCCACCTTCTGGTGCTCCACAGATCTCGCAGAGGCATCGCGGCAAACGGTTTGGCCCTCCGCATATCTCAAAAGCAAAGCCCTAGAATGGTATTGTCGGCCGGCCAGGTGAACGACTGACATAAGCTCCCGGTCGGGAGGAGAAGC
>Ga0335069_10004929_pt1 | contig 19683 bp, 19 predicted proteins | sample Lox_Sample_11_FD_206714 | JGI IMG/M metagenome (GOLD analysis project Ga0335069, IMG submission 206714) | Soil microbial communities from Loxahatchee National Wildlife Refuge, Florida, United States - Lox_Sample_1.1 | ecosystem: Environmental > Terrestrial > Soil > Wetlands | place: USA... | reverse complement strand
TAAGAACAGCGCCGCCACCACGCGCCGCTCCTCCTGCAGCAACACGTTGAAGGTGCGGCACGCCGCACCGAGCTGCATCACCTCGAGGCCGATGCCGCGTCGCAGGAATTCCGCACGCACGGCTGCGTCGGCGAACCGCTGCGTCGGACCGGTGCCGAGCAGCACCAGCTCGGGAGTGAGCGCGAAGATGGCCTCGAGATGCGCCGGCGCGAGCTCATCGAAGCTCGCGGGCGGCCAGTCGGTGATCAGACGGCTGGCCGTGACGAGACAGCTGCGCTGTACGCGCTGCGCGCCGATGCGCAGCTCGGTCTCGGAGTAACTGCGGACCAGGTTCGCGTGGGAGGGCGGTTCGAGGGTGAACTTCACCTTCGATACGATAACGCGGGTGCGCAGGCTCGTCATCGTGATCCCGGATCTCTACCTGCCGCGCGGGCTGCGCGGTGCTCCGCTGCAGGCAGCGGCGTTCGCGCAGGTGCCGGGCCTGGAGCAGGTGGCGCGCTTCGGCACGCGTGCGCAGTTGCAAGGCGGCTGGCGCAACTGGCTTCTCGGCTTCACGGGACGATCGGATCTCGCCGGCATCGCGCCGGCCTGCATCGCCGCCGCCGCGCTCGCTGCGCGTCCGGGCACCGGCCGGCCGCAGGACTCCACCGCCTGGATCGCCACCGCATTGCATCTGCAGGCGGGAATCGCCACGGTGCACCTCGAGCACGGTGGGTTGCTGCGCCTGCCGCCCACTGAGCAGGCGGAGCTTGCCGCGAAGTTCACCGATACCTTCGGCGTTTCGGGCTGTGCGCTCACCCCGTTACCCGCAGGAGAGTTCCTGCTCGAGACCCCCGGAATCATCCCGATCGCGACCGCCGAGCCCGAACGCTGCGTCGGCGGTGCGCCCGATCAGCTCGTGCCGGTCGCCGCGGGCGCCGCGCCGCTGCGCCGGCTGCTGAGTGAGATCGAGATGTGGCTGCATGCGCAGCCGCTCAACGAGAAGCGCCGCGGTCGCGGCGCTCCACCCCTCAGCGCGCTCTGGCCTTGGGGCGCCATCGGGCGGATAGTGCGCCCCGAGCCGCGCGCGAGCTCACGGGCTGCGCTCGCCTTCGGACGGGATGCCTGGCTCGAGGGACTGTCGCGGCTGCAGGGGAATGAGTGTCTCGAGTTGCCGGAGCGGCTCGAGGTCGCGCTGGGAGCGGCGGCGCAGGCCAGCGTGCTGGTCGCGGAGGTGGGAGGGGAAGTGCAGATGAACCGCGGCGGCGTTGCGGAGGCCATGAGCCGGCTCGACGCGCGCTACGTTGCGCCGGCCCTGCAGGCCCTGCGCAGCGGTGCGCTCGATGAGATATCGGTCATCCTCAACGATGCGCACCTGCAGCTGCAGCGTGCCAGCTTGCGCCGCTTCTGGCGGCGCGCGGCGAGCGGTCTCACGGGGTTCGCGTGAGCCTGCGGATCGTACGGCGGGCCCGGGAGGGCGCCGTCGGCTGGCGCGGTCGGCTGCACCCGGTGCTCGAGCGTGTGTATGCCGCACGCGGTGTACGCTCTGAATCGGAGCTCGATCACTCGCTGCTGCGGCTGCTGCCGGTTGGGACGCTCGAGGGTATCGAGGCGGCGGCGGAGCTCTTGCTGGCGCACCGCAGCCGCCGGGTGCTCGTGGTCGGAGACTTCGATGCGGATGGGGCAACGAGCTGCGCGCTGGTGGTGCGCGCGCTGCGCGGCTGCGGTTTCGCGTCGGTCGATTTTCTCGTGCCGAACCGCTTCGAGTTCGGCTACGGTCTCACTCCGGAGATCGTCGCTCTCGCCGCGACGCGTGCCCCCTCGCTCATCGTCACGGTCGACAATGGCATCTCCAGCAACGACGGCGTGGCCGCCGCGCGCGAGCGCGGCATCGATGTGCTGATCACCGATCATCATCTGCCCGGTGCGCAGCTCCCGGACGCCAACGTCATCGTCAATCCCAACCTGCCGGGCAGTCGCTTCGCGAGCCGCTCGCTCGCCGGAGTGGGAGTCGCCTTCTACGTCATGGCGGCCGTGCGGCGCGCGCTCGATGCCGCAGGTGTTACCAGCAGCGCAGCGCCGGGGGTCGCGGAGCTGCTGGACCTGGTCGCTCTCGGCACGGTGGCGGACGTGGTGCCGCTCGATGCCAACAATCGCGTACTGGTTACCCAGGGCTTGCGCCGCATCCGCGCCGGGCGCTGCGTGCCGGGGATCCGGGCGCTGCTCGCTCTCGCGGGCCGCCCGGCAGCTGATCTCACCGCGGCCGACCTCGCTTTCGGCGTCGCGCCGCGACTGAACGCGGCCGGTCGCATCGATGACATGACCGTGGGTATCCGCTGCCTGCTGGCCGATGACGCCGAGAGCGCGCAGCAGCTGGCGTTGCGGCTCGATGCGCTCAACGAGGAGCGCCGCGCCATCGAGGCGCGCATGCAGCAGGAGGCGCTCGCCGCCGTGCGCGGCCTCGAGGAAACGGTGGCGAGCGTCGCGCAGCGCAGCGGCGTGTGCCTGTTTCATGACAGCTGGCACCAGGGCGTGGTCGGGCTCGTCGCGAGCCGTGTAAAGGAGCGCCTGCGCCGCCCGGTGATTGCGTTCGCGGCGGCGGACGCCGCGGTGCTGCGCGGCTCGGCGCGCTCGATCGAAGGCGTCCACGTCCGCGACGTGCTCGACTCGATCGCCGCGCAGCATCCCGGCCTCATCCAGCGCTTTGGCGGCCACGCCATGGCCGCCGGCCTCACACTCGAGCGCGCGCGCCTCGATGAGTTCGCGCGAGCCTTCGACACGCAAGTGGCGCGCTGCCTGCCCGGGGCGGGCGCGCGCGACGCAGTGGAGACCGACGGCGAGCTCGCGGTGGCGGAGATTGCGCTCGCTACGGCCGAGGCGCTGCGTGCCGGCGGACCGTGGGGCCAGGCCTTCCCGGAGCCGAGCTTCGATGGAGTGTTCGGTGTGCGCAGCGCGCGGCTGATCGGTGAGCGGCACTTGAAGATGTGGGTGGAGCCCCCCGGCAGCGGCCGCAGCTTCGATGCGATCGCCTTCAACCATCTCGAGGGCGGCGCGCCCTTCGTGCCGCCGGAAGGTCCGCGGCAGCTCGTATACCGGCTGGAGGTGAACGAGTACCAGGGCGAGCGGCGGCTGCAGCTGCTGGTCGATCACCTGTTGCCCGCAGATTCACCGGCCAGCGCCCCTCGCTAAAGCCGCCGGCCGGGTGCTAGCATCCAGCGCTTTCATCGGAGCGCCGGCGCGAGGCGCCCGTGCGCCAGCGGAACATCGTATGGAAGCCAACCAACTCAGACGCCAGCTCAAGGATCTCTCGGAACGGATGACTGCGCTTCGGGGGTTTCTTTGAGTACGACCGCAAGCAGGAGCGGCTCGAGGAAGTGGCGCGCGAGCTGGAAGATCCGGCGGTGTGGTCACAGCCGGCGCGTGCGCAGGAGCTCGGGCGCGAGCGCGCGCGGCTGAGCGCTGAGGTCGCGCAGATCGACCGCACGACCAAGGGCATCGGCGATGCGAGCGAGCTGCTGGAGATGGCCGCCAGCGAGGCCGACGAGGCCGCCGCGCGCGACATCGAGCGCGATGCCGAGCGGCTCGAGCTCGACGTGCGCCATCTCGAGCTCAAGCGCATGTTCCGCGGCGAGATGGACGCGCACAGCGCCTTCCTCGACATCCAGGCGGGAGCCGGCGGCACCGAGGCGCAGGACTGGGCACAGATGCTGCTGCGCATGTACCTGCGCTGGGGTGCCGCGCACGGCTTTCGCTGCGAGGTGATCGACTCGAGTCCGGGCGAGGTGGCCGGCATCAAGAGCGCCACGATCGAGATGCAGGGCGAATATGCCTACGGCTGGCTGCGTACCGAGACCGGCGTGCACCGTCTGGTGCGCAAGTCGCCGTTCGATTCCGGCAACCGCCGCCACACCTCCTTCGCCTCGGTGTTCGTCTCGCCGGAGATCGACGATGACATCGAGATCGAGATCAATCCCGCGGACTTGAAGGTCGACGTATACCGCTCCTCGGGCGCCGGCGGCCAGCACGTCAACAAGACCGAGTCGGCGGTACGCATCACGCACCTGCCGAGCGGTATCGTGGTCGCCTGCCAGAACGAGCGCAGCCAGCACAAGAACCGCTCCACCGCCATGAAGATGCTGCGGGCGAAGCTCTACGAGCTGGAGGTCAACAAGCGCAACGCGGCCGCCCGCGTGCTGGAGGAGTCGAAGTCGGACGTGAGCTGGGGCAACCAGATCCGCTCCTACGTCCTCGACCAGTCGCGCATCAAGGACCTGCGCACCGGCGTCGAGGTCGGTAATACCACCGCGGTGCTCGATGGCGATCTCGATGGGTTTCTCGAAGCCTCACTCAAGGCAGGGCTCTAGCGCATGAAGCAAGCGGCATGAAGCAGGACATCTCCGGGGCAGGCGGCGCGGGCGGCAGGGGCGAGGGTGGCGACGGCGGTGATGAGAACCGTCTGATCGCCGAGCGGCGCGCAAAGCTCGCGGCGTTGCGCCAGGCGGGCCAGGCTTTCCCCAACGATTTCCGTCGTGACGCGCTCGCCGGACAGCTGCACGCCTCCTTCGGTGAGCGCAGCGGTGAGTGGCTCGAAGCCAACCCGACACGCGTCCGGGTCGGCGGTCGGCTGCTGTTTCGCCGGGTGATGGGCAAGGCGAGCTTCGCCAAGATCGGTGATCGCACCGGGCAGATCCAGCTGTACCTGCAGCAGGAGAACCTCGGTGACGCCTACGAGGCCTTCAAGGGGTGGGACATCGGAGACATCATCGGCGCCGCGGGTCTGCTGTTTCGCACCAGGACCGGGGAGCTCTCCGTCCGGGTCGATGCCCTGAAGCTGCTCGTGAAGTCACTGCGTCCACTGCCGGACAAGTGGCATGGGCTCGCGGACACCGAGACCCGTTACCGCCAGCGCTACGTGGATCTGATCGTCAGCGAGCCGACGCGCCAGGTTTTCCGCACCCGCACCCGCATCGTGCGCTACCTGCGCGATTTCCTCGATGCGCTCGACTTTCTCGAGGTCGAGACGCCGATGATGCAGATCATTCCGGGAGGCGCGGTGGCGCGGCCGTTCAAGACGCACCACAACGCGCTCGGCATCGACATGTATCTGCGCATCGCGCCGGAGCTCTATCTCAAGCGGCTCATCGTCGGTGGCCTCGAGCGGGTCTACGAGATCAACCGCAACTTCCGCAATGAGGGGCTCTCGACGCAGCACAATCCGGAATTCACCATGCTCGAGGCCTATCTCGCCTACGCCGATTATCGCGACCTGATGGACTGGATCGAGAAGGCGACACGCGGGCTCGCCGACACCCTTTATGGCACGCAGCGCATCACCTATCAGGGCCGCGCTTACGACCTCAGCCAGCCATTCCGCCGCCTCACGGTGGAGCAGGCGATCATCGAGCACAACCCCGGCATCGATCCGCTGTCACTGCGCGATGTGACCTTTCTGCGCAAACGCTGCGAGCAGCTCGGCGTGCATTTCGAGCCCGGCGACGGTGCCGGCAAGCTGCAGATCGAGCTGTTCGAGAAAACCGCCGAAGCGGCGTTGCTCGATCCGACCTTCGTCCATGGGTACCCGGTGGAAGTCTCGCCGCTGTCGAGGCCGAACGACGCCGATCCCTTCATCGCCGACCGCTTCGAGTTTTTTCTCGCCGGACGCGAGATCGCCAACGGCTTCTCCGAGCTGAACGACCCGGAGGAGCAGGCGGCGCGTTTCCGTTTGCAGGTGGCGCGCAAGGAGCGCGGCGATGAAGAGGCGATGTTCTTCGATGCCGACTACGTGCGCGCGCTGGAATACGGCATGCCGCCGACGGCAGGGCTCGGCGTCGGCATCGATCGACTGGTGATGTTCTTCACCGACTCCCCATCCATCCGGGACGTCATCCTGTTCCCGCACATGCGTCCGGAGACATCCGCCTGAGGCCCCCCGGTAGCCGCGAGGGTCTGCTGCTTGAGCGACCACGCTTACCGAAAGCGACGCCAGATGACCGGTCGATCGAGGATCGGGGTCGCGATGAGTAGCGCCGACCCCAGGCGCTGCAAACCTGCCTTCTCGATCCCCGCCCGGGAGGCCAGATTGTCGGCGCGGGTCTTCATAAGAATGCGGCGGATGCCGTTGCGGCGGGCTACCTCGAGGAGGTTGCGGACCGCGAAGGGATAAATGCCGCGGCCGCGGTATGGGGGTAGCGTCTCGCAGGCGGTGATCTCGGCCTCGTCCACGAGTGGCCTGAAGACCTGTGGATGATCGCGTCCCATCGCCTGCGCAGGTAACAGCCAGGAAATGTGCGCGAGCTGCCCGTTAACCGTCACCGCGTAGGCATAACTTGCGCCGAAGCGCTGGAGACGCTCGAGCTGGCGCGAACGGAAGGAGGCATCGTCGGCAGGCAACGCGTGCAGGTCATCGGACAGGAGCGCGGTGAACTCCAGGCCGGCTCGTGGCACGGGAGCGGCGAGGCCCTCGGTATCGATCGCGTACACGATCCAGCGGGACATGCGCGCGGAGAACAAGCCGACCAGCTCCGCGGGGTTCTTGCGCAGCAGGTGCACACCCCGCCGGACCGCGCGAGTCCAGCGGGGGCCGACGTAGCAGCTGGCAGCTTCGCAGGCCACCCGCGTGGCGCCGAAGCCTGCCTTGAATCGGCCCAGCGTCGACTCCGAATCCGCTCCCCCCAGATTGAACATCTGGGCGCCGTTCGCCTGCAACTGCTGCGCGATCCCATGAATGAGAAAGTGCGATGCTCCGAGCGCCATTCCGGCACTCGAGGTTCCGGCGGACTGGTAATAGCCGCCGAGTGACGCCTGCAGCACCAGGACGCTCGAGACCACGCTGGTACCCTGCAGTGCCTGGAACAGCTCTCCGACTCCGCTCTGGAGGAATGCCTGCTCCTCCGATGAGTGCTGGAGCTGACCTATGTCCTCACCACGCGACCTTCGGCGCGCGAGTGACTGTTGCCTCAGCTCCTGATGGGCACGCAATCCTTGCGCCGATCGCGTGCGGCTGATGACGAGCCCCGCCTGCTGCGCGCGCCGCAGGTTCCTGCGATGGTTCGTCACGAGCCTGGCCGCGAAATTTTCGCCGAGCTCCATGAGATACTCGCAACGCGGCCGGCGCGTGAAGTGCACACCGAAGGTTGGGATCGCCACACCCGCGGGCGATGCGAAAGTGCCCAGTTCGAGCGTAACAACCCCGTGCTGCCGACAGAATTCGCGCAGACCGCTCCAGAAGGGGCTGTGTTGAGCGACTGCCGGAAGCGACGGGATTTCCAGGTGATGCCCGAGCCTCCCGGCTTTCAGAAACGCACCGCAGCCGACCTCGAGCGCACCGTTGCTGGCGAGGCCGAGTACCCACGGGGCCCGGCCCACCGCACGCATCGCGGCGAAATAACCCTCCGTCGCAAACGGGTTCGTCGGCGAGAGTGCGCTCAACTCCGCGACGATCTGCGGAAGCGCAGCTGAGCAGATGAACGGTGAGCCGGTCACTCTGAGATCTGTTGCTCGAGCGCAAGCGCGTCGACCAGGAACTTGGTCGCCCAGTTGAGGATCGAGTGTCGCCCATACTCGCCCCACACCGGCCACGAACCGGGCACGCCGCCGCGCAACCGGAGGTCCGCATTGCGGATGTCATGCCGCGCGATGAGGTAACGATTGATCCGGCGCACCGCCTCACGATACCTGTCGTCCCGCGTCAGCTGGTACAACTGGCTCCACACCACCGACGTTTGTGCCGAACCGGTCAAGCAGCACCAGTCGGCCGCGCCCGAGAAGTCAGCGCGTTGTTTTCCGGGTATGAAGCCGTCTGGCCGCATGAGCTGCATCTGCGCGTCAGCCAGGCGGCGTGCACCGAGAATGAGGTCCTCGCGTCCCGTGAGTCTGGCGATGCCCATCAGGCCCTGCATGGCGTAAGCCAGCGTGTGCAGTAACGGGGCGCGAGCGTCGAGCACGCAGCAATCGGGCAGCCATCCATTCGGGTGTTGACGCGACAGGCAGTATTCGGCATTGCGCAGAGCGGCGTCGACATAACGCCGTTCGCCTAACCGGACTCCCGCTTCACACAAGCCCCAAGCTGCCTTGACGTTGTACAGAGTCCACTCGGGGTTCGCGAAGCGGGAATTCCCACGCAACCATCGGCCGTCCGATTCCTGCATCGATACGAGCCACTCGCAGGCACGCGCCGCAGCGTGCTGGTATCTCACCGCGCCAGTCCGCTCGATCAGCGCGGCCCACCCGAGTAGTACCATTCCGGTATTGAACACGGCAGGGGTCGGATGCGCGTTGAGCTTGCCGCCCATGACCGCTCCTTCCGGGAGCTGGACGGTGATCTCCCAATCGCCCATCTCAACAGCGCGTCGCAACAGCTCGGCGTCACCGCTGGTCCGTTCCCGCTCGATGAAGGTCCGGCAGATGTAGCCGGTCGTTTCCGGATAGCTGACGTCAAAGTCACCGCCGAATGGCACGCCGTAAGCCACTCCACGATCTTTGCCCGAATCCTGAGCCCGTTTCAGCCACTCCAAGGCCGCCTGCAAGTGACGTTCGGCGTCGAGATCACCCGCATCGGGTGAATACAGCGGGCTCAGCTGAATCCGCTGGCGGCGCTGTTCGCGGAGGGCCCGAAACCTACGCGTGACCTTTGCGGCAAGACTGAGCATCAGTCACTGGTCCGTGCGCTGAGCTGTGAGGAACCCCCGGATCATCGCAAGCCAGCTCACGCCTTAGCAAGCAGCCCCGCGGCGGCGGCGGCATGGGCGCGCGATCTGTCGACCGGTCGGGCCTGCGCTATGGCGGCGGCCGGTAAACTTACTCTGGCAGGACGTAGGGCAGTCCCAGCTGTTGTGCCTCGAGCGGCGCCGCGCCGTCGGCACCTGCGGGGGGCGTCGTCTCGGCCGCGGCCGCACCGGGCACTTGGGTCACCGCGAGGAATTCGCAGCGCCGGTCCGCGAGCTGCACCGCGTCCACCACCTTGAATGTGCGGCCATCCTTCAGTGCCCCCGCATCACCCGGTCGCAGTTGCCCGGCCGCGGCGGTCACGAAGCGTTGCATGCGGCGCTTGACACGACCGCGGTAGTGAGCGCGCGCGATCACCTCCTGCCCCGTGTAGCAGCCCTTGTCGAAGGCGATAGCGCCCAGGCAATCGAGGTTGAGCATCTGGGCGACGAACTCTTCGGAGGTGGCGGCGTAGACCTGCGGCTCGCCCGCAGCGACCGCGAGACGCTGCCAGATGATCGGCTCCGATGCCGCACGCGTGCCGGGCAACGGCGCTTGTGATACCGGGCTCACCAGCAACCAGCGTGCGGGCTCCTGCGCGAGGCGCACCACGGTAGCAGCCGCGATGCGCGCCGTCGCGTTGACCGCCACGGGCAGCGTGATGCCGCCGTGCTGGTAGGTCTCATCGCCGCGACCGGCGGCCTCCCCGCCCTGCACGAGCAGGCCCTCGATGCGCCACAGGGCCGACTCGTCCGCGAGCTTCACTTTCGCGCGCAGGACGTATTTCAACAAGCGCGCGCTCACCGGGCCGACGAGCTCGCGTGGCAGGACCGCGAGCACATCCGCCGCTGCGGGCTGCAGCAGCCGCAACAGTGCGATCACGCGCCCCTGCGGGTTGTGATATCCGGCGAGCAGCGACCGATCCGGGCCCAGACGCGTGAGATCGTTCGACAGCTGCCCCTGCAGGAATGACACGACGTCCTCACCGCGGGCGCGCAGCACGCCGAGGCTGTCGAGGGCTACCGTAACGAGCTCGTCACGCATGGAGTTGGCGCTTGTTAGCCGCAGAGCGTCCGTGGCCGCATGGGGCAGATTCTGGCAGACTTGCGGGGTATGTCGATGCCCGCGCCCGAAAGCTCAATCCCATCCCCGTCAGTGCCGGTCGCCCCGGCAGTGAACGCGCCCGAGCGTGCGGCGGCGTCGTCTGCGCTCACACCGGCGAGGCCACGCGAGCTCGGCGGCCGCGCCGGCCCGGAGCCGACGCGTTTCGGTGACTGGGAAAAAAACGGCCGCTGCATCGATTTCTAGCCATCGTCCATGCCGACGCGACCGCTCTCACCGCACCTGTCGGTGTACAGAATGTCCCGGTACACCCTCGCCACCTCGATCGGCAACCGCGTCACGGGTGTGGCGCTCTCCGTCGGCCTGCTGCTGCTCGTGTACTGGCTGATTGCGCTCGCTGGCGGGCCGCCGAGCTATGCGCACGCCATGCGTGTGCTCGCCTCGCCACCCGTGAAGCTCATCTATGCCGCGCTCATCCTCTGCTTTTGCTACCACCTCGTGGCGGGACTGCGCCATCTCGTGTGGGACACCGGCCACGGTCTCGAGCGCGCGCAGGCACAGCGAAGTGCCTGGGTGGTCAGCGCCGTGAGCGTGCTGCTCGCGCTCCTCATCCTCTACCGCGTCTTCGCGGGCGGCGTGCACGCGCCATGAGCCTGCGCAGCCCCCTCGGCAGGGTACTCGGGCAGGGCGCAGCGCATTCTGGTGTCCGTCATTGGTGGCAGCAGCGGCTCACCGCGCTCGCTCTGGTGCCGCTCGCCGCGTGGTTCGTGGTGTCGCTCCTCGCCCTGCCTTCACTCGGCTACGCGACGCTGAGTGCCTGGGTGAGCCAGGGCTCAACTGCGCTGCTGCTCATCCTGCTGATGGTCGTCTCCGCCTGGCACTCGCAGCTCGGCGTGCGCGTGGTGGTCGAGGATTACGTCCACGCCCGTGGCGCCCGCACGCTCACGCTGGTGGTGACCGGGTTTGCGCACGTGCTGGTCGTCGCAGCCGGCGCCTTCGCGGTACTGAAGCTGGCCTTGGGAAGGCCCTCATGAGTGCCACCGGGGGCTTCATCGACCACACCTACGATGTGATCGTGGTGGGTGCCGGCGGCGCGGGACTGCGGGCGACACTCGGACTTGCGGAGAGTGGGCTCTCGACCGCGTGCATCAGCAAGCTCTTTCCGACCCGCAGCCATACGGTGGCGGCACAGGGCGGCATCTCCGCGGCCCTCGGCAACATGGGCGAGGATGACTGGCGCTGGCACATGTACGACACCGTGAAAGGCTCTGACTGGCTCGGTGATCAGGACGCGATCGAGCTCATGTGCCGGGAGGCACCCGCCGCGGTCATCGAGCTCGAGCACTACGGCGTGCCGTTCTCGCGCACCGAGGCGGGACTCATCTACCAGCGACCCTTCGGCGGCATGACGACCCACTTCGGCAAGGGCATCGCTCAGCGCACCTGCGCCGCCGCGGACCGCACCGGGCACGCGATGCTGCACACGCTCTACCAGCAGTCGATACGCCACGCCGCCACCTTCTTCGTCGAGTATTTCGCCATCGACCTCATGATGGAGGATGGAGTGTGCCGCGGAGTGGTGGCGCTCGACCTGAACGAAGGCAGGCTGCACCGCTTTCGCGCCCACATGACCCTGCTCGCCACCGGGGGCTACGGCCGCACGTACTTCTCCTGCACCTCGGCGCACTCCTGCACGGGCGATGGCAATGCCATGGTGCTGCGGGCGGGGCTGCCGCTGCAGGACATGGAGTTCGTGCAGTTCCATCCCACGGGGATCTACGGTGCAGGATGCCTGATCACCGAAGGCGCGCGCGGTGAGGGCGGCTACCTCACCAACTCGCGCGGCGAGCGCTTCATGGAGCGCTATGCCCCGAACGCCAAGGATCTCGCCTCGCGCGACGTCGTGAGCCGCGCGATGACCCTGGAGATTCGCGAGGGGCGCGGCGTGGGCGCCGAGCAGGATCGCATCGACCTGCATCTCGAGCATCTCGGCGCGCAGGTGATCCACGAGCGGCTGCCGGGGATCGCCGAGACCGCGCGCATCTTTGCCGGTGTCGACGTGTCGCGCGAGCCGATCCCGGTGTTGCCCACCGTGCACTACAACATGGGCGGTATTCCCTGTAATTACCATGGCGAGGTCGTATGCCCGAGGGACGGCGATCCGGACCGGGTGGTGCCCGGGCTCATGGCGGTGGGCGAGGCCGCCTGCGTATCGGTGCACGGCGCCAACCGGCTCGGCTCCAACTCGCTGCTCGACCTGGTGGTGTTCGGCCGTGAGGCGGCGCGACGCTGCGCCGAGCTGATCGAGCCCGGAAGCCTGCAGCGGCCGCTGGCGGCGGATGCCGGAGACCTCGCGCGCGCCCGGCTCGAGCGGCTGCGTCAGGCCAACGGCAGCCGCGGTACCGCGGCGATCCGCCTCGAGATGCAGAAGACCATGCAGATGGATGCCGCAGTGTTTCGCACCGGTGACACGCTGGCCCAGGGGATCGAGCGCATCGGCGCCACTTTCGAATCCTTTGCCGACGTGCGGGTGAGCGACCGCTCGCTCATCTGGAACAGCGACCTGATCGAGACGCTCGAGCTCGAGAACCTGCTGCTGCAGGCAACCGCCACCATACATTCGGCCGCGAACCGCACCGAGAGCCGCGGTGCGCATGCACGGGAGGATTTTCCGCAGCGCGACGATGCCAACTGGCTGAAGCACACGCTCGTGTGGGTGGAGGGCCCGCGGCGCGCACGTTTCGATTACCGGCCGGTGCACCTGAACACCCTGACGCGCGACGTCGAGCCGATTCCCCCGCGGCCGCGCACCTACTGAAGGAGCTGCGATGGCCGAATTCCGCCTGCCTGCCAACTCGCGACCGGTGAAGGGCGTCACGCATCCGGCCCCGTCCGGGGCGCGGCAGGTACGTACCTTCCACATCTACCGCTTCAATCCGGACGCGGCGGAGAATCCGCGCATCGACACCTTCGTGCTCGAGGTCAAGAGCACCGGTCCCATGGTGCTCGATGCACTCATCCAGATAAAGAGTGCGCTGGACTCCACGCTCACCTTCCGCCGCTCCTGCCGCGAGGGCATCTGCGGTTCCTGTGCCATGAACATCAACGGCGTGAACCGTCTCGCCTGCACCACCTCGATGCAGGACCTGCGTGCCGACGTACGCATCTATCCGCTGCCGCACATGCCGGTGGTGAAGGATCTGGTCCCGGACCTCACCAACTTCTATGCGCAGTACGCCGCGGTGAAGCCCTGGCTGCAGGCCGCTACACCCCCGCCGCCCGACCGCGAGCGCCTGCAATCGAAAGAGGATCAGGAGAAGATCGACCGGCCGGCGGCGTGTATCCTGTGCGCCTGCTGCTCGACGGCCTGCCCGAGCTACTGGTGGAACAGCGACCGGTTTCTCGGACCCGCGGCGCTGCTGGCCGCTTACCGCTGGATCATCGACAGCCGCGATGAAGCCAGCGGCGAGCGGCTCGATGAGCTGGAAGATCCCTTCCGCCTGTATCGCTGCCACACCATCATGAACTGCACCGATGTGTGTCCCAAGGACCTCAATCCGGCCCGTGCCATCGCGGAAATCAAGAAAATGCTGCTCGAGCGGCAGGGTTGAGCCGTGACGCAGCGCAGCCTCGATGTCGCGGCGGAGCCGGGCGGCGCGGCGGCCGCCACCGGCAGATTGCGCTGGCGCTGTCGGCGGGGGCTCAAGGAGCTCGATGTGTTGCTCGAGCGCTTCGTCCAACGGGTGCTGCCCGAGGCGAGCGGGGAGGACTGCCGGGTGTACGGCGAGCTTCTGGAGCTCCCCGATCCGCTGCTGCTCGGTTACCTCCTCGGGCATGACATTCCCGCCGAGCCCCACCTGGCGCGGGCGCTCGGGCGGGTGCGCGCATTATGTCGATTGCATGACCGGTCGGGCGTATTCTGCCCGTAGCCCCCCCGGCGACACCCGCGATGCTGAACTTTCACAGAAGCTCACAGTCTATTCTCGTCGAAGCGCGGCGGCCCTCCGGACCGGTGTAGAGGGCGCGCATGAGCGCGGATGCAAGCGATCTGAGCCTGGTACGCCGCGTGCAACGCGGAGACAAGGGGGCATTCGATGCGCTGGTGCTCAAGTACCAGCACAAACTCGTCAAGCTGGTCATGCGTTATGTACGCAACCCGGCTGAGGCAGAGGATATCGCCCAGGAGGCCTTCATCAAGGCCTATCGGGCACTGCCGCAGTTCCGGGGTGACAGCGCTTTCTACACCTGGCTCTATCGCATAGCCATCAACACCGCGAAGAATGCCGTCGTGTCGCGTGACCGCAGCCCCGTCGAATATGACCTCGACCGTAACAACAACGACGAGTCCTACGATATGCAAGGCCGGATGAAAGATTCCGAGACCCCCGAAGGCCTGGTGCTGACGGATGAGATCCGCTCGACCGTCAATGCCGCCATCGATGCCCTGCCCGAGGATCTGCGCACCGCCATCGTGTTGCGCGAGCTCGAGGGCCTCTCTTATGAAGAGATCGCCGCCGCCATGGACTGCCCGGTGGGGACGGTGCGCTCGCGCATCTTCCGGGCCCGCGAGGCGATCGACCGGCGCCTGCGGGAAGTGTTCGAAGGCGGCCTTGGCCGTGCGGAGGAGCTGGGATGAACGAGGAGCTCGACAGTCAGCTGTCCGCAATGTTCGATGACGAGCTGCCACCGGCCGAGTGCGAGCTGCTGGCGCGGCGTCTGTCCCGCGACGAGAACCTCAAGGCGCGCTGGGGCCGCTATGCCATCGTCGGCGCAGTGATCCGTGCCGAGCGTGGCGTGCGGCTGAACGCCCCCCTTGCCGGGCGTGTCAATGCGGTGCTGCTCGCCGAGCCCGCACTGGCGGCGCATACCGCGCCACGCGACCTGCGCCGCCCGCGTCTGCATTGGTGGCAGCCCCTGGCGGGTGCCGCGGTGGCTGCCGGGGTTGCGACGCTGTCGATCATGTGGCTGCGTACTCAATCGCTCAACGCCGATGCGCCGCTCGTGGCACGCACCACGCCCGCCGCCTCGATGAGCGCGGTGCCCGCGGCGGCCGGACCCGCCGCGAGCTACGTGGTGCCGCTGCCGAAGCCCGCCAGCGTCGTCGTGCCGAGCACCGAGCTGGCGAACTATGTGGTCGCGCACAGCATGTTCTCTCCTCCGGTGGCCCGACGGAATCTGCTGTCGGCCTTCATGGTGAGCGAACCGGCCGCTGCCGGCGCGGAGGAACCGCAGAGCGATGCCAAGGCCTTTGCGCAGTAGCGGACGGCTGTTCAGTCTCGCGCTCGTCTGGGCGGCCGCCGGGACCGCGGCACCCGCCGAGCTCGCACCGAAAAGCTCACCCGAGTTCGCTCCGGCGCAATGGCTCGAGCGCATGGATCATGCGCTCACCACGCGCAACTACGACGGCACCTTCTCGCACTGGCAGGGTGGCCGGGTGGAGATGCTGCGCATCATCCACCGTGTGCAGGATGGCGTCGTCGCCGAGCGCCTCGCCTCGCTCGATGGGTCCGGGCGCGAGTTCATCCGCACCGGCTCGAGCCTGGCCTGCTACCTGCCCGACCGGCGCACGGTGCTGGTCGAGGAGCGCCCGCCGGACGAGTCGCTGGTGAGCTTTCCGACCGTGAACGACCAGACGGCTACCTTCTATGACATCCGTGAGGTCGGCCACACGCGGCTCAACCGGCGCGAGACGCATGTCATCACGGTGTCGCCGAAGGACGAGTATCGCTACGGCTATCGGCTGTGGATCGATGACTCCACGGCCATGCCGCTGAAGTCGCAGCTTGCCGATGCTCATGGCCAGGTGATCGAGCAGATCGTGTTCGCGAGCCTGACGCTCTCCGCGCGCATCCCTGACTCCGCCTTCCGTCCCGAGATCTCGACCGAGGGCTTCCGCTGGTTGCGCAACGACGCCCCACCGCAACTGCAGCACGGCGCCGCCGCAACCGCCTGGAGCGCCATGAACCTGCCGCCGGGCTTCCGCATGACGGTGCGCTCGGCGCAGCTGCTGCCCGGATCGCCGGTGCCGGTCGATCATCTGGTCTTCACCGATGGCTTTGCCTCGGTGTCGGTGTTCGTGGAGCGCGACCCGGCACCCGCCGGTCAGCCGCCGGTCCCCGAATCGGCCACCGTCGGCTCCTCCTCCGCCTTCTCCACGGTGGTCGACGGACACAAGATCACCGCGGTCGGGGAGGTGCCACCGGCCACGGTGCGCTTCATCGCGAGTCAGCTCAAGGCGCAGGGCGCCGCGCCCAGCGGTCACTGACTCGTGCCACATCCGGAAGGGCGGCTGACGCTGGTACGGCGCGCCGACTGTCAACTCTGCGAGGAAATGCTGGCGCAGCTGGCCGCGCTCGCGCGCCGGCTGCCGTTGCCGCCGCTCGAGGTCGTCGATGTGGATGCGGACCCGCAGCTCGAGCGGCGTCACGGTTGGCACGTACCGGTGTTGCTGCTCGATGGCACGGTCGTATGCCGTCACCGCCTGGACCGGGACGAGCTGTTGCGCCTGTTGGGCGCCTCGCCGCGCGCGGGCGGCGCAGACGCGCCGTAACGGCCAAACTCTCCTATAATCCGCCCCGCCGCAGGACTCCCGGGCGCGGCGACACGCGGCGGTAGTCAGCGCAGCTCATGCGGCACATACGTAATTTCTCCATCATCGCGCACGTCGACCACGGCAAATCGACCCTCGCCGACCGCTTCATCCAGCTGTGCGGCGGGCTCGCCGACCGGGAGATGCAGGCACAGGTGCTCGACTCCATGGAGCTCGAGCGCGAGCGCGGGATCACCATCAAGGCCCAGAGCGTCACTCTCTACTACACCGCGCGCGATGGGGAGCGCTATCAGCTGAACATGATCGACACCCCCGGGCACGTGGATTTCTCCTACGAGGTTTCGCGCTCGCTCGCCGCCTGTGACGGGGCGCTGCTGGTGGTCGATGCCTCCCAGGGCGTCGAGGCACAGAGCGTCGCCAACTGCTACACGGCCATCGAGCAGGGGCTCGAGGTGCTGCCGGTCATCAACAAGATCGACCTGCCGTCGGCCGATCCGGAGCGCGTCACACGTGAGATCGAGGAGATCATCGGCATCGAGGCGAGCGATGCGGCGCAGGTGAGCGCCAAGACCGGCGAGGGGGTGCCCGAGCTCCTCGAGGCCATCATCCACCGCATCCCTGCACCCCGGGGTGACGGCGCGGCGCCGCTGCAGGCGTTGATCATCGACTCCTGGTTCGACAACTACGTTGGAGTGGTGTCGCTGGTGCGCGTGATGAATGGCGCGCTGAAAGCCGGCGAGCGTATCCGCGTCTTCTCCACCGGCCGCAGCTATCTGGCGGACCGTCTCGGCCGCTTCACGCCCAAGCCGGTGCAGGAGCGCGAGCTCGCCACCGGCGATGTCGGCTTCGTGGTGGCGGGCATCAAGGAGATCGATGGTGCGCCGGTCGGCGACACCATCACCCTCGAGCATCGCCCGGCGCCCGCCGCCCTGCCGGGCTTCAAGCAGATCAAGCCCCGGGTATTCGCCGGGCTCTTTCCGGTGAACTCGGAGGACTACGAGAAGTTCCGCGACGCGCTCGCCAAGCTGCGCCTCAACGACTCGGCGCTGCACTACGAGCCGGAGGTCTCGAGCGCACTCGGCTTCGGGTTCCGTTGCGGCTTCCTCGGATTGCTGCACATGGACATCGTGCAGGAGCGGCTCGAGCGCGAGTACGAGCTGACGCTCGTCACCAGCGCGCCGACGGTGGTGTATGAGGTGCTGCGCAGCGACGGCACGATCGACTACGTCGACAATCCGGCCAAACTGCCGCCCGCGAACGAGATCGAGGAGATCCGCGAGCCGATCATCGTCGCCAACATCCTGGTTCCTCCGGACCACGTCGGCGCGGTGCTGAAGCTGTGCAACGACAAGCGCGGCACACAGAAGAAGATGCAGTACCTCGGTACCCAGGTGTCGCTGCAGTACGAGCTGCCGCTCGCCGAGGTCGTGCTGGATTTCTTCGATCGCCTCAAGTCGGTGAGCCGCGGTTATGCCTCCTTCGACTACGAATTCAGCCACTTCGCCGCCGCGCCGCTCGTGAAGCTCGACATCCTCATCAACGGCGACAAGGTCGATGCGCTCTCGATCATCGTGCACCGCGAGAGCGCCTATCAGCGCGGTCGCGAGCTGGTCGACAAGATGCAAGAGCTCATCCCGCGGCAGATGTTCGAGGTGGCGGTGCAGGCGGCGATCGGCAGCGCGGTCATCGCGCGGGCCACCGTGAAGGCGCTGCGCAAGAACGTGCTGGCGAAATGCTACGGCGGCGACGTTACCCGCAAGCGCAAGCTCCTCGAGAAACAGAAGGAGGGCAAGAAGCGCATGAAGCAGCTCGGTCACGTCGAGATCCCGCAGGAAGCGTTCCTGGCCGTCCTGCAGGTCGGTCGCAAACACTAAGGTCTCCCAATGCCACAGTCCCTGATGTCGGTCATTGTTCTGCTGTCCTGGCTGGCCGTGCCGGTCGCGCTGATATGCATCGTCGATGACTGGCTGCTGCGGCCGCGCCGGCTGATCGCCGCACCGGCGCCGCCGCAGGATGCGCCGCTCATGACCTTCCTCTACAGCTCGCTGCCGGTGCTGGTCGCATGCGCGGTGCTGCGCCTGCTGGTGGCGGAGCGGCTGGACTTCAGCGCCGTGCTGCTCGGCATCACGGTGCTCACCGGCGCGGTGTGGGCGGTGGATACGCTGCTGCTGCGGCCCTGGCGTGCCGGCACGGCGCGCGCCGCGGGCAAGGATCCGCAGCAGCTACCCGAGCCCGGGACGGTCGACTACGCACGCAGCTTCTTCCCGGTCGCGCTGATCGTGCTGCTGTTGCGCTCCTTCGTGTTCGAGCCTTTCCGCATTCCCTCCGACTCGATGATGCCGACGCTCCTCGATGGCGACTTCATCATCGTCAACAAGTACGCCTACGGCCTGCGCCTGCCGGTGCTCAATCGCAAGTTCGTGGAGGTCGGCGAGCCGCAGCGCGGCGATGTGGTGGTGTTCCGCTACCCGCGCGACCCGTCCACGAACTTCATCAAGCGCCTGGTGGGGCTGCCGGGCGACCATGTCGAGGTGCACGACAACCTGATCAGCATCAACGGCAAGCAGGTGCCGTTCTATGTCGGCCGCCAGCGCTACAACGACGGCTGCTACGTCAACATGTCGATCGCGCACGAGCGGCTCGGCAAGCGCGAGCACGAGGCGATCTTCTGCCCGGTGGCGCTCGACCGTCAGCCGGTGCTGCCGAGCTGCAAGCGCAACGGCGTGCGCGGCTACGTGTGCGGCGATGAGGACGCTCCCGGGGGCGCCCGCATGCCTTCCTTCGTCGGCGACGTGCCGCCCGGCCATTACCTCATGATGGGAGATAATCGCGATAACAGTGACGACGGTCGCTCCTGGGGCTATGTCCCGGAGGAGAATCTGGTCGGCAAGGCGACCCGAATCTGGTTCAATTGGGACTTGGGGCGCTCGGGCGGCCCGATGTGGAGCCGCATCGGCACCACCATTCAGTGAGGCACGTCGGGGGGGTTGAACAGATGCGCGACAGGCAAAAGGGTGTCACCGCCATTGGCTGGCTGTTCCTGCTCACCCCGCTCGCCATCGTGGTCTATGCCGGCATTCGCGTGGCGCCGCTGTACCTGAACTACATGAAGGTCGTGAAGGCAATGGAAGGCGTCAGCACCGAGCTGAAGGGGGGCGCGAATCCGCAGAGCATCCGCACCGTCATCGACAAGCATTTCGAGATCGACATGGTCGAATATCCAACCACCCAGGACATGAAGATCACCAAGGACGGCGGGGGTTGGGTGATCGAGACCAAGTACGACGACGATGCACCGCTCTTCGCCAATGTGTCGCTGCACATCACCTTCGACAAAAAGGTGAAGATTGCGGGCGGAGGCTTCGACTAGGGTCGCGATGGCGGATGCC
>Ga0335069_10004928_pt1 | contig 19685 bp, 15 predicted proteins | sample Lox_Sample_11_FD_206714 | JGI IMG/M metagenome (GOLD analysis project Ga0335069, IMG submission 206714) | Soil microbial communities from Loxahatchee National Wildlife Refuge, Florida, United States - Lox_Sample_1.1 | ecosystem: Environmental > Terrestrial > Soil > Wetlands | place: USA... | reverse complement strand
CCACCGATATCGTTCAGCTGGCGGACACCGACGATATGCGCACCGAGGTCGACATCAACGAGAGCGACATCTCGCGTGTAACGATGGGGACGCCGGCAACCGTCATTCCGGACGCGTATCCGGACCTCTCCTTCGAGGCGAGCGTGGTGAAGATATATCCAGCCGCGGATCGCCAGAAGGGAACCGTCAAAGTCGAAGTGCGAATCCTCAAGCCCGATTTGAAGATCATCAAACCGGAGATGAGCGCGAAAGTGACCTTCCTGGCGGGACCGGCGAAGGAGCAGATGAGCGAGCTTGTGATCGTTCCGAAGAAGGCGATCGTGGGTGAAGGCTCCAATCTTTCAGTGTGGATAATCCGCAATGGAATCGCGCACAAGATCGCGCTGACGACCGGGCGCGAGTTTCAGGACGGCTTCGAGGTGAAGAGCGGACTATCGGGCGGCGAGATGGTGATCGTTGCCCCGCCCCCGAACCTTGCCGAAGGCGAGTCAGTTACTCCTGCCGCGCAAACGTCGTAGTTGGCCCGCGATCTCAGTAGAACCACTTCCCCCGATCCCATCGGAAAATTTCCGTGGTGTGGACGTCGCCCGACACGGTAGGTTTGGCGTGCGAGGCTTCATCGCGCGACTTGCCGACCAGATAGTATGTGAGCTCTTCGTAACTCAGCTTTCCGATCGCATAACCGTCGGGCGATTTCTTGCACACGCAGGTTTCGACGGAGCTGTATCCTGTGTAGGTCGCCGTCTCCCATCCGTCCTTGAATATCCAGGCAAGATGGCCCACGTTGTTGGTCTCGCGCGCGTGCAGTTTCTCCTCCCATTCCCTGCAGAATCCCGAAAAGGCGGCCTCGGCTTTAACATATTCATGCTCGCGGAACAGCCGCGCCGGATCCATCTTGGCGATCGCGGCTTTCACTCGCGAACCCAGGGTCTTCTTCCCCGATGGAGCGACGCTGGCGACCTCTGAGCCGGTGGCATTGCCCGGAGTTGCGCGCGATTGCGGCTGGGGATTTGCGCTTTTCTCGGCAGAAGAGGAATCAACCGAAGGCGCCGCGGGCGCAGCGCGCAATTCAGGTGGCGCCGGCGCACGCATCTCCGCTTGCGGGGGTGAAGACATCGAAACGTCCGTATCGTCAGCGATCGCGATCGCAGAAAGCGCCAGCGAAATCCCGCCGGCCATGGCGATTGCCATTCCTACTTTTGCCATGGCTGCTCCTCTTTCGGATGGCGACAAACTATAGCAAAGTGCCGCCGAAATGAAGAGATCCGAGCGCGCAAAAGAAAAGCCGCGGTCCCTTTCGGAACCGCGGCTCTTTCATCGCAACAGACCGCGCTATTGCACGGGAACCAGTTCGACGCGACGGTTCTGCGCCCGACCTTCGTCGGTATCGTTGGGCGCGACGAAATCCGTCTTGCCGAAGCCCTTCGGCACGAGCTGCGATGCCGGAATACCCTTGCCTTCGAGGTACTTGGCAACCGCATCCGCGCGCTTCTGCGACAGCTTGAGGTTGTACTCTTCGCTGCCGATCGCGTCGCAGTATCCGTTGACATCGATCGTTACGTTCGGGCGCGACTTGAGGGTCTCGGCTGCTTCGTCGAGAATCGCGGCGTCACCCGGACGAATCTTGTACTTGTTGAAGTCAAAGTGCACTCCGCGAAGCACCAGCTTCTCAGGCGGCTTCGGAGCCGGGGCCGGAGGAGGCGGAGGCGGTGGCGGAGGTGGTGGTGGCGGAGGTGGAGGCGGTGGCGGAATCACCGGATCGCACAAGCGATGGCCGATGAGCGCACCAAGTACGGCGCCACCGACTGCGCCGCCGGCGCCGGCATAATCCTTCGCGTTATGATACGGGCCGCTGGGGCCATTGGAATGCGCGACAATCGCCAAGCCGGCCGCGGTGCCGATCCCGGCGCCGGCCAAGCCTCCAACTATGGTACAAGTGCCCCACTCCCGATCCCCCTTCACCTGCGCGCATCCAGCCAGCGTTCCCGCAAGCAGAGTTGCGCCGGCGAATACGGCTGTTCCCCTAATAAACCAAGCTCTTGGTCTCATCGTCCTCCCTCGCCCTGGGCTCGATTCTTTGAAAAAAAGGCTGAAACTCAGGCCTGTTATCCGCGAGACTGTACCTTTATAACGACGCATCGAACCTAGTTGCAACACATCCAGGCTATTTTTTTGAGGTCCAAATAAGCCGGCTCCGTCAGGCCTTTGGTCCGATACCAGACCTCTTTCAGGCTCGATTCGCGGTCCAAAGCTCCGCCCGTGCGCGAGGTAATCGCGTCGCGCGTTTAGGAAAACTTGTGTCCGCTGATAAAATTGTCGCTCTATGTTGTCTCTCGCCCGCGGTAAGGAAGGTTCGTTCAAGCTCGTTTCCGGATACACGCCGCAAGGCGACCAGCCCGCCGCGATCGACGCGCTGGTGCGCAATATTGAGGAGGGCGTCGAGCATCAGGTTCTGCTTGGTGTGACGGGGTCCGGAAAAACATTCACGATGGCGAACGCAATCGCGCGCGTGAATCGTCCTTCCTTGGTGATGGCGCCGAACAAAACGCTCGCCGCGCAGCTTTACAACGAGTTTAAGAGTCTGTTTCCCGACAATGCCGTCCGCTATTTCGTCTCCTATTACGACTACTATCAGCCCGAAGCGTACGTCCCTTCGACCGACACGTTCATCGAAAAAGACGCCAGCATCAACGATGAAATCGACAAGCTGCGCCACAGCGCAACGAAGGCGCTGCTCGAGCGCAACGACGTCCTGATCGTCGCCTCCGTCTCGTGCATCTACGGACTCGGCGAGCCCGAGGTTTACTTCGAGATGATGTTGTTTCTCGAAGAGGGGCAGAGCATCGACCGCGATCGGGTGCTGCGCAAGCTGGTCGACATCCAGTACCAGCGCAATGACTACGATTTCCATCGCGGGACCTTCCGCGTGCGCGGTGACACGATCGAGGTCTTTCCCGCTTACGAAGAAAGCCGCGCGGTCCGTATCGAATTTTTCGGCGATGAGGTCGATTCGCTGTCCGAGATCGACCCGCTGCGCGGCAAGACCATCCGCAAACTCCAAAGCGTATGTATCTACCCGGCGTCGCATTACGTGACGACCAGCGACCGAATGGACACTGCGGTCCGCAACATCCGTGACGAACTGAAGGAGCGGTTGGAGTTTTTCCGCCACGAAAATCGATTACTCGAAGCCCAGCGCCTCGAGCAGCGCACGATGTACGACCTCGAACTGCTCGCCGAGATGGGCTTCTGTCCGGGGATCGAGAACTATTCCCGCCATCTGACCGGACGGCTGCCCGGACAGCCGCCGCCGACGCTGCTGGACTATTTTCCGAAGAACTCGCTGTTCTTCATCGACGAGAGCCACGTCACGGTTCCGCAGATCGGCGGGATGTACCGCGGCGATCGATCGCGCAAGCAGACGCTGGTCGACTACGGATTTCGCCTCCCGTCTGCGCTCGATAATCGTCCGTTCAATTTCGAGGAATGGGAGGCGAAGGTCCCGCAAGCGGTATACGTTTCCGCTACTCCCGGCGACTACGAACTGAAGAAGTCGGGCGGTCTGGTCGTCGAGCAGCTAATACGGCCCACTGGATTGGTCGATCCCGAAATCGAGGTGCGCAAGGCCGGCGTCCAGGTCGATGACCTTCTCGAAGAGATCCGCAAGCGGGTTGCAGCGAACGAGCGCGTGCTCGTCACCTGCCTGACCAAGAAAATGGCCGAGGACCTGACCGACTATTATCACGACCTCGGCGTCCGCGTGCGCTATTTGCACTCCGATATCGAAACGATCGAGCGCGTCGAGATCATCCGCAGTCTGCGCAAGGGCGATTTCGACGTCCTGGTCGGAATCAACCTGCTACGCGAAGGCCTCGATCTGCCCGAGGTGTCGCTGGTCGCGATTCTCGACGCGGATAAAGAGGGATACCTGCGGTCTGCGCGCTCTCTTATCCAGACGATCGGGCGCGCCGCTCGAAACATCAACGGCAAGGTACTGATGTACGCAGACACAATGACGGACTCGATGCGCGTCGCAATCGGCGAGACCGAGCGCCGTCGCCAGAAGCAAATGGCGTATAACATCGAGCATGGGATTACGCCGGCCAGCGTTCGTAAAGCTATCGACGCCTCGCTGGTCGAGATGTACTCGCCGGAATGGGCAGTCGTTCCAGAAGTTGACGATTCCGCATCCGCGCGCGAAGACGATGTTCCTGCGCACGAACTTGCCGACAGGATCACGGAGCTGCGGCGCGAGATGATGGACGCTGCGGAGGCGCTCGAATACGAACGCGCCGCCGAATTGCGCGATCGAATCAAAAAGCTCGAGCGCAAAATCTTCGGCCTCGACGCGCCCATCGTCGAGCGCGAGAAGCCTGCGCCAGGATCGGCGGGCACGCACGCGAGCGACAAGATCCGCGGGCGGCTCGAGCGTCATAAACTTCACGATGTGAGCAGCGGTCCGCTCGATTTTCGTCAAAGTAAGCGCGGCAAGAGTTCGAGCGCACAAGGTGGATCGCGGGTACGATCGTCGGCGCAATCCAGACAGGGCCGCCTCAAGTTGATTCCCGATCCGCCCAAATAATCATGAACCTGACCGCCCAGCCGATCCGCCTCGATTTCGCCGAAACTTTGCGAAGACACGGCGTCGCGGAACTACGTCGACGCATCGTTCGCACGCTCCAGGTAAACGTCGGCAAACTATGCAACCAGGCGTGTCACCATTGTCATGTCGATGCCGGGCCGAAGCGCACCGAACGGATGAATCGCGCGACGGTCGAGCGGGTTATCCATCTCCTGCGCCGCAGCGCAAGCGTCGATACGATCGATATCACCGGTGGCGCTCCCGAGCTGAATGAGAACTTTCGATTCCTAATCGAATCGGCGCGCGACGCGAATCGACGCGTGATCGTGCGATGCAATCTTACCGTGCTCTTCGAACCCGGGATGGAGTCGTTGCCGGGTTTCTATCGCGACAATCGCGTCGAGCTGGTCTGCTCGATGCCCTGTTATAGCGAGAAGAACGTCGACGCTCAGCGCGGTCACGGCGTTTTCGCCAAAAGCATCGAGGCTCTGCGAGCATTGAATCGGATTGGCTACGGAATCGATGGCGGCGGGCTCGTCCTGGATCTCGTATACAATCCGGTTGGCGCATTTTTACCCCCATCCCAGGCCGAGCTTGAGGCCACCTATCACGAGGAACTTCGACGCAATTTCGGCATCGAATTCCGCCATCTGCTGACGATCACGAACATGCCCATCAGCCGCTTCGCCGATCAGCTTCGCCGCGCCGGCGCCGAGAGCGAGTACATGGGCCTGCTGGCGAACCATTTCAATCCGGCCACGCTCGACGGTCTGATGTGTCGCGATCTGGTCAGCGTCGGCTACGACGGCGCGCTCTACGATTGCGACTTCAATCAGATGCTCGCGATACCGCTGTCGCCGAATCGCAAACCGGCGACGATATTTTCGGTCGACGATCTCTCGGAACTTGACGCGTCCGCGATCGCGACCGGCGCTCACTGCTTTGGATGTACGGCAGGCGCGGGGTCGAGCTGTTCCGGCGCGCTCACCTGATGTCTCCGCTTGGCGTCCCCGAATTTCTCTTTAAAGCAATTAGTTAACTCGATCCACCAGTTGTGGCATTAGGAAACAGCGCTGGTGCTATTAGCGCCATCGGGCGGCTGTGCTATCGAGCGTAAATTAAACTTTATCAACGACTTGGTGTTTCTAATGAAGAACAACGAGCAGGCACATTTGATGCTGCACTTGGGCTACTTGGCGTAAATCATTTGCTCGCGTCTGGAGGCTATGTGATGAACAGCTCACTATTTCGTATGCAGATTCATTTGTGCGCTATCGCGATCACAGCACTGCTCGGGGCGGCGGTCGTTTCGACCGCACACGCACAGGTCAAGCCCGGAGATATCATCGGCCCGGACAACGCTGCCAAGGTAAAAGATCTCGTCTCGCCCGGACAATATCCGCGCATCATAAATGGGATGACTTTGAGGATCGTTCCGACTCATCGAATCGAGTGGCCACCGCCTTACCAGGAAGCGACCGAAAAGTATTCTGCGCAAGTCCGCCTCTCGGCTGACCATCGCAGTTTGGTCGGCTATGTGGCCGGCGAGCCCTTCCCGACCGTCGACGTTAACGATCCGGATGCCGGGCCAAAGGTGATGTGGAACGAGATGTTCCGGCCCATCTCAAGCGACGATTACGATTTACGGTACTACGACTGCGAAAGCGTCTATTGGGGCAAGAACAGGCGGTATTCCCCTATCTGGTATGTGACCGTCGGCCATTACGCCGGATACAACGAGGTTGGCCGCACCGAGGTGCAGCCAATGCCCATCGATCCGGATTTCCTGCAAACCGGCCGCTATTACATGACTTTCAACGGTCCCGAATTGTCTCCGGCGAACGAGCGCGGAGCGTTCGAGATAAAGTTCCGCTACGCCAGCCCGAGTCGGTTCGATGATTTGTGGAGCTGGACGCCGGGGGCACGCCGCCTTCGTCGTCAAACGTACCAGATAAATGACAGCGCAACCGGCACGCAGGCATACGACCCCAATCATTGGGAAGGATGGAGCGGCAAAAACGAGTTTTACGATTTCAAGCTCCTTGGTGAAAAACCGATGCTGGGCGCTGTTGCGGTGTCCGAAGTCCCCGACCGCGTATGCCAGACCGACGGCGGCGCCAGTCATTGCACCGACGAATGGGAGATGCGCCGCTACCTAATCATCGAGGCGGTGCCAAAATACGCGCAAGCGTTGTACTCGAAGGAGATCGTATACATCGATTCCGAAGCGGACTTCCCGATGGTCGTGGACACGTACGATCGGCAGGGCGAAATTTTCAAGAATTACACTTCGTGGATGGCATACAACGACCGGCCCGAAAAAGCTGCCCGGATCGCCATCTATCCGTTCAAGCGCGAGTTTCAGGTCGGTTCCTCGACGGTCGACCTTCAGACCGGCTTTTCAACGGTTTGCTACCATCCCTCGCGCGATGAACAGAACCACGATTCGTGGTTCATCAACATGGGCGCAGTAGATCGCAATTGGTTCGTGCCGGAACAGGCGGCTGCGGCGACGGAAGGCGGCCGGTGGGTATCGGGCAACTAAAGCCTGCGCTATCGCACATCAGAGTAGAATTCGGCGAGCCGCGAAGGCGGAACGCCAGCGTAGTATAAGGCGCGAATCGTCCACATCTTGAGAATCGTGCGGACGATTCCGCCGCGCCGCCATCGTCGCGCCGAGGTGATGACGTGCGCGCGGACCGAAACGACCGGACCGGCGCGTTTGAGGCGTCGCGCGAAGTCGAGGTCCTCGCACAGCGGAAGATCCGCAAATCCGCCGATGCCCTCGAAAACTGCACGCCTCACGAATATCGCCTGATCTCCAGTCGCGACTCGCGTCAGACGCGATCTGATGCTGATCAGACGCCCGATCAGACCGCAGATCGGATTTGCATCGTCGAGCTTGAGGCTGAAGTGACCTCCTACGGTGCGGGCGTCAGACAGCGCAGCAGTTATGTCGGCTTCGAAAGTTGGCGGTACGAGCGTATCGGCGTGAACGAAGGCGAATACGTCGCCGGAGGCGCGAGCGGCGCCCGCGTTCATTTGCTTCGCCCGCCCGCGCGGCGATTCGATGAGCAGGTCGCATAGCGGTCGCGCGATTTCGATGCTGCGATCGATGCTGCCGCCGTCTACAATGATCAACTCCGCGTCGGGAGCGCCCACCCGAATCGACCGAATCGTCAACTCAATCGCGCGCTCCTCGTTGAGCATCGGAACGATGATGGAGATCCTCATTGGAGGGTCCCGAGGCTGCGCAGAATCGTCTTTGTTGCGGGACACGGATGGGGATTGCCGACCGGCAACGAGCTATGCGCCCATCGCGGCAGATTTCCGCTCATATGCGCGCGCAGAAAGGCCAGATCCGACGGACGATCGACGTCGTACCACCACGGACCGAGCGCATAAGGGATATCGCGCGCTCGCAGCCGCGCAAGGGTTGCGTCAAGGACGTCAGACCGGCCCCATCTCATTTTGTTGAAAATCGGAGGCATGTCGCCGCGAACGCCCAGTGCGTAATATCCGCCGTCGAGCGCGGGCGCGACTACTACCGACGCGCCGCCCTGAATTAGTCTAACGCTCTGCGCCAGCATCGCGAGAGGAAGAGTCGGCGTATCTGTACCGACGAGGAGCACGCCGCGCGACGCATACGGGCGTATCACACGCGCCATGCGAGCGCCGAGATCTCCCCAGCCCTGATCGATGACGCGAACGCGATATCGTCGAGCGAGTGCCCGAAAATACGGCGACCGCGTCGCGTTACCCGGCGATGCGCCAGCTATCAAGAGATTGCGCCCGGCGACTCGCGACGCTTTTGCCAGAGCGTCGCGGATGAACGCATCGGCCAACGCCGCCGCCGCATCCGCGCCCAACACGGGAATCAGGCGGCGTTTGCAGCGCCCCGGTATCGGCTCCCGCGCGAAGACGGTCAGAACAGGGGACGGCATTTAGCGGGCCCGCGCGACAATGTCGCGTGCGAAAAGCTGTTGAAAAATCGCTTCGCGTTATCTTTCGACTTCGCTCGCAGACTCGCTTCGCTCAAGATGAAGGCTGTGGAGCGCGAGGCGGTTAGTTCAGTTCGCGGCTGCTGTAGTCGAGGATGCGCCGAGCGATGATCAGCATGTTGATCTGCTGGGTGCCCTCGAAGATGTCGTTGATCTTCGCGTCGCGCATCCATTTCTCGACCAGATACTTGCGCGAGTATCCGAGGGGCCCCATCAGTTCGACGGCCTTTTGCGTAATTCGCGTGACCGCAAGCCCGGCCTTTGCCTTCGCCATCGAGGCTTCGAGATTGTTGCGCAATCCGCGATCGAGCATCCACGCCGCGCGCCACGTGAGCAGACGGGCCGCCTTAAGCTGAACTTCCATTTCCATAAAGTCGCGCTCGAGCGCTGTGAGGTTGCGGGCGGATACTCCGTAACGAAGCTCGACGTTCTGCTGCTTGAGGAAATCGCGCACGAAATCGAGCGCTGCGCGTCCCACTCCGATCGCCATCGCGGCGACAATCGGGCGCGTCGCGTCGAACGTGGCCATCACGTCCTTGAATCCGCCTTCGCGTTTGACTTCGGCGCTGCCGAGGATGTGATCGAGCGGGATACGGCAGTTGTCAAGCACAATCGCCGCAGTATCCGAGGCGCGAATCCCGAGTTTGTTCTCGACCCGCGTCACGGCCATGCCCGGCGTGTTGTGCTCGACCACGAACGGCTTGATGCCGGCGCGTCCGGCGCTTTTGTCCACCGTTGCCCACACGACGACGAAACCTTCGGATTTTTCCGCCGCCATGAGTCCGGAGGTGCAGAAGATCTTGGTCCCGTTTAGCACCCAGTGATCGCCGTCGCGCACGGCGGTCGTGGTGACGGCCGCGGAATCGGAACCGCATCCGGGCTCTGTGATGGCCATCGCGCCCCATTTCGGCGCGCCTTCATTGAAGCGCTTGAGAAATCGCTCTTTCTGCTCAGGCGTTCCTGCCGCCATCACAGCTGCGCCGCCCAGTCCCGAATTTGGGACCGACAAAAACAATCCGGCGTCGCCCCAGCATAGTTCCTCGGTCGTCACCACGGTGTAGATGTTGCGCGCCTGAGGTCCGCGCGGCGCTTTCTGCGCGGTCTTGGCGCGTCCGGAGCCGATAGTCACGTCGGCCTGCGACGATGCCGACCACATAGACTGGATGAACTGGTCGGGCCTGTGATGCTCGTTTTCGTCGCATTCGCGCGATATCGGCCGCATCATCTGCTCGGCGACCATGTGATACATCCCGACGCGCTGTGCGGTTGAAGGTTCCAGCTCAAAATCGATCATCGTCGTTCTCCGTATCTCAGTGACAGTTCGCCCTAAACGATTGTGAGCGCATCAACCGCTGCAAGGCCGCGCGCGTTGCGAAGCCACATCTCGACCGGGTGCTCACGGATATAGCCGTGTCCGCCGAGCACCTGTACAGCGCTGTCCGTGATTCGCAGAACGGCATCGGCGGCGTAGTTCCTGGCCAGGTAACTCGATTCGAGCGCGTCCTGCGCGCGATCGAGCTGCCACGCCGCTTCCCACGCGAGCAGACGAGTCGCATCGACCTCGAGGGCCATGTCGGCGAGCATGAATGCGACCGACTGCTTGGTCGCGATAGGCACGCCGAACGCGCGACGCTCCTTCGCGTAGTCACGGGCGTACTCGAAAGCTCCGCGCGCCATCCCAACCGCCATCGCCACCAACCCCACGCGCATCTCCGACATCAGGCGCGAATAGTTGATCCCATTTTCTCCGCCAACGCGAGCATCGGTTCCGACGCGGCAGTCGTTCAATTCAATTTCGCACGTCGCGAGCGGCTTCAATCCCATGTTCTTTTCGCGCGCTCCGATCGTCAGGCCGGATGCGGAGCGCTCAACGACGTAGGCGTCGACGCCGCTGAAACCGGCGGCGTGATCGGCGGCGGCATAAACGAGGATTCGGTCGGATTGATCTGCCAGAGGGACGAAGCACTTCCGGCCGCTGAGCACGATCGATGAGCCGTCGCGACGCGCCCGCGCGCGCATCGCGGTGGGATCGAAATCGAAAGAGGGTTCGGTAAGCGCAGCGCTGGCCGCACGAAACGACGGCGTCGCGTACGGCTTGAGATGTCGTTCCTTCTGCCCCGAGGTTCCCATTTCGAGAATCGGGAACACGAACATGCGGGGAGCGAGAGCGTGCGCCGCGATCGACATGTCGCCATAGCCAAGTTCCTCGCTCACAATCGCGCCGGTTACGGCGCTGCGGGTATCGCCGTCGCCGCCGTACTCCGTCGGAATTGCGGAGCGCACCAGACCGAGTTGCAAGATTTTCTCGATCAGGTCGGACGGAATCGATCCGGATTCGTCGGCAGGTCGGGCCGCAGGACGAATTTCGTCGCGCGCGAACGCGCCGACCGTGTCGCGGATCATCTGTTGTTCTTCAGTCAGTTCGAAATCGATCATTTGAGTGACGGATTCCCCCGAAAACTACGAATTAGGATGCTGCTTCGGATTCCAATGAGACTGCGGATCCCGTTCGCGCCGACTGATATGCCGCTTCGACAAACGATTGAACCGCCACGCCTGCCGCGAACGACGGGTCGGGAGCGCATTCTCCGCGAACTGCGGCCACAAACGTCGCGTCTTCCAACGCATAGGGTACGCGCATTACGTCACGCATGGGAGACAGGTACGGACGCTTGGAAAGGATGATTTCCTCGAAGCGTCGGAGCACATCGACCTCGTCTATCCGTTCCTCGAATCCGTCGCCGCGCTGCACGATTATCGGGCCGACCGCCTCATGATCGCATGCGATAAACAGGTTTTCGCAGAAGACCTCGAGCCGCCGATTACTTGGACGCTGGATCATCCGGTGCCATATGGAGATAAGTTGGCCGTGGAACCCGCCGGCGAACTCGAATTGCAGCGAGCCGAAATCTTCGATTCCAGGTGCGCCGTTCAGGTTGCGAGTCGCGCACGACACGCGCCGGATAGGGCCGAACATCCACGAAAGAAGATCGAAATCGTGCACGCTGTGCTCGATCAACGCTCCGCCGCCTGTTTGTCGAGGATCGTTTCGCCATGAACTGTCGTGGACACCGCGCGTAGGGAAATCCTGATCGTCGCGCATCGTTACCGCGAGCATCCGGCCCGCTTCGGGCTCCGCGCACATCTCTTTAATGACGGTGAACACGGGAGAGAACCGCAGGACCAATCCGACCTGCGCAATCACGCGGTTCTCGACGATCGCGGCCTGCATCTCGAGGGCCTCGGTCGGATTCATCGCAAGCGGTTTTTCGCAGAATATCGCTTTGCCCGCTGTCGCGGCCTTGATGCAGAGCTCGCGATGGCTGGCCGGAGGAGTGCAGATATACACGGCGTCGACGTTCGGATCGCCGATCAAATCGTCGGCGGACTGGGCGAGACGCGCGTCGGGCCACTTGTCCGCGACGAATTGCGCGCGATCGGTATTGCGATCGTAGACCGATTCGACGCAGACCGAACCTTCCGTCCGATCCGCGATCATCCGCAGCATGATCGAATGCGTTTTACCCATCATGCCCGCGCCGAGAATTCCGACGCGCACCGGACGCCCCCTCGATACCATCAGCGACCCTCCCCGCGTTCCTGACGCCGGATACGTTCGCGCTCTCGTGCGCGACTGTAAGCGGTCTGCGGCTCCTCGACCCGCGATGGCGGAGGCACGGGCTTGCGAATCTTCGACATCGGGCTTTTCGCCCTGCTCTGTTTCTTCTTCACGATGAAGCGCTCGCGAGGGGATCGAATCCCACGAAACTTAGTTGCAATCCGGTGACCTCTCCGCCAGCCGCGCGTCGCGAGAAAAAACGATCGGACGCGCATCGAGTGCAGGGGCCGGCGATACTTATCGCACCCGGTTCGATTCCTGCGCGATGCAGTTGATCGCAAGCGATGCGACGAAGATCGAGATATGCCTTGCCGGAGCGCCCCGCCCGGCGATGTGCAGGCGCCATCGACAGTTCGCTTGCGAATCGCTCGGCCAATTCTTCGTCAACCTCAAAACAGCATTGATCGATTGCCGGTCCTAGTGCCGCATAAGTCCGGTCGCGCGATGCCCCCGCTGCAACCATCGCATCGACGGATTTTTCAACAATGCCGGCGATTATCCCGCGCCATCCCGCGTGAACCGCGCCTGCGACGCGCGCATCGCGATCGATCATCAGGATCGGAACGCAATCAGCCGTAAGAATTCCCAGCATTACGCCCGGCTCTGAGGTGACCATCGCGTCGCCTTCGACGATCGATCCTCCGAAATCCCGCAAAATCCGACGCACTATATGGCCGTGCACCTGGCGGACGCGCGCGATGCGAAAATCTTTTCCGAACGCGATACGCGCCGCGTTCCAGTTAGCAGCAACAGCATCCGGGTCGTCGCCGACCGCCTGCGAGAGGTTCAGCTCCGCAAAGGCTCCTGCGCTCACGCCGCCGCGACGACCAAAGAAGCCCGCAGTTACGCCTTCGAAATTCCACGGGACGACGGTCGGCGGCGGCGAAATCGGGCGCGAGTGGAAAGATGTGTTCACGGACGCTGTTCGAGACTCGAAGGATAGCCTATACTCATAATCTTTGGAATTTGCCTTTCGGGTGTCCTATGAACGGTTACGAATATCTGGTCCGCCGCAATCGCCTGATAATGGAACTGGAAGACGCCTTGGCGAAGCTCAAGGACCTTCCAGCCGAAGAACGCAGCCGCCATACCGCGCGCTTGCAGATGGAATTCGACCGCAAACTCGCCACTACCTACGAACAAGTCGCGTCAGAGTATCCGGGCGAACGATGCGTCAAGGCGCGTCCGATTCAGGATCCGCGCTGAGCAAGGGACGATAAACGGCGGCAAGCTTGGACGGACCCGTTATCATCCGCGGCGCTCGCACGCACAACCTCAAGAACGTCTCGCTAGAAATACCGCGCGGAAAACTCACGGTCGTAACGGGAGTATCAGGCTCGGGAAAATCCAGCCTGGTCTTCGACACCCTCTATGCCGAGGGGCAGCGCCGTTACGTGCAGAGCCTCTCGACGTATGCGCGCCTGTTCCTGGAACGAATGGACAGGCCCGACGTGGACGCGATCACGAATATCCCGCCTGCGCTTGCGCTAAGTCAGAAGAACAGCATCAAGAACGCGCGCTCGACCGTCGGGACCGTCACCGAAGTCAGCGATTACATGCGGCTCTTGTACGCCACGGTCGGCGTCACCCGGTGTCCGCAATGCAACATCGAAGTCGTGCGCGATCGCGTCGAAAGCGCCGCTTCGCGGGTTTCTACGGTAGCTGGCAACTGGATTTTCCTCGCGCCGTTCGATCGCGGCTCGCGCTCTCCATCCGACGCCGCGAACTGGCTCGTCGAGAACGGATACCATCGGATTTGGCGCGACGGTGCGATCGCCGAACCCGCCGAGTCTGCTGCGCATGCAATGACCAACGGCGCGGCGTCCGCGCCCTGGATGGTCGTAATCGATAGAATCGCGCTCAATGCCGACGAGACCGCGGAGCGAGTTCGCGAGGCCCTGGAAAAGGCGTTTCACCTCGGCGCAGGACGCGCACGCGCGATACGAATCGAACGGCGTGACGGCGCATCGGTCGAGTTGGAAGGAATCGATCTCGATCGACGTTTCAACTGCTCGCAATGCCGGACCACTTTTCCGGAACCGACGCCCGCCCTCTTCTCCCCCAATAGCCCGATTGGCGCGTGCCCGGAATGCGAGGGCTTCGGGCGCACGGTTGAGCTCGACCTCGAGAAGGTCATCCCGAATCCGAATCTCTCGCTGCGTCAGGGAATGATCGCGCCGTGGCGGACGCCAGCGTATCGCGAGATGAACGAGTGGATGTTGAAGCTTGCGCGTCGTCGCAAAGTTCGCGCTACGGTGTCGTTGCGCGAGATGACCGACGACGAGCGGCACTGGCTCATCGAGGGCGAGCCCCGCGACGGCCACGAGCGCGGATGGGACGAGAATCGATGGCCGGGCGTGCGGGGATTCTTCCGATGGCTCGAAGGTCGGCGCTACAAGACGCACGTCCGTATCCTTCTCGCGAAGTATCGCCGCTTTGTCCCCTGCCCCGGATGCGGCGGCAGCAAGCTCAAACCGGAAGCGCTCAATGTGACCGTTGCGGGTAAGACGATCGCCGAGGCGGGCAGGCTTTCAGTTGGCGAGCTGAGCGATTGGATCGCGGTGGTCGAAAATATCGACGGGAACGCGGCACGAACAACGTCGATCATTCGCGAACTTCGCAACCGCATCGGCTATCTCCAGGAGGTCGGCCTCGGATATCTGACCCTCGAACGTCAGGCGCGCACTCTTTCCGGCGGCGAAGCGCAGCGAATCCATCTCGCGAGTGCGCTAGGAAATCTGCTCGTCGGAACGTTGTACGCTCTCGACGAGCCGACCGTCGGCCTTCACTCATCCGATGCGCGCCGCCTGCTGGGCGTGCTGCGCCACCTGCGCGATCTCGGCAACACGCTGGTGGTCGTCGAGCACGATCCCGCGATGATCGACGGCGCGGACCATATCGTCGAACTGGGACCTGACGGCGGCAGCGAAGGCGGCGAGCTGATCTATGCCGGCCCTCCCGAACGCAGCGCGATTCGTAGCGCCATCGGCTCCGCCGGACGTGTCCTGATGATGCGCGCGCTGCAGCGCGAACGCCGCTTCGGAAAAAACGATCCCGCGATTCGAATCAGAGGCGCGCGCGAACACAATCTCAAAGCAATCGACGTCGCGATTCCGCTGGGCAGGATGACCTGCATCACGGGGGTATCCGGCTCGGGAAAATCAACGCTGGTCGAAAGCGTTCTGTACAACGGATTTCTGCGCCGCCGTGGCGAAGCCGTCGAAACGGGCGCGTGCGATCGAATCGAGGGGCTGGACGCGCTCTCCGATGTCGTCCACATGGGACAGGAACTGCCTGCGCGCTCGATGCGCTCGAATCCGGCGACGTATCTCAAGATGTACGACGAAATCCGAAGGCTTTTCGCGAGCACGCCCGAGGCGCGACGCCTGGGAATCACTTCGCGCGATTTTTCCTTCAACGTCACGGGCGGGCGATGCGAGCGATGCGCGGGGACGGGAACCGTCACGATCGAGATGCATTTCATGGCGGACCTCGAAGTGAGATGCGATGCCTGCGACGGTCGGCGATTCCAGAGCCACGTGCTCGCGATTCGCTACCAGAAGCTCAACATCGATGAGGTGCTCGAGCTGACGGCGCAACAGGCGCTTAAGTTCTTTTCCAGCCATCACGGAATCGTGAAGCGACTCGAAGCCCTGTGCGCCGTGGGATTGCGATATTTGCGCCTCGGTCAGACCACGTCGACGCTATCCGGCGGCGAAGCACAGCGCCTTAAGATCGCCCGCTTCCTGCTCGCCGATCTCGAACCCGTCGTATGTGATGCGAAAGGAAAACCAATCCCGCGGATGTTCCTGCTCGACGAACCCACGACCGGATTGTCTTCCTCCGACATCCGCAATCTCGTCCGCGTGATGACGCGGCTTGCCTCGGAGGGCAACACGCTGGTGGTCATCGAGCACAATCTGGAGTTCATTGCCCACGGCGACTATGTGATTGATCTCGGACCCGGCGGCGGGGACGATGGTGGACGGGTGATAGCGGTCGGAACGCCACTTCAGGTTGCGGCTTCGGACAAATCGCTGACCGGTCGCGAGCTCAAGCGGCTTTTCGGACTTCGCGGCAAGGCACGCGCCTCGAATGCTGAAGATGCATCGCGACGTATGGCGGGACTCTAGGATCGCAAAGGGACGGGGGATGGCAAGATTAATCAAGCGCCTAATCGCGCGCCCGCTGGGCGCGACTCAGCTTGGCGTTGTTGACGTGATTACAGGATTGGTCCTTCTGGGAATTCTTTTGTGGGCGGCGTCCAAGCAGTTTCCGACCTACAGCAGGATGCAATCACAGCCGCATGCGTCGGCCGCGCCCTCCTCGACAGCGAGCCCGTGAGCGAACGACCGGGCGAGCGTCTGGACGTCTATTTGGTCCGGACCGGTATCGCGGCCTCGCGACGCGACGCTCGCGCAATGATCGAAAACGGGCGCGTCCGCATCAACGGACGCGCGATTCGCAAGGGTGAACTCGTCCGCAGCGGCGATGACGTTACGATCGCGGATCGACCACGCGAGACGGCAATTGCGCCCGAACCTGATGTATCGCTTGAAGTTCTATTCCGGGACGATGCTGTTCTGATTGTGAACAAACCCGGCGGGACCCCATGCCATCCTTTGCGCGCGGGCGAGCGCGGTACCGTCATGAACGCCGTCGTCGCGAGATATCCCGAAATCGCGGATGTGGGCGACGATCCTCTGGAAGGTGGATTGGTCCATCGCCTCGACAACGGGACTTCCGGAGCGCTCCTAATCGCGCGCGATAACCAAATCTTCTCGGCTCTGCGCTCGGATATTCGATCTGGCAGAATACGGCGCCGCTACCATGCGATCGTCGTCGGCAAAATCAAGTCGGCGGAAGACCTGACGTGGGCGATTGCGCATCATCCGAAGAACCCGCGTCGGATGGTAATCGTCACTGACGACTCTCCCCTTCATATGCGGCGGCACGCGCGGCGGGCAATCTCGCATGTCAGGCCGATTCGAAATGTTGACGGCAATACGCTCGTAGAGGTCGAGCCCGAAACCGGTGTGCGCCATCAGATTCGGATCCATCTGGCGCATCACGGGCATCCGATCGTAGGCGACACGCTCTACGGCGGGCCGGAATCACCGACTCTTGCGCCCGGGCGATTCTGGCTTCATCTGGCGAGGATTGAGTTGACGTCGCCGGGATCGGGACGCACCGCGATCGATGCGCCGCTGCCGGACGACCTTATTGCCGCGCTGAAGTCGTAAACGGCGCGACGCTAGTTACAGGTGCATCGCGTGCATCCGCTCGCTGCTCCCAGCCTGGACACGTTCCCCGGCGACGTGGCGCCTGGCTGTTGCGTCAAAACGTAAGGGTTCAGAACGTTGCCTGGGATGTTGGTGGCAGGATTTGGAAACGAGCTTCCGAAACCAAACGATGGCGGCTGGATGTAGGGCGAACCGGGCTTCGCGTTCAGCTTATTGGCAACGCACTGCCCCATCGCACTCTGACTGGCCTGCGTAAAGCTGGCTGCCTGAATCTGCCCGACCCACCCCGTTCCGATTCCGTTACCGAAACAGGAGCATCTGAAAACCTGCGGCGCAGGCGTCGGAGCTGCCTGCACCACGGCAGGAGCGGGAGCGAGCTGTGTCGTCGTGGCCGGCGTTCCTGCGGCCGCGGGCGCGGGAGCGCCTGCAGCAGGAGGCGCAGCGGGAGGAGCAGGAGGCGCAGGCAGCGGAGCGAGAGGAGCGCCGGGCACTCCGCCGATCTGCCCGTATGCGACCGAAAAACGTCCCGGAATTAGTCCTGTGGAGATCGTTAACGCGGTTGCGATCGCAACCGTCAGATACTTGCGTGGTCGTGTCATCAGTTTTGCCCGCACTGTCTGCATCCAAGCAGAACCCCTTCACTTAAGACGAGTTGCCGCGGCAGACATTACGCTTCCGCTTTCGATATAATCGCGGTCCATCTCGCAAGGTGCAAGGGTCTCTGATAATGACGAGCAGTGGTGGTGGGCTGCTGTGGGACACTTGCTTCCGCGCAGACGCTTCGGATCGATCAGACTCCGCGCAGAGTGTGAATAACCAGGAGGCTCTTTTGACATGTTGAGCAAAAAGACAGTAGCGACGATCGCGGCTGTCGCTCTTGTCGCGTTTGGTGCACGCGCGACGATCGCAGCCGACCCGGCAGGGACGGCAGATGTATCGGGCAGCGCCCTGAAGGCGCCGGCGACCAGCGGTCCCATAGCATTCCAAGGCGCTCCGATCTCTCCGCAGACGCCTCCGCAGACGTCGGTTCCGAGCTCCGCCGCCGATCAATTCGAGTTCAACGGCGGGGTCAGCACGCTCCCGAGCATCTTCACCAAGCAGTGGTCGACGGCCCGGCAGATTCCGCCGGAAAGCCTGATTAGCCGGCACTACATTGACACCGCCGATACCACGGCGCGCAAGATGACGCTGAAGGAAGCTGTCTATATCTCGTTGCGTGGGAACCCGTCGATCAAGGCGATCCAGCTCAATCCGGTGGCGTCGCTTGAAACCGTCAAGCAGGCCAATGGCGCGTTCGATCCGAATCTGACCTCGCAAATCGATGTGATCAAGAGCGTCGTCCCAGCCACTTCGATTCTCCAAGCCGGCGGTTCAAAAGATTACGCGACGAAACTCTATGACTGGAACTTCGGCGTCAACAAGCTTTCGGCTGTAACCAACGGGACGACGGGCATCGTTTTCAACAACGAGCGCCAGCTCACGAATTCGTCTTATTCGTCCATAAATCCGAACTATAACCCGACGCTCGCGATATCGCTTTCTCAGCCGCTGCTGCAGAACTTCGGATGGAAATTCGCCACGCTGAGCGTGCGAATCGCAGAGTCGGGGCAGAAGCAGGCGCAGTGGAACTACGCGCAATCTCTGATGGACTTCGTCCAGCGGATTGGCGGTGAGTACTGGGGCGTTGTGCTTGCCGAAGAGAATCTTGAGGTCGCCCGCGCGGCGCTGAAGTTCAACCAGGACCTTGTTCGCCAGAACTCGATCGCGGTCAAGGTAGGGACCCTGGCCCCGCTCGACCTTCAGGAAGCGCAGTCAGCGTCGGCAACGGCAGAAGCAAACGTCTTCACCGCTGAAGCAAACCTCAAGACCGCGCGCGCTCAGCTTCGCCAGGACGTGATGTACAATCCGCAGGAAACATTCCTGCCCGCCGCGATCGAACCGTCCGACCGGCCGGCTCCGCACGAGCCCGTTACTGCTGACACTGAAAAATCGCTCGAAACCGCAGTTGAGAATCTTCCTTCGCTCGCTGGGATGCGCGAAGCGATTCGCGCGGCCCTGATGCAGGTTCAATACTCCGAGAATCAGACGTTGCCCTCGCTCACCCTTGGAGGACAATTTGGTCTCACCGCGACCGCGGGTACTGCCAAGTGCTTCCAAAACAACGGTTTGATCCCACCGCAGTTCAACAACTGTGTGGCTCAGGGACAACCCGGCGTCAAGCTTCCATTCGGAGGCATCTA
>Ga0335069_10004927_pt1 | contig 19688 bp, 19 predicted proteins | sample Lox_Sample_11_FD_206714 | JGI IMG/M metagenome (GOLD analysis project Ga0335069, IMG submission 206714) | Soil microbial communities from Loxahatchee National Wildlife Refuge, Florida, United States - Lox_Sample_1.1 | ecosystem: Environmental > Terrestrial > Soil > Wetlands | place: USA... | reverse complement strand
TCCCGATATTATCGAGGCGATGAAGTTGATAGAATCAGGCGGTGTGGTAGTCGATGATCTGATCACTCACCGGTTCCCTCTTGATGAAATCGCTTCGGGGTTCCGGCTCGTATCTGACGGGACAGAATCTATCAAGGTGATCATCAGACCGCACGGATAAGCACGTCGAAGAAAAATCTAAGCGGACAATTCAGTTTCATCTATTCTTCACATCGTCAAGAGATGCTGTGGCCGGAATCCTGGTTACTATCTGGTCTTCGCCGGTGTCCGCGAGGAAACTGCCGAGCGGTCGCTTTAAAAGAGGGTGGATGAGCCCGGGTTCTATTTCAAGGCATGGGATCATGGCGAACCTGCGCCTGTGTAACGCCGCATGAGGGATCGTCAGATAAGGCTCGTTAAGGACCGTGTCCCCGAAAAGGAGTATATCGAGATCGATGATTCTGGGGCCGTCTTTTAGCTCTCGTGTACGCCCCATGCTGTCTTCGATCGATGCAAGAAATCGAAGAAGCTCATGTGGTGTGCCTTCCCAGGTCACAAGTATTGCGCAGTTGACAAAATCATCCTGTCTGATCTGTGACACAGGGGAAGTATTGTAAAAGGAGGAGACTGATTTGAGATCGATCCTCTGATCGGCCGCAATCTTTTCTATGGCGATCACGCAGTTCTTTATGCGATCGCCCATGTTGGAACCGATGCCTATAAAGATTCGATTGTGCACGATGTTTGTCAGGTGTTCTGTTCTCTATCTTTTGTGTGGGCAAGGGACATAGGTTTCTGTTTTTCAGGGTCTTTCATGGCCTTCTTGAATTCCTTTATGCCTTTGCCCACTGACCCCATGACCTCGGGAAGCTTGCCTACGCCGAAGATGAGCACGGCGATGATCAATATGACGATCAATTCAGGAAACCCGAGTCCGAACATGAAGTAACCATATCACTTTCCAAAGAAAGGAGTCAATGGCTTTTACCGGGGTGAGTCATCTGCCGTCCCCGCGAGCAACCTCCAGGTTGTCCACTCGAACATTGACTCCACGTACAATATATGTTTTAAAATAACAAATGGCCGTACTCGAAATACGAACATTTCCTGATCCGGTTTTGAGAAAGATCGCCGGTCCCATCGAGAACATCACCGATGAGATCGTGAGACTTTCCGAGAACATGGTGGAAACCATGATTTTCGCCCACGGCGCAGGTCTTGCGGCGAGCCAGATAGGCGTTGCCACACGTCTCATCACAATTGACGCATCATTGGTAGGTAAAAAGAAGCCTCTCGTTATACTCAATCCGGTCATAGTGGAGACGATTGAAGAGGAGGTCGGAGAAGAAGGGTGCCTGAGCGTGCCCGGTTTCTCTGAGTTCGTGAAAAGGGCCAAGAAAGTCTCGGCGAGAGGCACGGACATGGCCGGCAAAACCCTTGAGCTTGAGTGTGAAGGTCAATTCGCCCGGGCCATGCAGCACGAGATAGACCACTTGAACGGTATTTTGTTTATCGATCATTTAAGCCCCATCAAAAAAAACATTTTTAAGAAGAAGTACGCCGGACAAAAAAAATGAGGACCATTTTCTTCGGCTCCTCGAGTTTCTCCGTACCCGCTCTCAAATCAATTGCCGAACATACAATCTGTGTGGTCACGAAGAAGGCGAAACCCAAGGGCAGGGGCTACGCGCTCGACGACAACGAGGTAAAGATGGCCGCACAGGAACTGAATCTTCCTCTTATAGAAATCGATTCCTTTAAAGACGAGGTTGTCAGGACCTTGCCGGATCACAAGCCCGATTTTTTTGCCGTTGTTTCCTTCGGTCTTATCGTGCCCAAATGGGTGCTCGATATACCTTCCGTGGGGCCGATCAACGTTCATCCGTCGCTGCTCCCTCTCTATCGCGGCCCGTCACCCATGCAGTGGGCCATACTCTCCGGGGACGAGACCACGGGCATTACCCTCATCAGGATGAACGAAAAGATGGACGCCGGTGATGTGATCTATCAGGAACAGGTCGGGATCGGGCAGGGGGAGAACTTCATAGAACTTTCGGAAAGGCTCGCGAAAAGGGTTTCCGAGATACTGCCCGAAGTCCTTCGTGAGATCCATGCCAGGGGCACAATCGAAGGTACTGAGCAGCGTCATGACGCGGCAACCTACACGCCGATCATCACCAAACAGATGGGCATGATCGATTGGAGCAAAAGCGCTCAAGAGATTGATCGGCAGGTGCGCGCCCTGGTATCCTGGCCCACCGCATATACATACCTTGACGGAAGGATGATGAAAGTATTCGAAGCCTCGGTCGAGCAAGACGTTCAGGCCAAAGAAAAGCAGGGGCGAATAGGGGCGATTGTGCGGGATGGCCTGCTTGCCGACTGTGGTCGGGGTGTTCTGAGATTGAAAGAGATACAGATGGAGAACAAGAGGCGGATGCGGGCCTATGACTTTGCACAGGGTTACAGAGACCTCGTCGGCAAAGTTTTGGGCGGGCCTTAAGCAACGTAGCTCACGAGCGCTATATCTTCTTGTTTTTTCATAGGCTACCCTGATATGATGAAGCAGAGTCTTATGATGACGCTGTTTCTGTAAGGATTTAGAAGCATTTTTTAGTTGACTTAAATTCGCTGAGCCTTTATCATCAAAATAAGGCTTCAGTTTGGTACAGAAATTGCTCCCTAGGTGGTTATGAAGAAATATTGCGCTCTCATCATGCTGTCCGTGTTTCTGGCTGCCTGTTCCACGGGCGGGCAGATCGTTTCAAGCAATTCCGCCTCACCCGTTCAACCGCAACCGTTGAGGTCGAGCAGGAATCCGGTCGAGCCAGCTAAGCTGGCAAAAGCCGAGCCCGAAAAGGTGAGAAAAGTGTCGGAGCCCTCTCCCCCCAGGGAAAAGCCGAAGCCCCTGGTTGCGCCTGTCGCAGCACCCGTGAAAAAAGAGCAAGCTTCTATGATCCCGGTGGCGAGCGATGATGGGCCCGCGCTCGATATGGAAACGCAGATTATCGAAGAGGATGACGATATCACGACGCTGCTCGGAAGTACCGATGTTCAAAATTTTGACATACCCATTGTCTTTAACGATGCAGTGAAATACTATATCCGTTATTTTACGGAAGAAAAGAAGAAAGTTTTTGGAAACTGGCTCAAGCGGGCCCGATGGTACGTCCCCATCATCACGGAAATCTTAAGAAAGAACGGCATGCCCGAGGATCTTGTCTACCTTGCCATGATCGAAAGCGGTTTCAACCCGAAGGCGTATTCGCGGGCCAAGGCCTGCGGGCCCTGGCAGTTCATCTATGAAACCGGAGGCAGATACGGGCTTAAAGTCAACTACTGGGTAGACGAACGCAGAGACCCGGAGAAATCGACAGTTGCCGCGGCAAAATACCTTCGTGACCTCTTCAATCAGTTCGGACACTGGTACCTGGCGGCAGCCGGTTATAACGCGGGAGAGAAGAGAATAGAGAAGGCCATCGAAAAACATAATACAAATGACTTCTGGGAGCTTTACAAATATAATACCCTGCCCAAAGAGACGAGAAACTATATCCCGCAGCTCATCGCGGCGGCGGTTATCGCAAAAGACCCTGAACGGTTCGGTTTCGGAAGCATCGCGTATGATTCGCCGATCCAGTTTGTCAACATGCCGGTGCCGCCGGCTACGTCCCTTACCGCCATCGCTAGGGCATCGTCACTCGATGTGGCCGATGTGAGGGCCTATAACCCTGAACTCGTCCGCGGCATCACACCGCCAGGCGGTGATGATTATGAAATCAAACTCCCATCTTCCGTTGATGCGCTTTCATTTAACGAGAGGCTCGACACTGCCCTTGAGGGCGAGCCAAGGATCAAGAGTGTGGTCACCTACAAGGTAAAAAAAAAGGACTCGCTTCCCAAAATAGCCAAGAAGTACGGGGTCAAGATGGAGGATATTCATCTGGTGAACGGCTGCGATGAAGAATTGAAGATTAAACCCGGCATGGTCATCGCCATACCTCGGTTTAGCGGTCCGTCAAAGACCGTTATAGCGAAAAGTCTCGACAGGGAAAATAGCACTCCTCAACCGAAATCCAAGGGCCGGGTCGGAGGCGACAGGCAGACCGCACAGGCGAATACGGAAAAGGTCAAGCCCTATCATATCGTAAAGAAGGGCGAGACGCTCGCCTCCATTTCAGATAAGTACGGCCTGGATGTTGCCGACCTCAAATCAATAAACCATTTGAAAAATGAAAAGGTGCACCCCAATATGAGATTGATGCTTGCGAGTCACGTTGAGAAAGGCACCGACAAGAAGTCGAAAAAAGAAGAACCCGCAAAATTCAAATATCATATCGTAAAGAAGGGCGAGACGCTCGCCTCCATCTCGGACAAATATGGCGTGGATATTGCGGACCTTAAGGCGACCAATCACCTGAAGAGCAACAAGATACTTGCCAAAATGAAGTTGAAAATTGTGGTGAAAGAGGGTTAAAGATCAAGAACCGGGAACGCAAGCCCGCTCTGCTACGTGACGGAGCGGGCTTTTTGTGGCGAAATTGCGGATTATACCTTGAGGACGAGGTTGATCATGTCACCCCGGGAAAAACCCATGGCGTGGAAGAATTGGAGGAGATCCCAATCGTTCCAGTTGACAAGCGTGTAGATCGTGTCAACCCCGTGTTTTTTTAGATTTGTTACGAGCGCCACCGCGAGTACCTTTGCAATGCCCCTGTTCTGATAATCGGGGTCAATGCCGATGGTGTCGATCCAGCCGATGTTGTTGGGGACCTTGAATTCCCAGCCGCTGACCTCACCCAGAATGAAACCGGCCACCTTCGCGTCTATTTCGGCGACAAGAGATGCGTCCGGGGGTCTCGATTCGGCCTGTCGAATGATTTTGGTGACCCAGTAGTCCTTTCGGGTTTCCCCGAGGACTTTGGTATCTATCTCCACGATAGAATCGAGATCGTCCTCAATCATCTGTCTGACGCTGAGCTTATCCAAGAAACTCCCCATAGTTTTGACTCGCTTGTTAATTTTTTAACATAGTTACTTTGAATTGGCAACATAAACTTTTGCAGCTTGAGAAATCAAGGACAAGGTCTCTTTGGAAGCGAACAAAAATCAATAAAACCGGCCTGTTGTGACAAACTTCGCTCTCGTGGGCACGGTATCGAATGTCTCGGGGCTCGTCAGGTTAGATGCGAAGAATATTCTCTGTCCGCCGGGGTCTCGAAATCCCTCTCGGCTTGCGTGATCTTTGTTTACAATGGTGTACGGTACGCTTACATGTCGGGCACAAGACACCGAGATCATCTGCACTCGCTTTGAACATGGCGCCGCACAGATAGCATATCTCTTCATTGCCATTTCGCTTGGGATAATCGGGATATACGCGGCACAGACAGGTAGGTTTTGAACAGACGAGTACCCTTACCTTGTTGCTGACATCATCATCCGGACACATCTCTGAGCCACATTGGGGACATTTTTGGGCGGGGGTTTCAGTGTTATCCATATTCCTTCCTTCAACATGATTATCGACAGATTGGTGGATATATTAAGGGCGTCATCCGATACACACCTGTGGTCGAAAGGAACGACTGTTGGATGGTACCCGGCTGTTTGGGGCTTTTCTATTTTTTATTATGGTGGTACAATAAGTGCCATGTCGGACGCCGAAGAACAAGAACGCAAGGCTAGAGAGACAGAATACGTTACGAGACTATTACATGCTGATACCAGGATGTATGGTCTTCTCCACTTCAAACGCGAATATGTAAGACAACTGCTCCAGTACTTGAGGCCGAACAAGAAGAACAAGAGCGACGATCCAGAGGAATGAGACTACATGACGGTAAAGGCCGTCCCCGTGGAGTTCAGTCTTTACACATTAAGCGGGACCACCCGGTAGTTTACCCGCGTCAAGCTTGAGATTGATTGGACACGCCGAGCGCGGTGTCCCTTTATTGTGAGCATTGGTGGCGAGAGGCCTGGGCAGCTGACAGAGAAAGATCCGGCGAGCATCTTCCGTGGTCCAGATCCTCCACATTTGAGCATTCACTAAGACCGCAAAATGAGCTTTCGCGGACCTTAAGACCATTGCTATCGTCAGGAAAGGGGGTGTAGCATGGTTACCAAACGAATCTTCGTAAGCGACATCCATATGGGTGACGAACGCAGCACCAGTCAGCCCTCTCCACTCCATAACTACTGCTGGTTCCATGATTCTGAGTCCGCAAGTGAGCCTGATCGTCCGGAAATGCTGACAAAATTCCTGGAAGAGTATTGTGCGGGTGACGCCTCCATAAATGAGGTAGTGGTTGTCGGAGACCTTTTCGACGAGTGGGTCTGTCCCGCCCAGTTCGACCCGACAGAGCCTCCCTGTCCCGTACCTCTTCCGCAAGGCGAGCAGTACAGAAAGATCGCCAGTGCCCCTCAAAACCTGCCGGTCATCGAGGCTCTCAAGAAGCTTGCTTCGCAGAAAAGACTGGTTTATGTGCCGGGAAACCACGACATGTTTGCAGACGGGCCCATAGTCAGTGAGATGTTTCCTGGCATACGTTGCCCGAAACCTGTGGACGGACATTGCGTGTATCGGGCCGACGGCATATGGGCAGAGCACGGCCATTGGTATGGTATGTTCAACGCTCCTCACCCCGCGGGCGCAGCGGGTGGCCTGTCAGCAAGCCGTCTTCCTCTGGGATACTTTATAAGCCGTATCGACGCAGAAGAGACCTTGAGAACGGGCAAGGGTTTTAGCCTCCCGCAGGTCTTCAAGGAATGGATTGAGCACATCCTGTACAGGGTCCCGCAAGCCAGAGATTCAAAAGCCATCGCGGGTGATCTTGTGGACGATGTACTTATGGATCTATTCGATACGCTCGTGTCCGATCACGCTTACGGCCTGAAAGGGGCAGTCATGAACGGGTTTGCCGGCATACCGGGAATAACCCCGTGGGAGGAGGTCAAAAAGCGGTACGCTCACGTGTACGCTCAATGGTCCACTAACCACCCCAACAATGTCCGTCCGCTCGATGCTATTCAATGCGACGCCGGCAGCCTTTGGGAGGCGGCCCGCATGGTAACGTTTACGAATGACGATGTGAGGATTGTTATCTGTGGGCATACCCATGAGTCAACGTTTGAGTCGTATCCCATCGATATTTCCGATGATACGATTATCTCTCCCGAAGCAAACCGGATATACGCAAACTCGGGTGCCTGGACGAATGACACAGTGACGTGCACGTTCGTTGAGACGGAGCTTCGTCCCGACGAGAAAATGCATCTCGTGAGCCTCAAGGAATGGATCAAGGATCCTTTGATCGGTGATTACAAAGCCAAAGATGTCTGGCGACAGAACGGATGGGTGGTACCATAACGTGAGCTGTGACGTTTCTCTTCCTCGTTGCAAACCCCTGAGTGGTATCATCTTCTCCCAGACCGGCGCAACCCCTGGTTGCCGTTGACAGGAGGGAAGGTTATAGCCTGCATATCGAGAAGGCTTGTCCATGAATCCCCTCGGAGAGTCGGGCCCCAAAGGATGGTTGAATTATGACTCACGCGCGACGCATTTCAATTCTTATCCTTGCGTTCCTTTTTGTCCTATCGTTCTCATCTGCCGGCTGGCCTGCATTAACCGGAGTGGTCGTGCTCTATGGAAAGGGAGGCACTACGAAGCTTGTCACCAGATTCATGGAAACCCTCCGGAAGGCCGGTTTCATGGTCATAGTTCCCGATTTACCCTACTCGGAAGGTAACTGGGAAAAGCCCTACCAGGACAACGTTGCCGCTGTGGATAAAGCAATCACGGCCCTGAAAAAGCAGGGAGTAACGCGCGTCTTTTTAGCGGGTCACAGCCTCGGGGCAAACGTAGCCCCGTATGTGGCGACTCAACTCACTGTGGATGGGGTGGTAGCCATGGGAGCAGGACACGTACCGGAGGCGAAGGGATATGCCTCCCGGGTAAGCAGTGACATGGAGAAGGCGCGAAGGATGGTGGCCCAAGGCAAGGCAGATACCCGCGCTGTCTTCGACGACTATGATCAGGGGCAGAAGCTTCAGCGGAAAGCGACCGCCGCTATTTACTTGAGCTATGTGGACCCGGAAGGCCCGGCGGTCATGCCACGCAACGCGGCGGTGCTTACGCCCGGCACGGCTTTATTGTGGGTCGTGGGCACGCGGGACAACATGTCCGAAAGAGGCTCGTCTTACGTATTCGATAAGGTTCCGCCCCATCCCCGCAATAAGTACCTAGTGGTCGATAGCGACCATGCGAACGTGCCCACCGACGCTGCGGAGCAGATTGTAGCATGGCTCAAGGAATTTGACAGATAGCTTTGTAACTCCCTATCTTCAGCGATTGGTCGTGTGATTCAATAGTTGTCGATTTCCCTCCTTGCAATTCTCAGTTTCTGTCCTACAATGATATTATAGAGGCAGGAGCGTCAGACTAATCGCTGCACCGGTGCGTCGGGGATCCGTGATGAATATGGTGCGAGCTAAGGCTCTGTCTGTGAAGGCGCGGCAATCCCCATGCCCTGAACAAAAAGAGTAGGGAGGTTTTGGGAAAGGGGGAGAGATGTATGCCACACGTGACAACCTACGATGAAAAAGCAGGCATTATCGAAACAAAGTTGAGCGGAACCATCAAGGCACCCGAAATTATTGAAATTATGAATGGCAACGCTGCGCTCGCACTGGAACATAATTGTTACCGGTGGATCAATGACTTCAGTGATGCCCGATACAACATCAGCTTCATGGAGGTCCTCAATTTTCACAATCAAATCACCAAACTCGCCCGATCAACCGGGATCGATATGCACAGGATCAAACGGGCAATAGTAGTCCGTCAGACAGATGAGAAACACAGATATGCGGCAAACGTGATGACAAACAGGGGCCAGAACCTCGGGGTATTCGAATCGATCGGGGAGGCAAGGGCGTGGATCACGCGTGAAGGATAGTCGCCACGCTTGATTAAAAGCTCCGCCCGTAGAACAACAACCTGGCTTTGTAAGTCGATCGCATCTTGCTTCGACGTGAAGCTCATATCCACAAGTTCCTGTTGATTTTAGCTCTTCAGATTTCTTAAATTATAAGGATAGGAAGTCAACGAAAATAAACGGAGGACATATTCATGGAAGAAGTCTACGAGTACCTCAAGAAGTGTGGCATGTATTTTATCGCAACCGTGGACGGTGACCAACCCAGAGTGCGGCCATTTGGATCACTACTGATCTTTGAAAAGAGGCTCTATTTCCAAACCGGAAAAGTCAAGAACGTGGCAAAGCAGCTTGCGAAAAACCCCAAGATAGAAATCTGCGCCATTGCAGATCGCAAATGGATTCGCATAGAAGCCATCGCTGTTGAAGATGATAGAATGGAAGCGAGGCAGGCAATGCTCGATGCACACCCTCAATTAAAGGGTATGTATGCGGCTGATGACGGCAATTGTGAAGTCTTCTATCTCAAGAACGCAACGGCAACCTTCTCAGCTCGTGGAGAAGAACCGAGGGTAGTGAAGTTCTGATTGAGGAAGAACCACAAATGCTGAATACGTGAAAAAAGGCGAGAAAGAATTAAGTATAAATGGAGGGCCATGACCCGAGGAAACAAACCTTAGAGAACAAGACGGAGGAAGCCATGAAGACACATAGTCGCATCACACGGATCTCCGGTATGATCTTTATCGCGCTGTTGCTTGCCGCATTACCAATCCGTGCCGCTCAAGACAGGTGGCCCGGCACCAAAGCCAACGAGCCCACGCCTAAGGTTAAGGGAATGCCCAAAGAACTCGCAAAACATCTTGCGAACTTCGATGACCTCGACTTCCGGGTCTACACGGGCGAGCAGTGGCAGGATCTCCACAAGAGTCACTCCAAGGACGTGGTGGTGCACTGGCCCGATGGCCACACGACAAAGGGCATCGAAAAGCACATCGAGGACTTGAAAGTCATGTTCACTTTCGCGCCCGATAACAGGATCAAAGAACATCCAGTCCGCTTCGGCACTCCGGACGGCGAGTGGACTGCGGTGACCGATTGGCTGGAGGGTACTTTCACAAAGCCCATGGTCCTCCCCGACGGCAAAAGCATCCCGCCCACCGGCAAGGCCTACCGAGTCCCCATGGCGACCATCGGCCACTGGGGCAAGGATGGTGTCATGTTTGAGGAATACCTGTTCTGGGACAACGCGGAGTTTATGAGACAGATCGGGCTCGGTCAGTAGAACCTGTCGAGGATCGACACAAGGGCGACCGCGGTTCAAATTTGTAGTGCCCTAAAGGAGCCCCTGCAGTAAGCGGCTGGGATTGCGATCTTCTGCAATTGACAGCCGTCATGGAAGAAAGGAACAGGCTCGCGACTGTATTTGACCAATTGCTAAAGGTCGCTGGCCCACGATGGTGTTTAGCCCAACTGCACACATTTCCATTCATACTCATTGGCTCTCTGCATAAGATTTGACGGCCGATTCGCAGGTGGAGTTGACGACCGGCTCATTGCCCAGTCCTTCCTGAGAGGGGCCTCCCCAATATTTTCTGCCAATGCCGCCTTGCAAAGGGTAATCAATATGCAAAGCTGTCGCCGACAACCTTGAAATTTCGTTGAAGCCGTCTTAGCTATTATACCTGAGAGGCAACCGGATATGAAAGCCACACAACAATTAAAAGACGAACACGAGGGCGTCAAGATTATGCTCAGTATCCTTGAACAAGTCTGTCATCAATTTGAAGCAAAGGGAAGTCTGAAAAAAGAACACTTCGAGGCTATCCTTGAGTTCTTGGAAGTCTTCGTAGATAGGTGCCATCACGGGAAGGAAGAAGACCTGCTGTTTCCTGCAATGATAGCTGCGGGCATTCCTGAGGAAGGCCCCATTGCCACCATGCTCCGTGAACATGAAATGGGCAGAAGCTACGTTAAGGCGATTAGCCAAGGCTATGCCTCCTATACCGCAGGAGACGAATCTTCATCTAAAGACATCACACAAAATGCTGAGGGTTATGTTTCACTAATGACGGACCACATTGAAAAAGAAAACAATATCGTCTTCGTGATGGCAGACAGTCGCTTGCCAGAACAAGAACAGGACGAATTAATCGAAGGATTTGAGAAAATTGAGGAGGAGCGAATTGGAGTCGGCAAGCATGAAGAATTTCACGGATTGCTTAAAAAACTGTCTGCAATCTATATAGATAGAGTGCAAGGGGGTTGAGATGTTCGTAAGAATCGACCACGTGGAGATTGTGCCAAGGAATGCGGGAGCAACGATTGACTTCTATGTTAATATTCTCGGATTTAGTCTGAAGAGCCGGAATGAAGTGAAAATGCCGCCCATGAGAGAAGTCATTTATCTTCAACTGGGTGACACAGTTATCGAGATCATTTCTGTAGATGGTCCCAAACCAAAATCCGAGATCCTCTGGGAGGTAGGATACAGAGGCATTGCCCTTGAAGCAGAAAACATGACAAAAGCGGTAGATTACTTTAAGAGCAAAGGGATAACCGTGGTCCGGGAGCCGGTAGACCTGGGAGATTCATTTCGCGGAGAGATAAGAGACCCTGATGGACTCATTATTGAACTCCGACAGTGGAAATGGCCGAACGGAGCGATCGGCGAACAATCGGCGTCACCGGGCGGAGTTATAAGGAATGGCACAATGCGTGGGGCAGGTCAGCATTGAGTATTGAAAAGCATAGACAATCTACAGACGTTGATGCAACGGAAATGAAGGAAAAAAGATAAACGCCAAGAAGCGGATGCCAAGAACGTTTCAAACAGTAATAGATTGGCTTCCGCAGTTTAAATAACTACAATGATATGTAATCTTAAGAGAGCTTGGTTCGTATTAGGTCGTAGAACATAGTGCGTGTTTTTTTTCGTTTGTCCTTGTTAGTTATAAAATCAAAATAGCTTTTCTGATAAAAACTGGTAACATCTGTGGTTTTATAGGCATCCACCGTCAGGACCCTACAGCCAGTTCTATTTTCCGATAGAAAAAAAGATTTGGTCATATTCAAAAGATGCGTTCCTATACCCTTTCTACGATAATTCTTATGGACACCCAACCGCACGATCTTCACGGCTGGCAAGTAAGTGTAGGGTCGCCTTATTCCAGTAAGATCAACGCCCCTTACATTGTCGAGACGTATTTTGTCGTTGCAGAAGCTTATGAGAGCTATAGGTAAGGCGTCAGGGTCAGCTCCTTTATCTTTGATGCTCAGGCCGTAAGTTTTAGTAAGAAGGTGCTTTTCGTGTGGTATCAAATCAACTTGAAAAAACTCATTAAGGTCATCATCACCACAATCGAATAATTTAGCGAGAAAGTGATTGGTTAGGGGCTTAAGAAGCCAACCATCTAATTCGAAACTATTTCTCACCGTTTCTGGCGTCTTTTAGAATCAACCGTCGAATCGATTCTAATTTAGGAGTAGGAACGAGAGGCCTAACGTCTGTTTGCTCTTTCTTGATTCTCTGTACAAAATCGGTTGCTTCTTTGCCCTTCAGGATCGGTGTGCACCCGATTGGCAGAGCCATAAGTACCTCCTTTCTTCAATCCCCCAAGGCTTTGTCGGTTAAATCGTTGCAAACTTTAGCTCCACCACCCCTTGTAGTGGGTCAGTTTCAATTTCAAGAACCATTATAAGTCCAGTAAATTAGTAAATCAAGGTAAAAATGCAACAAATTCTTGACAAATGTCGATATTGCGTTCTTCGGTCATCAGAGCTGGGATGTATTGAGTTTGCATTCGAAATCAAATTAAGACAGTATCCCCAAAGCATTCTCCTTGACACGAATTACTACGAAATCATAATATCCTTATAGATTATTGACGGCTGTATATTAATTGCTGGGACGGAGGAGGAAACGAATGTATTCAGTCGCGACGGTTAAGAACATCCTTGAGACGGCCATCGACAGCCTCGTTGACAACTTTGCCCGTGAACCCTATATCCATCGGTGCGAGCACTCCATTCACTGCGAGCTTTACACGATGTTGACCGTTCACCGTGCGCTGCAGGGCGTGTATCCCCTCGGTGGCCACCCTGGAAGACGGAACACGACTCTGATACATAAGGAGTGGCCCGAGACGAGAGCAAGGCCGGGAAAGCAGGGCCGGCGAGGAAACTTCGACCTTGTGATACTCGACCCCGAGAAGATCCCCAGACACACGGTCAAGGAGTTCTGCGGCGGTCGCATCAAGCCAACCTTCGTCGTTGAGATGGGCCTGAACTACAAACTCAAGCACCTGCAGAACGACGACACGAAGCTGACGAACAGCCGTTGCCAGCACGGCTACCTTGTTCACTTGTGGCAACCCCACAGGGGCATGCCTCCTGTCGATGTTGGTCTCTTGCAGGACTGGTGCAGCGGAAAGTTCCATATCGCGGCTGCGGTCTTCACTCGCGCCGGCACAATGGTCAAGCATCTGAACGATCCCGCACTGAACCTGCAGGCTCAGGAGACGCCGGACTCCCAACAACCGCCTGCAAAATAACGTCGCGTCGCACCGCACTTTGAGGCGTGATGTTGAGCTGCGTTTCATCCGGTAACCCGCAGTTTAATATAATATGCGCGATGCTTGCTTCGTAGGTCTTGTTGGTAATGTCGACGCCACCTAATTCTTCTATTGACCGTAATATCGAGTTTAAGTCTTGTACACCTATCACCTTTAATCGTAAATCATCAAGTGCATGCAACCACCCGACGCAAGCAAATCGTAGTTGCGCTTAGACCCTGACCCCTACCCCCCTGTGGGGGTCAATCGTTACTTAACACGATCATCCTCATCACAACGCTGTCGTACTTTAGAGTCCTGCTTAACTTTGGAACCTGCTGGGAATAGCGTTTGGAAAAAGTGTGTTTGCCTTATCGGTTTATTGCCATTGGGTAGCTATGGGGTAGCATAAAAGGCTTGTGAAATTGTGATATGGTATGTAAGTTACTGATATTATTAATGCGCCCAGCAGGAATTGAACCTGCAACCTTTGGATTCGTAGTCCAACACTCTATCCAATTGAGCTATGGGCGCATTATTGATCCGGAAAGTGCTCCCTACTCGTTACCATGTTTAATTACCATATTCCGGGCCTTCTTGTAAATGAAACTCATCGGGTGAAGCCCTGCGATCGTTCAAAGATCCCTTGATTGCAATCGAGACCCGCATGCCGGGATGTACGTCACGTTTCAGGTGATTGAAATAGCGTTTAGCCGTGCTTAAGGTTATTCAGAGGACGAAAGGAGGGCGCTATGGTAAGTCTTGAGATGAGTGAGGAAGAGGCCAAGCTACTCGCAAATGTGCTCGAGAGGTATGATTCACATCTGGAGGTGGAAATAGTCAGAACCCACAGGCGTGAGTTCCGTGACGCACTGAAGGAGAGACAAAAGATTCTCAAGACACTCATTGAGCGGTTGAAGAAACTCGTAAGCTGACCGACGGGGGAGACCCCGGTTATCCGATCCGCTTATGCGGGGCCTGTCCTGGCTCACGCCATGCCCGATAGGCCGAAGGATTTGCAAGCCGAACTGCGGCTCTTTATTGACGCCTGTTCCGTACATAGATAGGGAGGTACGTGCGCGGAGGGCATGACCCTCGTGTTCTTAATATCGTCATCAATCGATCTTACTCTCCTCTATCTGCTTCTCACGTTTTAAAGCCAGAGAAAGACACATACAGATAACAGGCAGGACGGCAAGTATAGAGATCGTGGCATAGAGGCCGTGGCGGTCAGCGATCATCCCCAGCGCCGGGGTCATGATACCGCCGAAGGATAAAGCAAGGCCCAGGGTAACCCCGGAAGCAAGTCCTATGTGGTTTGGAAGATATTTCTGACCGAGCACGACCATGGGGCTCACCGGGAATGAGAGCACGAGCCCGATGGGGGCAAAAAGTGCGACGAATAATGCCGGAGAGGAGGCCACAAGTAGAAGCGGGAGAAGACAGGCAAGCAGAGTGAATCCTGCAATCACCACGACCCGTAACCCGAGTCGGTCAGCGATGCGGCCGCCGAGAAGATTTCCGATCATGCATGCCACCACAAATACGGTCAGAGAGGCACCCGTGGTTGCTTTTGACTGGTGGAGCACATAGATCAGGTACAGGGGAAGAAAACTGTTCAGTCCATAAAAAACAACGGAGCGGCAGAGCATGGCGCCTGCAAGAAACGAAAAAGGCCCCCAGGCGTCTTTGCCTGTCACCTGCGCATCCTGGGTTCTATGCTTCCTGTGATCAATAATCGAAATCCCCTTGAGGGTATGCACCATGACTGCCGCAAGGACGAGCGCCGGTACACCGAACGAGAGTGTGCCCTTGAGTCCAAATGGCACGAGCATAGCCGTGGCGAAAATAGGACCCACCGCAAAACCGAGCTGGCCGCCCACAGAAAAGTAACTCATGCCCGTGGCTTTTTTTTCTCCGGCCAGTTGATTGATGAGCTTAGCCCCTTCGGGATGAAACGCGGCAAAACCGAGACCGCTCAAGGCCACACACACGAGGGCAATGTTAAACGTGGGGGCAACGCCCGATAAGGAGACCCCCAGTGCGGCCATGACCATGGCTGCGGGTATCATCCACCGGAAGGGCTTGCGGTCGGCGATATACCCGAAGAAGAGCTGCATGAACGTGGATACGAGGTTGGTAACAAATATGACCATGGCGGCTGCGGTATAACTCACATGGTGGGCGGCAATGAAAAAGGGGAGAAGAATCGGAATGGCGCCCTGGTTGAGATCCGTTGCGGCATGGGCAAGCACGAACAGGCTGATGGATTTATATTTCACGGTGTTGTCCTTTCGTTCATATCGCAGCTCCGCTCAACCGACGGGCGTCTTGTCCGTAACCCAAAAGAATGCAGGCGGCTCATGCCGGCGGGGCAGGCATTGTCTTAGTTCTCTCAACGAACTTGCGGATGACTTCAAAATACTGTTTAAGACCGACAAACATGATGTCGTTATGGGTAGCCCCGGGGATGATGAGCACCTCCTTGTCAGTGGAGCCAATGTGTTCGGCAAGGGCTTCCGCCTCTTCGGGTGGGACGAGCGTATCGTACTCACCGTGGATGATGAGTACGGGGGTTGCGATCTCACGGATCATCTCGAGGCACTCTCTATCGATCTTATCGAGGTCTATGCCTCCGACGGGGACATCGAGATGCACAAGAAGCCTGACGATGCTCGGAAAGCCACTTTCGATGATGAGTCCCCGGATGGCCTGTCCGCGGCGATAGGCGATCTCCAGCGCCGATATGCTTCCTAAGGAACGGCCCATGATCCACGGGTCGGCTTGATACCCGCGCTTATCGAGTTCTTCTCTCACGGCGTCATAGATTTTGTGGGCGTCAAGAGAAATATCCGTGAGTGTGGGGCTGCCGCCGCTCTTTCCATAGCCACGATAGTCGGCCACAACTAGGTTCATTTTGTATTTGAAAAAGAATGGTGAGATTTCATCGTAGTCGCTCACTACTTCCCCGTTCCCGTGGAAATAGAGAATCCATGGCCAGCCGGCTTCTCCCTTGTAGAAACGGCAATGGATTAAGACGTCTTCAGCCACGGTCACAAAACGATCGAAAGCAAAAGCGGGGCAGGGGCTGAAATCCTCCCTCGGATAGAAAACATAGGCGAGAACCGATGGATTGTCTACTACTGCATAGTCAGGCATGGTTATCTCCTTTTTGATCGTTTATGGATCATACTTTTTCTTACCCGCGATCCGGCTCTGCAATTTTCTGTTACTCCCCGTACATAACAAAAGAAGACCAGAAAAATGGATGCTCCATGGTACTCCTTTCGTTGTCCGCGTCTTCATTGCCGTGGATGAGATCGATCTTCGCAGCGCGGAGCGCTTCGCCGGTCGCGAGTCTCTTGTCTATGATGTTGCTATAGAACCTCACCATGAGCGCACGCGTTGCCTTCGGGCTCACGTTCCAGAGATTAATAAGCACGGCAGGGCTCCCTGCGTAATGAAGCGCCTGGGTCATCTCCGCGATCCCGTCTCCCCGGCTTGCATTGTCGATTGGCGCCTCGTCATGCGAGATTGTGATCAGTTTGGCCTTGTAGTGGCTATTCATAATGTTACCAATCGTGAGAAAAGCTTTGTCTTTATCTGTCTGTGTCTCGCTCAATGCGATTGCCTGAAATGTGTCACTGAGGATGCCCCGGGTTGCGAAATGGATATAGCCATAGTTCTCCATATCCGGTTTCATGGCGTATTCTTCGCTTGCGTCGCCCCCAAGCAGCGGCTTTGTTATCTTGTCGTTCTTCGCGAAGATTCGTTCAATATCCTCTACTTCCTGGCCGCTCGCCTCTAATCTTTCAAGTCTGCCTCCTGAACCGAGATACTGCTCGTGCGCACCTTTACCCACCGGGGGAAATGCACGGGTGCCATTCTCGCCATTTTTGACTTCGGATGATGAGGGATGCAGGCCTTCCTGATTATATGCCGGGTCGCCAAACCCCACGAAACTCTCGGTGGTCGCCCTGATCTTGTATTCGGTGCGAAGGTCTTGAAGAGTTGTTGCCGATTGCACGTATCGAATGGGGTATTTCTCCACCATAAATGAGGGCTTTTCCGGGCCTTCTGTGACGAGTGCCTCAAAAGGCAGGTAGGTGAGCGCGCCGTGAGGGATGACAATGACCGTTTTGTTTTCCAGAGACGCCTTTATGGGCTCTACGAGGTCGGCATACAGGCGAGACAGGATGCGTGTATTGAGCGGAACTCCACGAAGGTAGCCTTTTATGTTGTTCAATGCGGCGGTGACTTCTTCTCGCAAGCCCGATTCGTCCACGGGGAGCCTCACGAGATCGTGTTTCCTTTTGCCGATAACAAAGCAGTAAGCCGCGCTATCGGCGAAGAAATATTCCAGCACGACCTCTTGCTCGCCCAGGATCTGTTCTTGCAGGACGCTCAGGGTGATGGGCGTCCGATATCGGATTGAGCCGTATCGGGGAGCTTTATAGAGGATCATCCGCTTTATAGAGTCATGCTTATCTACGGCTGCGCTATATTCGCTCTTTAGCGATCGTACGAGAGACTCGTTCAAGGAAGGCTTGCTCAATTCCCAACGAATTCTTTGATTGAGTGTGAGGAGGTTTATTTCGGCGGTCCTCACTCCCTGTCTTAAAGAATCGTCAATTCCAGATTGAATATCCGCCCCGGTTCTTGAGAGTCGGTCGGCGAGGGCGTCGGCCTTCATGGCTTCAACATAGCGAAAGGCCCTGGGGTAGTCGTTATTTCGGATAAGACATGCTATGGCATCCTCGTAGTAGCGGGTTAATCGCTCGTAATCACGCCGCTTCATTTCGGGAAAGACGCTGCGGCTTCGCGCGGTTTCGAGTTGGGTGAATCCCCGATCATATGTCCCGATCGCCTCTGCGATCATCCCCTGCTTCTTAAGGATCGATGCCTTTTTAAAAAGCACTTGCGCCTCGCCCCTTCCATCGCCAGCCTCGCCATAAAAAAGAAGCGACTTGTCATACTGTTCCAGGGCTCCTTGAGGATTGTCTGTGAGGGAGAGTGTGTCGCCCATGCTTTCGTGTACCTCTCCCCTTTCCAGAGGAAAAGGGGATGCTCCGATCACCGCGAGCGCTTGCTCGTACTGAGAGAGCGCCTCTGCGTATTCTTTCTTGCGTTGATCTATATCACCCATGGCTAAATAGATTGCGATCTCTCCGCGCGGTTCCTTGAGCCTCTGGTAGATGGGAAGCGCTTTACTGAGCGCCTCCGCTGCGCGGGTATCCTCTCCAGTTCTGAGATAGACCCGGGCAACACTTTTCAATGCGTCGGCCTCCTCCCCAGGCGAATTGGCTTTAGCGTGAAGAGAAAGCGCTTTTTCATAGAACTCAGCCGCGTGCGCATTGTCTTCTCGTGAGAGATAAACGTCGCCGACGGCCCGGTACAGATTGGCCTGCCCGAGAGTATCGTCTACTTTCTCATACAAGGGCAAGGCCTTTCCATACATCTGAAACGCCTCTGATACATCCCCCGTTTCGTAGGCGATATCGCCCATGCCCCAGTAAACATCCGCCTGTCCCGCTGGTTCCTTTATCCTTTGATAGAGAGCGAACGCCTTTTCGTACGAGATCTTTGCCTGATCGAGACTGCCCGTCATCGCCTGTATTTGTCCCATTCGCGTTACGGCCCGGGCCACACCCCGAGGATACTGTGCCCTGGTATAGAAAGAAAGCGCCTTTTCACAAAATCCCAGGGCCTCTACGTTGTCGAGTTTGCGGGCGCTCACTTGTGCCAGGTCCATTTGGATATTACCCTGACCGATCAAGTAATTTGCATCGAGGTAAGCGGGAAGCGCTTTGTCGAAGAGGCTTTTGGCCTTTTCCGTATCGCCGCCTTCTATCTCAATCTCGCCGAGCGAGCGGTAAATGTCAGCTTGCCCCAAAGTATCCTGCGCATGTGAGTAGTAGATAAACGCCTTGTTGTACGCGGTTAAAGCATTCTTATAATCTCTTTTTCTAAAAGACATGTCTCCTATGCCGCGATACAAGGCGCCCTCAACCGAGAGGTCCTCCTGTTTGAAAGAAAGACCTGTGGCCCTCCGATACAGGGAATCGGCCTTCTGATTGTCGCCCGTATACAAAGAAATGTCGCCCAGTTTACGATATACGCTGCCCTGACCGGCAAAAGAGTCGGCATACATATAAAGGTCGAGGGCCTTATTGTACATAAGAGCAGCCTCTTCGTTATTGCTGCTCGTAAGCGCAATATC
>Ga0335069_10004926_pt1 | contig 19689 bp, 18 predicted proteins | sample Lox_Sample_11_FD_206714 | JGI IMG/M metagenome (GOLD analysis project Ga0335069, IMG submission 206714) | Soil microbial communities from Loxahatchee National Wildlife Refuge, Florida, United States - Lox_Sample_1.1 | ecosystem: Environmental > Terrestrial > Soil > Wetlands | place: USA... | reverse complement strand
CCTGCTTATCAGCTGCAGAAATCAGCAGGATGGACCGATCAGGAACCCAGCGTCGTCGCCGGGCCAGGCCGTGTCCGCTCGTGCCGCGTTCCGGTTCATTGGCGCGTTATGGTGCGGGTGGCGGCAGGGCCAACGGGCGGGCGGAGTGGCGTGCTGGTTGAAGGTTCCTGCCGGATCGGCGAACGCGGGACATGGTGCAGACAGTGGCGGATCGGCTCGCAGGGTGATACTGGCCCGGTGAAGCTCAGCAGGCTGACGGCGGCTGGCGGTGTCGCGGGTCCGGTGCTGTTCACCGTGGCGTGGGTGGTCGGCTCGCTGCGTCAGGCCGGTCACTCCGCGGCCGGGGTGCAGCTCAGCGGCCTGGCCGCGGAGGATGCCCGGGATCCGCAGATCATGATGGCCGGCTTCGTGGTGCTCGGCGCTGGCACGGTGGTGTTCGGCGCCGGACTCGGCCGGGTCACTGCGCCCCGGTCACCCGGCCCGTGGCTGGTCTTGGTGGCGGGGGCGGCGAGCATCGCCGCTGGGTTGTTCCGGCGTGATCACCTGCTGCTGGCCGGCCCGGGTTTCGCCGGCGAATCGTGGCACAACCAGGTGCACGACGTGGTCAGCGGGGTCGCCTACGGGGCGATGCTCGCGGCGCCGCTGGTGCTGGCGCGTCGCTGGCGCGGTGATCCGGAGTGGGCGGTGCTGACCCGGCCGGTTCAGGTTCTCGCGCTGGTGAGCGCCGGGGCCCTGGCGGTCTTCGCGTCCGGGATTGCCGGGCCGTACAACGGCGTGGTGCAGCGGATCGCGGTCACGCTTCCGCTGACCGCGGAGATTCTCATAGCCAGGCGGATGCTCACCTTGCCGCTGTCCGGTTCCGCTGCCGGGCCGGCGTCCCACCCAGCCCGGGAGCGCCGGTCGGCCGGCGGCTGAGATACTGCATCGCCTTCTGCCGGGACCAGTCGCAGCCCGGACCGCCCTCCCGGCTTGACGGAGTGCACGCTGTACGCACCGCCCGGCATACCCGCCTACCCTCTCCTGACGTTGCCAACGACCATCGTCCAGCTTCCATTGTTCCGGCAGGAAATCAGATCCTCCCTGCCAGATCGGGCGCGCGCTGGCGATGAGTCCTCGCCTCGTCGTACGTCCTAACCGTCGTTCCTACCTCGGTGATAGATAAGGCGAGAGCCGCTATCTGAGACCCAATGACAAGGACACTACGATGCCAGAACTCCTCATCGACTTCATCACTTCGCTCGATGGCTACGCGGCTGCCGAGGGCTGGCCGGGCTGGTGGGGACTCGAAGGACCCGAGTACCTCGCGTGGCTGGGAGAGCAGCCAGAAGCGGACTACACGGTCCTGATGGGCGCAACCACTTACCGCGTCATGTCGGGATTCGCCGCTGAGGGCGAGCCAGGCACCGATGCCCTGGCGGGCATGTCGAAGGTCGTCTTCTCGACCACGCTGAGCCAGCCCCTTTCCTGGATGAACACGCAACTCGTGGCCAAAGACCCCGTTGAGGCCGTGCGGGAGATGAAGGACAGGGCCGCCAAGTCGATGCGCACCATAGGCAGCCTGACCTTGTGCCGCTCTCTCCTGAAGGCCGGGCTCGTGGACCGCTTCCGCGTAGTCGTCTTTCCCGTTATCACCGGAAGCAGCGGCCGGGAACGAATCTACGACGGCTATCCCGATGTCGCACTAGAGATGATCGGCAGCCGCACCTTCGATGGCCGCATCCAGCTGCTCGAGTACGTTCCGACGATTCTGGCCGGGCCGCCGGGCACCACCGCGGTCAGCGCTTGACGGGGACCACCTGGCGCAGCGAACCCTCGGCCGATCTCACGCAGTCCTGGTGACGCGCCGATTGACGATGAGGTCCAGATCGACGGGTCCGTGCGCGGTTATCAAACGAGCTTGGCGTAGCTGGCCGCCCCTGGTGCGCTCCAGCGCGCGACTGACTGACTGTATGTTTATGCATCGGCGCCCGTCGGGGGTGAACGTCCGGTTCTGCCGCGAATCGTGCTCGGTTGCTGCCGGCCAAACCGTGTCGTGACGTGCGACAGAGGCGCTGACCGGGCTACCTGACATGATGACCGGGTGCATTTCTCGCTGCGCGCCGCGTCGGCGTCTGACATCGACGGCCTCCTGGGACTGTGGCAGGAGGCGGCTGAGAACAACGCCCGGCCGCCGGATACCGGCCGGGCGGTGATGGCGCTGCTCAACCGCGATCCAGGGGACTTGATCCTGGCTGAGCACGACGGCGTGCTGATCGGATCGGTTATCGCTGGCTGGGATGGCTGGAGGTACCATCTGTACCGGCTCGCGGTCCGGCCGGGCTGGCGACGGCAGGGCGTCGGATCTGCGCTTCTCGATGCCGCGGAAAGCAGGCTGATGGCCATGGGCGCGACCCGCATTGACGCGATGGTGCTTGATGCCAACGATCTTGGCCAGGATCTATGGCAGGCCCGCGGATACAGCCGGCAAGATGACTGGCGCCGGTGGGTGAAAGGCTGTAGCTCGTGACGGTGCCCCGGAACACCACACGCAATTGAGTGGAGTTCTCTGTACAGACGCCCGCTATGCCGGGCAGCGGCTTTGACTGGCGGCCAGGCCGGGTCTACTTCCTGACGCTTCTTGAACCCCTCTCGGGGACGCCCCCGCCGCCGCAATTGCAGGCCCTGATCAGCTACGGCAGCAGTAGTTCGTGACCGTGGGAGTGCTGGCGCAGGTCAGATGGGTGACCATGTGGGCGCGGCTGCCGCGATCATGATGGGTTTGTGGAACACGATCAAGACGCGGCAGTCGCTGCTGCCACGGTAGCGGATGATGCCCGGTCCGCGCTGCTGGCGGACCTTCTGGGGCAGGTCGCCGGGTGCTTTCCCCGGCGGGAGACCCGGCAGTGCTGCGGCCAGATGGCCGGCGGGCTGCTGGCACCGCGGGCGGTGTTGCGCTGTGCCAGGTGGCGGTCACCTTGACCTATGCCAGCGGCCGTGGGCACGCGCTGATCGGCCGGTCACTGTACCTGCCCGAAGGCTGCGCCGCCGATGAGGAGCACCGTGAGCTGGCCGACGTTCCGGAGGAGGTGCTGTTCGCCACCAAGCCGCAGCTGGCCGGCGACCTGCCAGACCGTGCGCAGTCCCTGGGGATCCGCGCCGCCTTCGTGGTCGGCGATGAAGTGCATGGCGGGCTGGTGCTGTCGGTCGCGTCCTCAGGTAAGGGCCAGTGCGATCGCCAGGGCCTGGTTCACGCCGCGCATGGAGGCCGGTGACAAGGCGCCGAGGTATTCGCCGAGCTCGTCCTTGCCCAGCTGCTCGATGCAGTCGGCGTTGGCGTATCCGGCGAGCGGGTCGGCCGGGGAGAGCTTGACCCAGGTCGGCAGGTCGCGGGCAGTGGTGGTGAGCCTGATCGCGATGATGTCATCGAGCAGGCGGTTGCGCGCGTTGTTGGATACCACGAGCCATGGCTTGAGGCCGTAGCCGAGGTCGCAGCGGTAGACCTGGCCTCGTTGCGGGCTGGCAGTCACGTGAGCGTGTCGCGCTCGTGCCGGGCGCGGCGGCGCACACGCAGCACGGCGGCTTCCTCGGCCGACTCATACGGGTAGTGCGGGTTGTCGGCGACCGCGGCAGCGTACCCGGCTTCCAGCTTGTCGGCCTGGAGCCGCCGCCACGCACTGTGAATGGCGTCCTGGATGGCAGCGGACCGGCTCGGGTAGTGCCCGGCGAGCTCGGCGAGCTCGCGGGACGTCTCCTCGTCGAGCCGGACCGTCATCGCGCTTGTCATACTCATACGATACCATATAAGTCATACATGAACGCATCGCTGCACTCAGCGATGCGACCGGTCCGGTAACGATCCAAGGTATTTGCTCCGGGATCCGGGTCGATGGGGCCGAGGCCGGGAACACCACCCGTTCGGAAGAATGATTTTCTATAGAACAGGATAGCGAATAATATGCTGTGAAGCACCGTAATTTAGCTAATGACACGCCCGGATGAGAATTCGCAGCAGCAAGTACGGGCTGATCGAAGCAGGCAACGGCAGGGTCGCAGCTGAGGCAGGAGAGACGGCTGGGCTTCGCGTGGCTTCATGGGCGACGGCGGCGCGCATTCGTGACAGCATGTCGGCATGAAGGTGCTGCGCACTCCTGACGATCGTTTCGCTGATCTGCCTGACTTCGGCTATCCGCCGCGGTACGCCGGCGTCGACGGGCTCCGGCTGGCCTACGTGGAGACCGGGCCCGCCGATGGCGAGCCCGTCCTGCTGCTGCACGGGGAGCCGAGCTGGTCTTTCCTATACCGCAAGGTCATGCCGGTGCTCGCGGACGCCGGCCTGCACGCCATCGCGGCCGATCTGGCCGGGTTCGGCCGTTCCGACAAGCCGTCCGAGGTCGGCGACTACAGCTTCGCGCGGCACGTGGAGTGGATCCGCGCGCTCGCGTTCGATCATCTCGACCTGCACGGACTGACCCTCGTCGGGCAGGACTGGGGCGGCCTGATCGGGCTGCGGCTAGTGGCCGAGCACCCGGACCGGTTCGCCCGGGTGGTCGCGGCCAACACCGGGCTGCCCACCGGTGACGTGCCGATGCCCGACGTCTGGCTGCGGTTCCGCGAGGTCGTCCGCACCGCGCCCGCGCTGAGCGTGTCCCGGCTGGTGCAGGCCGGCTGCCGGACCACGCTCGCGCCGGAGGTCCTGGCCGCCTACGAGGCGCCGTTCCCTGACCCGTCCTACGCCGCTGCGGTCCGGGCCATGCCAGAACTGGTCCCGACCACCCCAGATGACCCGGCCTCGGAGGCCAACCGGGCCGCGTGGCGCCGGCTGGCCGCCTGGGACAAGCCGTTCCTGGTGGCGTTCAGCGACGGGGACCCGATCACCGGGGCGATGGCGCCCGTCCTGAAGAACACCGTGCCGGGCGCGGCCGGAATCGAGCATCCGGTAATCGAGGGAGCCGGCCACTTCCTGCAGGAGGACGCGGGTGAACGGCTCGGCGCCGTGATCGCCGGATTCGTCCGCGCCCACCCGGCGGGCTAGTCCAGCTCCGGCGCAGCCCAGTCCCCAGGAAACACTGGCCCAGCCAACGCAAGCCCAGTCCGCCTGAGAGGAGATCAGATCATGGCCGAGGACGGAGCCGGGAACGACCCGGGCATCGTCACCAAGCTGAGCCATCTGTCGGTCGCCGACACCGTGGCGCGGCTCACCGGTATGGTCAGCGCGAAGGGGATGCGGCTTTTCGCCGTCATCGACCAGCGCGCCGAGGCCCGGCAGGCCGGGCTCGACCTGCGGGAGACCACGCTGGTGATCTTCGGCAGCCCGGCGGCGGGCACGCCGGTGATGGCGGCGGCGCCGCTGTCCGCGCTCGACCTGCCGCTCAAGGTCCTGGTGTGGGATGACCAGGGGCAGACCAAGGTCTCCTACGTCGCGCCGGCCACGCTCGCGGCCCGTTATCACCTCGGCGCCGGCCTGGCCGGGAACCTGGCGGGCATCAACGCGCTGACCGACGCGCTGGTGGCGCCGCAGGCGTCCGGCGCCGCGCCGTAGGTGTTCAGCGTGCGGGACCGGTCCCCACGTAGAGGTCCACCACGCCGGAGACGTACCGGCCGCCCTTGACGTCGCCGTCGGTGACCAGCCGGGGCTGGGCCAGCGTGACCCCGTCTTCGCTCAGCGACAGCTGCAGCGGCCGCCCGCCGGCGTACTGCTCGGCGGGCGTGACCGTGGCCACGTAGTTGTCGTCGCCGACGGCCGCCACCCAGGTGTTCAGTGGAACCCGCTGCCGAACGCCGGGACAGACAGCCCGGCCAGGCCCGCGACGCAGGCCGCGGCGGTCACGATCATCGATACCCGAACCCGCATTCGCCCCACCGTTACCTCCGTTCAGACCCGGCTCCGCAAGCCGCTGCGCGCCTAGCCTATGACAATCATGTTTGCGTGCCGCAATCTGTAGCTGCGACACGACGGCCGTAGTCATTTGACTGATGACACGGGCCCGCCCGCGGCCCAGACTGAGACTCGACTAGTGAGAATGGCCAGCACTGGGAGAACACGATGAACAGCACCACGAGCGGCGGATCGCGGAGCCTGATCCTGACGGCGATGATCTTCGCGGTCGCGATGACCTTCATCGACCAGACCATCGTCTCGATCGCCGCGCCGACGATCCAGCACGCGCTGGGCCTGTCCTCCAGCGGCATGCAGTGGGCGATCAACGCCTACCTGCTGACGCTGGCGGCGCTGTTCGCGTTCGGCGGCCGGCTGGCCGACATCGCCGGGCACCGCAAGATGGTGGTGCTCGGCGTGATCATCTTCGCCGGCGCGTCCGCGCTGTGCGGCGCCACGCCGCGCGGGTCCGCGGCCGAGGCGTGGCTGGTCGCGTTCCGCGCGGTCCAGGGCGCGGGCGGGGCGATCATGTTCCCGGCCGCCATCGCCATCGTGGTGGTGACCTTCGACCTGCGCTCACGCGGCCGGGCGCTGGCGCTGTTCTTCGGCATCGCCGGGGGCCTGACCGCGATCGGCCCGATCGTCGGCGGCTTCCTGATCGAGTGGACCTGGCGGGCCATCTTCTGGATCAACATCCCGGTCGCCCTGATCGCGCTGGCCCTGATCGCCATCTCCAGGCCGCCGGACGAGTGCCGGCCCGCGCCGATGGACTACCGGGGCCTGGCCCTGATCGTGGCCGGGGTGGGGCTTTCCGTGTTCGGGTTCCAGCAGTCGGCCCTGTGGGGCTGGGGCGACCCGGCCATCTGGGCGAGCATCGCCGCCGGGGTGCTGCTGCTGGTCGTATTCTTCGCCGTCGAGCGCCGGACCGCCTCCCCGCTGATCAACGTGCGCATCTTCGAGAACCGGGCGTTCCTGGTCGAGAACATCATCCTGGGGATCGCGATGATGGCGTTCGTCCCGGTGTTCTTCTTCGCCGCCCTCTACGGGCAGATCGCCCTGGCCGAGAAGGCGACCACGTCCAGCCTGCTCATCTTGTACTTCTTCCTCGGCTTCGTGGTGTGCGCGCAGATCGGCGGCCGGATGCTGGACCGGATCGGGGCCAAGCTGCCGGTCGTGCTCGGCTGCGTGCTGGCCGCCGCCGGCTTCGGGCTGTGGGCCAGCAAAGCAACTGACCTGCATGTCGGCGCCCAGGTGCTCTGCATCGTCATGGCCGGGGCGGGCATGGGGCTGATGCTGGGCCAGGCGAACACCGACGCGATCAACCGGGCCTCCCGGTACTCCTACGGCGAGGCCACCGGCATCACCCAGACCGTCCGCAACTACGGCGCCAGCCTCGGGTTCGCCATCCTGGGCACCATCCTGATCACCGAGTTCCGGTCCAGGATCACCTCCTCGCTCACCGCAAGGGGGCTGCCCGGCCCGGCCGCCTCGGCGGAAGCGGCGAAGATCGCCCAGCTCCAGGGCAGGTACGGCAACATCGCCACCAGCCCGCAGTTCATCCGCGCGGACTTCGCTGCCGGCACCCGGGAGGTGCTGTACGGGATGTGCGTGATCATGGCCGTCGCCGGGCTGGTGGCGTTGCGCGGCCTCAAGCGGGGTGTCCAGCAGGAGACCGACCAGGCCGCCGTGCCGGCCGGCGCCGGGCTGCCCGGTGAGGGGCCGGACGCCGATTTCTACCGGTCCGGGTCCCGGTAGTCCTGGTGTCTTATGCGAAAGTTCGCGTTACGCAAGGATCCGCCGAGGCCGCTGTCGGTGCGTAACGCTCCTTACCCGCTGCTTCCTACCGGGCCGATGATCTCCAGCGGGCCCGTCGCCTCGCCGGTGGTCAGCGGGTCGGGTGCGGCCGGCAGCACGTGCTTGATGTAGTCCCGGGTCGCGGCGGTGGTGCCGACGTCGCGGCCCGCGGCCTCGGACATGTACCAGCGGTGCTCGAGGACCTCGCTGAAGACCTCGGCCGGGGGCAGCCGGTCGCGCAGGTCCTCGGGGATCGCGGCGATCACCGGGTCGTAGACCTCCTCCAGCCATCGGTTGGCCGCCACCACCTCCGACACCGGCCGGCCCCGCTTCTGCTCGAGCCAGGCCCGGAACGCCGCCATGTCGTTCAGCAGCCGCCGCGCCTGCCGCTCGCTGGCGTCGATCCCGGTGCGCAGGAACAGCCTGCGCGAGTTGTGCCCGGTCTCGGCCACCCGGGTCTTCAGCCGCAGCTTGTTGCCCTCGCCGGTGGAGACCAGCTCCACCTCGTCGGCCTCGAAGCCCAGCTCGTTGAGCCGGGCCAGCCGCTCGGCGATCTTGTACCGCTGCTCGTCCGGCCGCAGGATCTCCTCCCGGGTCAGCTCGGCCCACAGCGACTCATACCGTCGCTGCAGCTCCCCGGCGATGTCCAGCGGCTCCACGTCGGCCGGGAGCAGCTCACCCGCCTGCAGGTCGAGCAGCTCGCCGTAGACCCGCTCGACGGCCAGCTCCACGTCGTATTCGCGCTGGCCGGTGGTCAGCTCCGGGTGCTGCTCGCTGGTCTCCGCGTCGACCAGGTACGCCTCCAGCGTGCCCGCGTCGTGCCGGAACAGCGTGTTGGACAGCGAGCAGTCCCCCCAGAAGAACCCGGACAGGTGCAGCCGGACCAGCAGTTCCACCAGCGCGTCCAGCAGTCCGTCGGTGGGCTGCATGCCGCGCGGGTTGGAGAACACCGCCCGGTAGGAGGTCGCGTAGGACAGGAACCTGGTGACCAGGATCGCGTCCTCGTCGCCGTGCCCCGCCCCGTCGCGGTCCACCGCCACGCCGACCACCTCGACCGCCGGGATGCCCAGCTCGGCCAGCGCCCGCAGCAGCCGGTACTCGCGCCGCGCCAGCCGCTCGCTGAGCTCCTTCAGCGCGTACAGCGTGCCGTCGTCGTAGGCGAAACGGACCACGTGCCGTGAGATGCCCCGCTGCCTGATCTCCACCAGCCGCTCGTCCCGCCAGCTCGCCAGCGGCTGCCACCACGGCAGGGTCAGCAGGCCGGCCGCGTGGTCGGCGGGGGGAGTGAAGACAAATCGCATAGCAACAAAGTGTCCCTTATCCAGGTCCGGGAACGTGACGATCTTTATCCCGAACGGGCGTACTGCGCGCCTCAGCCAGCCCGCGGCTCGAGCTGGGCCGGAGCCATGTTGGCGCCGCTGATGACCACGGCCACATGCTCGCCGGGCGCGGGCTTGTAGGCGCCGGTGAGCAGGGCGGCGATGCCGACCGAGGCGGCGGGCTCGGCGGCGATCCTGGCCGCCTGCCACAGCGCCCGCTGGGCCGCCAGGATCGAGGCGTCGTCGACCAGCACGACGTCCTCGACGTAGGCCTGGGTGATCGGGAACACCAGCTCGCCGATGCGCCGCGGGGCCAGGGCGTCGGCCGCGACGCCCTCGGCCGGGGCGTCGGCGGGCCTGCCCTCGGCCCGGGCCCGGGTCAGGGTCGGGGCGCCGTCCGGCTCGACCCCGATGACCCGGGCGCGGCCGGCGAACCAGGCGGCGATGCCGCCGATCAGCCCGCCGCCGCCGACTGGCACCAGCACGGTGTCCAGCTGATCCGCCTGCCCGGCAAGCTCCAGCCCCAGGGTGCCCTGGCCGAGCAGGGTCTCCCGCTGGTCGAAGGCGTGCACGCTCATCGCGCCCGAACTCTCCGCCCAGTCCTGCGCGGCGGCCAGCGCGTCGCCGTACCGCTCGCCGGTCACCACCAGGTCCGCGCCGAGCTGCCGGATGCGCGCCACCTTGGCCGGGGCGGACACGGTGGGCACGAAGATCCTGGCCGGCACGCCGCTCTGCTCTCCCCCCGAACCCACCCTGGACGCGGCGTAGGCCACCGCCACGCCGTGGTTGCCGCCGGAGGCCGCCACCACCCCGGCGGGCGGCACGTCCCGCAGCAGCAGGTTCGCGAACGCGCCGCGCGCCTTGAACGAGCCTGCGCACTGCAGCTGCTCCAGCTTGAGCGTCGCGACCGGCAGGCCGGTACCTGCCGGGTCGAGCTCTGACAGGTCGACCTGGACAACTGGCGTGCGCCGGATCCAGGGCCGGATCGTGTCGTAGGTGCGGCGGATTTCGTCACGGGAGATCACAAAGGCAGACTAGCTGTCATGACTGAGCACTCACACGATCACGACCATGACGCGGCATGCGCGGTGGCGCACAGCCCGGTCTCCCCGGCCGCCGCGTCGTCGGCGGAGCGGACCCTGGTCGCCGTCTTCGCCTCGCCGGTGGCCGGCTACCTGCTGAGGTACGGGGCCGACATGGGGTTCCGCGGGCTGCTGCTCGAGCCTGACGAGGCCCGCGCGGCCGGCGCGACGACCCTGGGGTTCCCGATGATCACGGCCGTCCCCGATGACCTGGACGACTCCGCCGACGTGGTCGTCACCGACCATCACCGGCCCGAGCTCGGCGTCATGCTCCGCGACGCGCTGGCCACCAAGGCCCGCTGGATCGGCATCATCGGGAAGCCGGGCATCGTCGGGCCGCACGTGGCCATGCTCGCCGATCTCGGCGTCCCGGCGGGGGAGATCGCCCGCGTGCACCGGCCGATCGGGCTCAACATCGGCTCCCGCATCCCGCCCGAGATCGCCGTCTCCACGCTGGCCGGCCTGCTCGCCGACCGCAACGGCCGCCCCGGCGGATTCGACTTCTGAGCCCATCCTCCCCGCCCCGCGGGGCATACCTGCCCGCTGTGCCCGGTTACACCGGATAGCGGGCCGCAGCACTCGCCGCCGCCTGGGGCCCGCCGCCAGCCGCACGGGGCCTTCTGCGGCACGTGGGGCTGAGTTCAGCCACAGCGGGGGCGCTTGCCTACGGGAGGCGGGTTGGCCGGATCGTTCGTCCGGCATCGGGGGCTGATCGCGTTCGCGGCCGGGGGCGCGATGGCCGAGGCGACGCTGCTCTCGTTCCTCGCGCCCAGCGCCCGGCCGCTCGCGCCGCAGGTCACCGCGCTCCCGCCGCTTGCGGCCTATCACGACCTGCGCTGGCTGTTCGCTTTCAACCAGTCGTGGCTGGGCTTCACCGGCGTGCTCGTGCTGCTGGTGGTGGCCCGCTCGGCCGTGGACGCGGTCCTGGTCATGCTGGCCTGGCCGCGCGAGCCGGTGCCGGGCGTCCCGCGCCCCCGCTTCCTGGCCTCGCTGCTGTCGTGCGCGGTGCTGACCGTGCTGGTCGGGCTGGTGATGTCGCCGGTGGTCACGGTCATGTTCGGGGTGGCCCTGCTGCCGTTCTCCTGGCCCTACCTGGCCGCGGTGCCGATCCTGCTGGGCACCGCGGCGGCGCTCAGCCAGGGCGGGGTGGGCCAGGCCTGGTGGCGGCGGCTGCCCCCGGCCCGTACCGCGGCCTGGGTGGTCGCCACCTTCGGCGTCCTGTCCCTGGCCTCGGCGCTGATGGCGCGTCTCAGCACGCCCGGCGTCGTGGCCGTCGCCGGGCTGGCCGGGGTGGTGGACGCGCGGGCCTGGTACGGGCTGACCGCGGCCGCCGCGCGGGGAGCGGTGGAAAGGCCGCCGCACCCGTGGCAGTGGCGGGCCGCGCTGCGGCGGATCCGGCTGGCCCTGCGCCAGCGGACGCACTGGGTGCCGGTCGCGCCGCTGGCGGCGGTGATGGTGCTCGCCCTGGTCGTGGGGACGGTCCGGCTGGCCTTCACCGGGACGGTGCGCTTCGCCCCGGGCACCGGCAATGTGGTGGCCAGCGCGGTCGGCGGGGACGGCGACGGCGGGCTGGCCGCGACAGGCGGCCAGCCCGGCGGCGCCGGTGCCTCCGGCGTCGCCAAGGCGGGTGCCTCCAAGGCGGGCGCCGGCCCGGCCGGCCAGGCCCGCGGCGCGCTGCTCGTGGTCGCGGGTTTCGGGTCCACCTGCTGCCACGGCGCTGGCGCCCTGCGCGCCGCCGAACCGGACATGCTCGTGCGCCAGTTCTCCTACCTGGGCCTGGACGCCGCCGGGCAGCCGGTCCCCTATGGCGTGGCCGCGGGAAACATCTCCATCCAGGTGCTCGGCGACCGGATGGCCACGCAGGTGGAAAGGCTGTACCGGCAGGCCGGCACGCCGGTGGACATCGTGGCGGAGAGCGAGGGCACCCTCGGCGTGTACGCGATGCTGGCCCGGCATCCGCACGTGCCGATCGGGTCGGTGGTGCTGCTCAGCCCCATCGTCGAGCCCGGTCAGCTCGGCCAGGCGAGCGACACCGTGCCCGGCGCCGCGCTGGCCATGCTGAACAACCTGGTCGGCGGCATGTCACCGTACGGGGGTTCGGGGGCGCGGGCGCTGATCGACTCGGTGAGCGAGGTCGGTGCCAGCTATTTCGCCAGGGTCAGCCGCGACAGCGGCCTGCCCTGGCTCGCGGTGGTGCCGCTCGCCGACGCGGTCACGCTGCCCGCCTGCCCCTGGCCGCGGAACGTGATCTTCATCGCCGCCTTCCACGGCGGCCTGCTCGGCGACCGCTCGGTGCAGCGGCTGGTGGAGGCGTTCCTGGAGAGCGGTAACGTCCCGGACAGCGGCCTGGCCGAGCTGACGGGCGGGTCCCAGCGGGACCTGCGCAGCGCGGCCCGGCTCATCGCGGCCGCGGCCAGCGCGTGGCGGATGCCGGACCTGCACCCGGCCTGTCCCGGTAACCCCCCGTCTTAGGCCCGCTGGCGGGAGCGGGCGCGATCCGCTACGCTATGCCTCGTGACGCGACCAGCCCGCCTTCAGTGGTGGCGCCGCCACTAGGCGGCGCGCTGATCCGCGTTCAGGCAGCAGAAGCGACCGCCCAGGAACGGCGGCCGCTTTTCTGTTGTCCGGCCGCCTCCGGGGCCTGAGACCGAGGGGCCACCGTGGACGCCCAACGTACGGAAACGATGACCCGCGACGGCGTGCGGGTCATCCGCACCGCCGCGCCGTTCGACCCCGCCGAGCTCGGCCGGATCGCCGCCCTCGCCGACGAGCGCCGCGGCGGCGTGATGAGCTCGGGCATGGAGTACCCGGGGCGGTACAGCCGCTGGCACATGGCCTACGCCGACCCGTGCGCGGAGATCGTCGCCACCGGCCGCCAGGTCACCGCGCGGGCCCTGAACGACCGCGGCCGCGTGGTGCTGCCGGTGATCCGCGCCGCCCTGCGGAAGACCGGGATACCCCTGGACGAGGACACCGTGACCGTCCCCGAGGACGACCGGGAGTTCACCGAGGAGGAGCGCAGCCGCAGGCCGACCGTGTTCACCGCGCTGCGCGAGATCACGGAGGCGTTCGGCTGCAAGGATCCGCACCTGGGCCTGTACGGGGCGTTCGGCTACGACCTGGCGTTCCAGTTCGAGCCGGTCCGGCCGCGCCTCGAGCGCCCGGCCACCCAGCGCGACCTGGTGCTGCACCTGCCGGACGAGATCTGGGTCCTGGACCGCAAGCGCGAGGAGGCGGTCAGGTACTCCTACGACTTCGAGGTGGGCGGGGTGTCCACCGCCGGGCTCGCCCGCCAGACGGCACGCACCGGCGCGGAGCAGGCATCGTCCCTCGTTCGGCCTCAGGAGCTGCCTGAGCAGCCGCGGCCGGGCAGCTATGCGCGGGTCGTGGAGGAGGCCCGGGAGCGGTTCGCCCGCGGGGACCTGTTCGAGGTGGTGCCCAGTCACGTGTTCTACGGGCGGTGCGCGTCGCCGGCCGCGTTCTACGAGCTGCTGCGGCAGCGCAACCCGGCCCCGTACGAGTTCCTGTTCAACCTGGGCGAGGGAGAGTACCTGGTGGGCGCGTCACCCGAGATGTACGTCCGGGTCACCGGGGACCGGGTGGAGACCTGCCCGATCGCGGGCACGATCGCGCGCGGCGAGGACACCCTGGAGGACGCCGCGAACATCGCCACCCTGCTCGGCTCGGCCAAGGAGGAGTCCGAGCTGACCATGTGCACCGACGTGGACCGCAACGACAAGGCGCGGGTCTGCGTGCCCGGCTCGGTCCGGGTGATCGGCCGCCGGCAGATCGAGATGTACAGCCGCCTCATCCACACCGTCGATCACATCGAGGGGCGGCTCCGGCCCGGTTTCGACGCGTTCGACGCGTTCCTCACCCACATGTGGGCGGTCACCGTGACCGGCGCCCCGAAGACCTGGGCCATGCAGTTCATCGAGGACCACGAGCAGACCCCGCGCCGCTGGTACGGCGGGGCCGTCGGCAAGATCGGCTTCGACGGCTCGATGAACACCGGGCTCACCCTGCGCACCGCGCACATCAGCGGGGGGATCGCCGCGGTACGGGCCGGCGCCACGCTGCTCTACGACTCCGTGCCCGCGGCCGAGGAGAAGGAGACCCAGATCAAGGCGCGGGCCCTGCTCGAGACCCTGGACGAGGCCAGCCGGATCGCGCGGGGCGGCGGCGCGGCCGCCCGCGAGCCGGCGCCCGTCCTGGACGCGGCGTCCCGTGGTAGTGCGTCGCTCGATTACGCCCCCCGGGTCCTCCTGGTGGACCATCAGGACTCGTTCGTGCACACGCTCGGTGACTACTTCCGGCAGCATGGCGCCGAGGTGACCACGCTGCGGTCCGGGTTCTCGCCCGCGCTGCTGGACTCCTACGCGCCGGACCTGGTCGTCATGTCGCCCGGGCCGGGCCGGCCCGCCGACTTCGGCTGCGCGGCGCTGCTCGACGAGGTATACGCGCGCCACCTGCCGGTCTTCGGCGTCTGCCTGGGCCTGCAGGCCATGGTGGAGCGCGCGGGCGGGGCCCTGTCCCTGCTGCCCGAGCCCGCGCACGGCAAGCCGGGGCAGGTCCGGGTGTCCGGGGGCTCGCTGCTGGCCGGGCTGCCCGCGGAGTTCACCGCGGGGCGGTACCACAGCCTGTACGCGCCGCCCGGCGAGGTCCGCGGCGGGTTCGCCGTCACCGCGACCACCCCGGACGGCGTCGTGATGGCCATCGAGGATGACCAGGCCGGGCGGTGGGCGGTGCAGTTCCACCCCGAGTCGATCCTGACCGCGACCGGCCGGTCCGGGCACCAGATCATCGCCAACGTCCTCGGCCTGTGCCGGGCCAGGCAGCAAACCGCCAGCGTGGGTCTCGCACCCTGACTCGAACATCTTGACCGGTAATGCCGTTGGTCCGCTGTAGTGTGCTGTCCCATGAGGAGCGTGGAACCTGAGGTCTTCCTGGTCGCCCGGCCCAGTGTCGACTATGACGCGATGGCAGCCTACCTGCGTGAAGTGGGCGGCGAGCGCTGGCTGGAGCGGATCGACCGCGGCCAACTCGAGGCCCAGGACCTCGCCGAGTTCGCCGGCCGGATCTGCTACGACCCTGACACGGAAATCCTGGCCGAGAGCGGATGGAAGCGCGTCGAGGATCTTCGCCCGGACGTAGACCAAGTGCTGACCTGGAATCGCGCACAAGAGCGTGCGGAGTTCCAGCCATTCTCGCTGGTCCGGTATGAATATCAGGGTCCGATGCTGCGCATCGAGCAACGCGGACTCGACCTTTTCGTCACTCCGGACCATCGGCTGTGGACGCAGAAGATGCTGGAGGGCGGGAGGTGGAGTCCTTGGCATTTTGCCACGGCTGAGACCATGAGCACGCGCGGCAACTGGCGCTTCCGGCGGGACTCGACATCTGTACGAGGCACAATCGACATCGATGAATGCGTGATCCCGGCGCGGGCTCACCGCTCCGGTCGCCGGGATGCTGGTTATGAAACCAGGGTGCAGGAAACCCGAGAGCTGAGAATGCCGGTGCTGGCTTATGCCAAGTTCCTTGGATACGTAATCGCGGAAGGTTACACGTTCTTGCCGACTGGCAAGGGAAGCGCGTACGTGGGGATCACGCAGAGCAAGGGACCGGTGCTGGATGACATCCTCTCTGTTATCGACGAGCTCGGCTTGTCTTGCGGGGAGTACCCAGATCCGCGCAAGCCGCAGGTGGTAACGCTTCATGTTTTCGGCGGAAGCGACTTTGTCCGTCGCGTGCGGGAGGACTCAGGCGACGGAGCGCGGAACAAGCGCATCCCGCGCTGGCTAATGGAGCACAGTGACCTGCGGGTGCTTGATGCCCTCTGGTCCGCCATGTGGGCTGGCGACGGCAGCGTGGCCAGCGGATCTCAGGTCTACTCCACTGTGTCCGGAGGGCTGGCCAGTGACGTGCAGGAGTTGCTTATCCGGATCGGGAAGGCGTCTTCAGTCACCTTCCATGATCGTAATGGGAGCAGGCATTACCGAGTGCGTGTTCTTCAGAACGGAACCATCGGCAGCGGGCCGGCGGCCAGGTCATGGGAACCGTATAGCGGCCCGGTGTGGTGTGTTTCGACGCCCAATGGCATCGTGTATGTCCGTCGCAACGGTAACGGGGTCTGGTGCGGAAACTGCTACCGGTCGTGGGAGCCGGGGCTGAATCCAAACGTCTCGAAGGTCCGCACCGATCAGCAGGACTACCTGCGCAACATTCTTGCCCAGCGGCACGGCAGCGTGCTGGAGCACGCCAGCTTCACGTTCGTGTTGCACAACGTATCTCGTGTATTCAGCCATGAAGTTGTTAGGCATCGGCCGGGGACGGCGGTGTCGCAGGAGTCGCTGCGCTACGTCCGGCTCGACGAGCTGCCGTTCTGGTTTCCCGAGTGGGCGCGCGAGGACGCCGAGCTGATGAAGCGGGCCACCGCCCTGCTGGCCGAGCTCGAGCAGTTCCAGCAGTGGATGGCCGCGCACTTCGGGCTGGACGACGACGGCACCAAGATGCACGAGAAGAAGGCCAAGACCTCGTTCATGCGCCGGTTCGCACCCGAGGGCCTGGCCACCGGGCTGGTCTGGACGGCGAACATCCGCACCCTGCGGCACACCATCGAGGCGCGGACCGACCAGGGGGCCGAGGAGGAGATCCGCCTGGTGTTCGGCAAGATCGGCGAGCTGATGCGGGCCGAGGCGCCGGCCCTGTTCGGCGACTACACGGTGACCGAGGACGGCACCTGGATCCCCGGCTGGCGCAAGGTGTGACGCTCTCTGGTGCACTTGTTAGGAGTTCGTGCGGTGCCTGATGTGACGGTTGGTGCTACGGCTGCGTACCTGGCGGTTCCCGTCAGTTCTCCGGGACCCTGGCCGGGCGTGGTGGTGATCCACGAGGCGTTCGGGCTGAACGCCGACACCCGGGGCCATGCGGACCGGCTGGCCGCGCTCGGCTACCTGGCCCTGGCCCCCGACCTGACCGACGGCAAGCTCTGGCTGCGCTGCCTCCGCAGCATGTTCACGCAGTTGCGGGCCGGATCCGGGCCGGCGTTCGACGCCCTGGACGCGTGCCGCGGGTGGCTGGCCGAGCGCGCGGACTGCACCGGCAAGACCGGGGTGATCGGGTTCTGCATGGGCGGCGGCTTCGCGCTGCTGTGCGCCCCGCGCGGTGAGTACGCCGCCGCGGCGGTCAACTACGGCGAGGTCCCGGCCGACGCGGAGGCGATGCTCGCCGGTTCCTGCCCGGTCATCGGCAGCTACGGCGGGCGGGACATGACGGGCGTTTCGCAGCCGCAGCGGCTCGAGGCCGCGCTGACCTCGCTGGGCGTGCCGCACGACGTGAAGGTGTACCCGGAAGCCGGGCACAGTTTCATGAGCCCCAAGCCGGCCGCGATGGCCCCGCTGACCGCGCTGGCGCGGCTGAAGTACGACAAGGCGGCGGCCGAGGACGCCTGGCAGCGGATCTTCGCGTTCTTCGGCCAGTACCTGCGGGACTAGTGCCCGCGGGACTGGATCGCCCGGCGGAGCCTGCTGGTCCGGGGATTTGCGGCCAGCCGGAGTCAACCGGTGCTGGAGATTTTCACAGTGAACGGGCCTGACGTGGGCGTGATGGGCCATTATGGGCAGGGAACCTTACGTGCGGGAGGACGGATGGGCCGGCCGATCATCGGCATCACCGGGGAGCTTGACGCTGCCCGGTGGGGTAACTGGATTCGCGAGGCCGTGGTCTCGCCGGTGAGCTACACGCGAGCCGTCGAGCGGGCCGGAGGGACGCCGGTCATCTTGCCGCCGGTGCCCGCGAGTTCCGTGCCCGTGCTGATCGCCGGGATCAGCGGCCTGGTGCTGACCGGCGGCCGGGACATCGATCCCTCGCTGTATGACGAGGCTCCGCACGAGCAGACCGACATACCGGACCACCGGCGGGACAGGTTCGAGCTGATCCTCACCCGGGCGGCGATCGAGGCCGACCTGCCGTTCCTGGCCATCGGGCGGGGCATGCACATCCTCAACGTGGCCCGCGGCGGTACCCTCACCCAGCACCTCCCCGACCGCATCGGCAACGAGAGCCACAAGCCGGACCCGGTCAAGATGACCATCCACGACGTGCGGATCACCGCGGAGAGCACGCTCGGGCGCGTGCTCGGCCAGACCGCCCAGGTACCCGCGGCCCACCACCAGGCCGTCAGCCAGATCGGCACCGGGCTCCTCACCGTGGCGTGGACCATGGATCAGGTGGTGGAGGGGATCGAGGTGCCGGGACACCGGTTCGGCGTGGGGGTGCAGTGGAACCCCGAGGACGGCGACGACCCCCGGCTGTTCGAGTCCCTGGTGACCGTGGCCAGGTCCGGCGCCACGCAGCCCGCCGCCTCGCCGCAGCCGGAGCTGACCGCGCGGTCCAAGCGAGCCGCCAGGCGGCACGCCGCCCGTTCCTCCTAGCCCGGCTCCTCACCTGCCCCGCCCGCCTAGCCCTGACCCCTAGACCTGGTCCGTGGCTAGCCCCGCTTGGTCGGCCCTTTCCACCGAGACCTGTGGATAACCACGCTCCGGATCTTCCTGTGCTGGCCGGGGCGACGCTCGGCCGGAACGCTCACGTGGATCTGGTCTTCCACATCCTCAGCCTGAGCTGCCTCCTGGCCCCCGCGCTATCACGATTTTCAGTCTGTGGATAACCCGGAAATCAGGATCGTGGATTTCTACCTCCCTCATAGGGGTAGCAGCGATCCACAATGATTGAGCGCCTTCCGCAGCAACCCCTGACCAGGGGGATTTGCGGGGTTTTGTCCGGGTGGCGCGGGCGGGACGAGGCGCCTCGGCTATGGCTCAGATGGGAGGCTGGTAGCTGCTGACCCAGTGGACTTGGAGCCAGGCCATGAAGGTGGACCAGGCGCCGGTCACCTCGAGGAGTCCGACGCAAATCAGCATGGCGCCGCCGATCCTGGTCACCAGGCGGGCGTGGCGCCGGAAGAACCCGAAGGCGCGCATCGCGGCCTGGAAGCCGAACGACACCAGCAGGAACGGGACCCCGAGGCCGAGGGCATAGACGAAGGCGAGCACGGCGCCGCGGGCGGCGGTGCCGCTGGCGGCCGACAAGGCCAGCACTGCGGTCAGCGTGGGCCCGATGCAGGGCGTCCAGCCGAGCCCGAACATCACGCCGAGCAGCGGCGCCCCGGCCAGGCCGGCCTTCGGCCGGGCCGAGGGCCGCACGATGCGGCCCGCGAAGGAGAACCGGTCGAGGGCCCCGGCGAACAGCAGCCCGAGCACGATCGTCAGCCCGCCGAGGATCTGCGTCAGCAGCCGCGCGTGCCCGGTCAGCAGGTGGCCCAGGCCGCCGAGGGCCGCGCCGTACGCCACGAAGACGACGGAGAACCCGAGCACGAACAGCGCCGTCCCGGCCACGACCCGGCCCCGGGGGGGAACCGCCGCGCTCGCGGCGAGCGGGGGAGCGGCTACCGCCACCCCGGACCCGTCCGGCGACGCGGACCCGTCCGCCACTCCAGACCTGTCCGCCACTCCAGACCTGTCCGCCACCCTGGACCCGTCCGGTGCCGTGGCCGCCGGAGGCTGGGCTGGCGCCGGACCCGCGGGGGAGCCGCCGGCGCCGGCCATGCCGGTGACGAAGGACAGGTAGCCGGGCACCAGCG
>Ga0335069_10004925_pt1 | contig 19692 bp, 19 predicted proteins | sample Lox_Sample_11_FD_206714 | JGI IMG/M metagenome (GOLD analysis project Ga0335069, IMG submission 206714) | Soil microbial communities from Loxahatchee National Wildlife Refuge, Florida, United States - Lox_Sample_1.1 | ecosystem: Environmental > Terrestrial > Soil > Wetlands | place: USA... | reverse complement strand
ACGATCATCAGCGAGGGCAGGGACGGCGTCGTGAAGAAGAGGCAGAGCACCGCCGCGCCGACGGTCATCAGGAGTAGCGTGTCCCGCGCCGGCCCGGCGTGATCTGCGAACGCCGCCATCTGCCAGACCGCGACCGACCAGAAGAGACCGCAGAGCACGTGCAGGCGGGTGCGCCGGCCGACGTCCTGCATCTCGGGACGACGAAGCCGCTGAACCGCCACGTAGAAGACGCCCCAGTTGATTGCGAAGATCGCGAACGTGGCGGACATCCATTCCGCGTCGCGGGCGAAGGAACCGGCCCAGACGTAGATCGGCAGGCAGACCGCGAAGACGCCGAGCGCCTGCGGCAGCAGAGAGGCCTGCGCCGCGAGCGATTGTTCGGTGACGGAAACGCCCTCGCGGCCGGCGGGGACTGAGACGGGGAACATCGGGGCATCCTCGAACTGACGTTCCGAGACTAGCCGCGCGGGAGTTGTGCCCTGGTTACCAATCACCCTTAACGAGACGTGAGGGCTCCAACCAAGCGTTAAGCTTAAGAGCGTCTAATCGGGTCGAATCTCTATCGAGTGCCCGGGGGCCCAGTTCGGCGTATGACCACCACCAGAGCCGCGCTCAGCGACGCAGACATCCGCGTCCTGGTTAAGGGCGCCGAACCGGAGGAGCGCGCGATCGTCGCGCACCGGCTCTGTCGCCACATCGACCGGGCTAACCTGACCGACGAAGAACGCGACGAGGCGCACCAGATCCTTAGACTCATGGCGCGCGACGCCGAGGAGCAGGTTCGCCGCGCGCTTGCGGTCACCCTGAAGGCCTCGCCGCTGGTGCCGCGCGACGTCGCCAATCGACTCGCGCGCGACATCGAGAGCATCGCCCTGCCGGTGCTGAACTTCTCGCCGGTCTTCAGTGACGACGACCTTGCGGAGATCGTGCGTCTGGGAAGCGCGGTGAAGCAGAAGGCGATCGCCCGCCGGCCGGTCCTCACCGAGAAGGTGACCACCGCGATCGCCGAGGTCGCCGATCCTGAAGCGGTGCGGACCGCGTGCGAGAACCAGGGCGCCGCCTTCTCCGAAACGGGCCTGCAGACGGCGATCGACCGGTTCGAGGCGTCCGAGACCGTGCTGGCCTCGATCGCGCTGCGCAGCGCGCTGCCAGCGTCGGTCAGCGAGCGGCTGGTCACCCTGGTGACCGGCGAGCTGCGCGACCGGCTGATCAGCGGCCACGATGTCACGCCGCAGACGGCTCTGGCGGTGGCGATCGGGACGCGCGAGCGGGCCAGCCTCGACCTCGTCGAGCAGGCCGCCCGCGCCTCCGACCTGCCCGGTTTCGTCGCCCACCTGCACCGCGGTCATCGCCTGACGCCCTCGCTGTTGCTGCGGGCGTTGGCGCGCGGACAGATGGCGTTCTTCGAGTGGAGCCTCGCCGAGCTCTCGGGCGTGCCGCATCATCGCACCTGGCTGATGGTGCACGACGCCGGCGAGCTGGGCTTGAAGGCGATCTACGAGCGCGCGGGCATGCCGGTGCGGCTGCTGCCGGCGTTCCGGGCGGCGGTCGATGCGTTCCACTCGGTGGAGTTCGACGGCGAGCCGGGCGACCTAGCCCGTTTCCAGCGGCGCATGCTGGAGCGGTTCCTGAGCCAGCCACAGGCGATGTCGAAGGACGACGTCGACTACCTGATCGACAAGATGGACCGTCTGGCGACCGACGGTCCCGTCGAGCACGAGCCGCACGCCAACGCGGCCTGATCGCGCCGCGGCTGTCGCCGCGTCACCCTTCCACCGCGCGGAACCGCCGGTCTAAGCTGGCGGGATGAACGACAAGCCCGCCGCACCGATCGCGCCCGCCGCCACCATCCTGATGCTGCGCGACGACCCCGAGTTCGAGGTGCTGATGGTCAAGCGCCATCACCAGATCGACTTCGCCGCCGGCGCCCTGGTTTTCCCGGGCGGCAAGACCCACGCCGGCGACCACGATCCCGACTGGGAGTTCCGGACGATGGGCTGGGGCGACGCCTTGCCCGAGAAGCGGCCCCTGCGGATCGCCGCGATCCGCGAGGCGTACGAGGAAGCCGGGATCCTGCTGGCCCGCCACATCGACGGCTCGCCGTTCCGGGGCGACGAGCGGGCCGCGGCGGCGCGCGAGGACATCGGCAAGGATCGCCGGCCCTTTCTCGATCTCATCAAGGAGCTCGACCTCTACCTCGACCTCGAGGCCCTGACGGTGTTCGCCCGCTGGATCACGCCGGTGATCGTGCCGCGCCGCTTTGACACCTGGTTCTACCTCGCCCGCGCGCCCGAGGAGCAGCTGGCCGTCTGCGACGGCGCCGAGACAGTCGACGCCGAGTGGATCCGGCCGACCGAAGCGTTGCGGCTGGGCGAGATCGGCGAACGCACCGTGATCTTCCCGACGCGAATGAACCTGAAGCTGCTGGCGGAGGCCTCGGACGCGGAGGACGCGGTGGTCCGGGCGAGAGCGCGCGAGCTCGTCACCGTCGAGCCGAAGGTGCACGAACGGAACGGCGAGCGCGTGCTGGTGATACCCCCGGACGCCGGCTACGGCGCGGTCGTGGAGCCGATGTCGCGCGTGATGTAGGGATCCTCGCCGCTCAGCCGGCGGCGAAGTCCTTCACTTGCTGCTCGAGTTCGGTGACGAGCGCGCGGCCGACCGGGTGGGTGTCCGTCTGAATGCCGCCTTTGACGGCCGCCTTGATCGCGTCGATGTGCGCGTCGACCAGCGCCATCGGCGCCTCGGCGCGCTTGGCCGGATCGTCGATCAGCTTGCAGAGCGAGCCGGCGATGCGGGTGACCAGCGGGTATTCGTAAGTGGCGCCGAGCCCTTTCAGGTCGTGGGCGCGCAGGTAAAGGTTCTCGGAGGCTTCGGTGGTCAGGCCGTCGGTCCTGACGCGCTGGCGGGCGGCCTCGAGCTTGGCGACCTCGTCGGCCAGCCATTCAGCGAAGTTGCCGGACAGACTCTTCAGCGCCGCTTCAGCCTTGGCGATCGCCGCCGGATCGATCGCGCCCAGACGGCCGCCGACCTTGAGCCTCAGCGTGTTCGGAACCTGAATCACCTGACCCGGATTATTGTCGCCCACCGTACGCGTCTCCCCGAACTTCGAGGCCTAAAACGGTATCGGAAAAGGCTTAACGAGGTCTGAGCCGGCCGGATCAGACCGTGAACTGCTCTGCCAGCACCCGCTCCTCGAGGCTTCGTCCGGCGTCGAACAGGATGGTCAGGCCGACGCGACGGTCCTCGACCACATCTACTTGAATCACATCGCGAACTTCGGCGTTATCAGCGACCGCGCTGACTGGCCGCTTCTCCGGCTCCAGGATCTGGAACGTCACTTTGTCCTTGTGCGACAAAAGCGCCCCACGCCACCGCCGCGGTCGAAACGCGCTGATCGGCGTCAACGCAAGCACCTCGGCGCTCAAGGGGATGATCGGTCCGTGCGCCGAGAGATTGTAGGCGGTCGATCCCGCCGGCGTGGAGACCAGCGCCCCGTCGCAGATCAGTTCGGCCAGGCGCGCCTTGCCGTCGACCAGGATGCGCAGCTTGGCGGTCTGGTAGGTCTGGCGCAGCAGCGAGACCTCGTTGATCGCGATGGCTTCATGGGTTCGCCCGTGGGCGTCGCGGGCGGTCATGACGAGCGGGTAGATCACCGCCCGCTCTGCGGCGGCGATGCGCTCCAGCAGCCCTTCCTCGGCGTAGTCGTTCATCAGGAACCCGACCGATCCGCGGTTCATCCCGTAGACAGGGCGGCGGCTGGGCAGGGCGCGACGGAGCGTCTCCAGCATGAAGCCGTCGCCGCCCAGGGCGACGAGCACGTCAGCCTCCTCCGCCGGGGCCTCGCCATAGCGGCGCACCAGCGCGGCGCGGGCCGCGGCGGCCTCGGGTCGATCGGCGGCGAGGAAGGCGAGGCGAGGGGCGGCCATCCGGTCCAAAGGCCGCAGGCGTCCCCGTTTGTCAAACGGCCGAGATAGCCTGGCGGAAGGCGCTGGCGGCGATATCGGGTGCGAACGGCCCGAAGGCGTTGGCGGCCCGCCGCGCGCCTTCCTGGCCGCCGCCGGGCAATCCGTCGTTACACTGACGAACCATCTCCAGAATAGTCGGGAAGACGCTTCGGTCCACGTTGACGGCCGCGAGCGTGAGCGCCAGCAGCTCCGGCCGGTCGGGGCTCATCACCGCGCGGTGGATGTCCTCCACGCGGAATCCGCCAAGTTTCGCGAGCGCCGCCTCGAACAGACCGAGCTGGTGCTCCTTCAGCACACGGATCAGATAGCCGGACTTGAGCTGTCCGGCGGCCGCGAGCTTGTCGACCAGACGCATTTCCGAGGCGTCGGGTCCGTTGCGCTTCGACTTCGGCGCGCCCTCCGACATGCTCGCGGCGATCGCCGCGTCGAGCGCGGCGGCGTCGACATCGAAGCGCGCGACGATCTGCTTGCGCAGGGCCTGGCCGACCCAGAGGTAGAGGCCTTTGGCGAGTTCGGCGCTCATCCGCGGATGGACGGCGAGCGGCTGGCCGAGCGCGGCGATGCTCTTGGCGTGATCGACCAGTCTGGCCATGCAGACCGGATTGATGTCCGCGGTGGAGTTGCCGGCCAGCGCCGTCAGCACCGCCGGCTCGGCGGCATCCAACGCAGCCTCGACCACGGCGGCCGAGAGACGTGGGCGCTGGGCCACCTCGACGCGGTGGGCGAGGGTCGCCTCGGTGATCAGCCGGATCAGGGCCTCGTCGCGCAGCAGCGGGCTCGCCGCGATCAGCGGGCGGGCGACCTCGATGTCGTCGCTGGCGAGCGTCTCGATCAGCCTCGGCGGCGCCCAGTCGGCGCGGGCGAGGCGCTCGGCGAGCCGCGCGCGGATGTCGCGTTCGACTTCGCCGACGAGCGCCAGGAACACGGCTTCGATCTGGTCGGCCGCGCCGGGCGCCAGCTCGCCGGCCTCGTGTTCGCAGACGTCGACCAGGCGCGCCAGCAGGCGTTCGCGATCGGCCGGGTCTCGGCTGCGCGCGAGCTTCAGCAGCGGTTCGGCCTCGGCCAGAAACTCCACGACGTCCCTTCGTGTCGACGCTCGTCCAGGGACGCTGATATGGCGCCCACCTCGATTTCTTACATCTCCTGGTTAAGAACAGGCTTCCGCTATCTGACGGCCGGCCCGCGCCCGCTTGACGCAGGCCCCCCGAGCGCCGAGTCTTTTCCTGGAGATCCAAGGGAGAAGCTCATGGCCGACGGTTCGCTGGCGGGTTCGGTCTCGCTCAAGGGCAAGGTTTCCGAAGACGAGTGGCGCGCCCGCGTGGACCTGGCGGCGCTCTATCGCCTGGTCGCCCTCTTCGGTTGGGACGACATGATCTACACCCACATCTCGGCCCGCATTCCCGGCCCCGAGCATCATTTCCTGATCAATCCTTACGGCATGTGGTTCGGCGAGATCACCGCCTCGTCGCTGGTGAAGATCGACACCGACGGCGCCATCCTCCAGGACACGCCTTACTTCATCAATCCGGCGGGCTTCACGATCCATTCGGCGGTGCACATGAACCGAGAGGACGCCCACTTCGTGATGCACCTGCACACCGATCAGGGCGCGGCGGTCGCGGCGCAGAAGGAAGGCTTGCTGCCCCTGACCCAGCATGCGCTGATCGTGCTGCCGCGGCTGACCTACCACGACTACGAGGGCATCGCGCTCGACCTCGACGAACGCGAGCGGCTGGTGAAGGACCTGGGGCCGGACTCGACCCTGATGATCCTGCGCAACCACGGCACGCTCGCGCTCGGCCAGACGGCGGCCGACTGCTGGAACGGGATGTTCTACCTCGAGCGGGCTTGCAAGATGCAGGTGATGGCGCTCTCGGCCGGCCGCGAGAACGTGCTGCTCTCGCCGGTCCCCGCCCGGCGCGAGGTGAACAGCCAGACCCGGCGCGGCGTCGGCGGCGGGCTCGCCTGGCCGGGCGCGCTGCGCAAGCTCGAGCGCGAAAGCCCTGGCTACGACGCCTGAGGCCTTGGTGCGTCCTTCGAGACGCCGCTCCGCGGCTCCTCGGGATGACGAAAGCGGTGTGCGGGCGCTCTCCCCCTGCTCGTCATGGTGAGGAGCGCTCGAAGAGCGCGTCAGGAACCTACTTCGGCGCTGGGCTCGTCTGCGCCTTCAGGAAGGCGATCACGTCGCGGCGGTCGTTCGCGTCGGGCATGCCGATGAAGGTCATCTTTGTGCCTGGCAAAACGGTCTTGGGGTTGGTGATCCACCTGTCGAGGCGGTCGGCGTCCCAGGTCCAGCCGGCGTTCTTCATGTCATCCGAGTAGGCGAACCCGGTCTTCGAGCCCGCCTTGCGGCCGAAGATCCCCCAGAGGTTTGGCCCGGTCATGTCGTCGCCGCCCTGCGCGGTCGTGTGGCACGAGCGGCAGACCGCGAACTTGGCCTCGCCGTTCGAAAGGTCGGCCGCCTGGTAGGCCGCCGGCAATTCGGCGACGAGCTGCTTCTTCTGCGCATCGGTCAAGGTCACCGGCGCGCTCGGCGCGGCGGCCTGGCCGCCGGCGGCGCTGGTGTTCGACGACGAGGACGAACTCGGGCCGCCGCAGCCGGCGAGCGACAACGCAAGGAAAGCGGCGAGGCCGATCGCCGAAGTCGTACGGATCAAGTCTGGCTCCTCTCGAAGGGCGCGCAAACTAGCGTCGCCGCCCGGGTTGGCAACTAGTCGAACGGCGTTGCGCGCAGCTGCTTGACCGCGCCGCGCCGCTTCTTCTCGTCGATGCGCCTCTGCCGCGCCGCGCGGGTCGGCTTCGTGGGCCGGCGCGCGGCGGGGGCGTGTGAAGCCTGCGCGATCAGCGTGACGAGCCGCTCCAGCGCGTCGGCGCGGTTGCGCTCCTGGGTGCGGAAACGGTTGGCGGTGATGACGATCACGCCGGCGTCGGTCATCCGCCGGCCGGCGAGGCGACGCAGGCGTTCCTTCACCGCCGAACCCAGCGACGGCGACGCGGCCGCGTCGAAGCGCAGCTGCACGGCCGTCGCCACCTTGTTGACGTTCTGGCCGCCTGGACCCGAGGCGCGCAGGAAGCTCTCCTCGATCTCCCGCTCGTCGAGGCTGATCTGGTCGGTGACGGGAATCATCGTGGCGCGTTGGCTTTCGCCGCCCCCTGTGCTCCAAGCGAAGCGGGATTGGAAGGCGAGGCGACGATGGCGATCACGGAAGCTGAGTACCTGTCGCTCGACGCGGTCGGCCTCGCCGCGCGGATCGCCGCCGGCGCCTTCTCCGCCGCCGAGGCGCTGGAGGCGGCGCTGGCCCGCTCCGCCAAGGTCAATCCAAGGATCAACGCCATCACCCACGATCTCGGCGAGCGGGCGCGCCGCGAGGTGGCCGCGCACGCGCCGGCCGGGCCGCTGGCCGGCGTGCCGTTCCTGCTGAAGGACCTGGGGCCGAAGCTCGCCGGAACCGCGACCACCGACTCCTGCCGGCTCTACGCGCAGGACATCGCCGAGACCGACAGTCCTCTGACGAGCCTCTACAAGGAAGCCGGCCTCGTCATCTTCGGGAAGACCAACACGCCCGAGCTCGGGCTGGAGCCGGTCACCGAGCCGGCGATGTTCGGGCCCACGCGCAATCCCTGGGACCTGTCGCGGACCGCCGGCGGCTCGTCCGGCGGCGCGGCGGCGGCGGTGGCGGCCGGCATCGTGCCCGCGGCGCACGCCAGCGATGGCGGCGGCTCGATCCGGATTCCGGCCTCATGCTGTGGCCTCTTCGGGCTGAAGCCGTCGCGCGGCCGCGTCTCCTACGCGCCGAAGGACGAGGGCTGGGGCGGTTTCTCCTGCGGGCACGTGGTCAGCCGCTCGGTTCGCGACAGCGCGATCCTGCTCGACGTCGCGGGCCACCCGCAGCCCGGCGATCCCTACTGGACCGCGCCGCCGGCCGAGCCGTTCCTGGCCGCGGCCGAGCGCGATCCCAGGCACCTGCGCGTCGCCTTCACCACCCAGGCGTTCTCGTCCTCGGGGCTCGATCCGGAGTGCGCCGAGGCGGTTCGCGACGCCGCCAAGCTTTGCGAGAGCCTCGGACACCTGGTCGAGGAGGCCGATCCGCCGATCGAGCGCGCCTCGCTGGCGGCCGCCGGCGTCGTGATCTCGGCCAGCGTCGCGGCCGACCTTGACACCGTCGCGACCAGACGCGGCCGGCCGATCGCCGAGGACGAGATCGAGCCGATCACCTGGTCCAGCTACCAGCGCGGGCGCACGATCACCGGCTCGGCCTACATCCAGTCGCTGCGCATCGCCCATGCGCTTGGCCGCGCGGTCGCGGCGTTCTTCGAGCGCTACGACATCCTGATCTGCTCGACGCTGGGCTCGCCAGCGATCCCGGTGGGCCACCTGCGCGGCGAGCCGCTGGACCTCGAAGGCTACACACGTCGGCTGTTCGACTTCATGCCCAACACCCAGGCGTTCAACGTCACCGGCCAGCCGGCCGCCAGCGTGCCGCTGGCGATGAGCGCAGGGGGGCTGCCGATCGGCGTCCAGTTCGTCGCGCGCCAGGGCGAGGACGCCCTGCTGCTCAGTCTCGCCGGCCAGCTCGAACGCGCCGCGCCCTGGGTCGGCCGCCGCGCGCCGCTGAACTAGACCTGGTGCTCTGAACTCGGCCCGGGCCGCTCCCGGTAAGGTGGGAATGGCCGAGGACGATCCCCTCAGCCGTTTGCGGACTTCGCTGCGCTCCACACGACGAGCCTGAAGAGCCTTCGCGACCGGGTAGAGCGCAGAACGTGATCCTCAGTTCGGACGCAGCCTCGTGAGCCGAAGCGACTGAAGTCTCTCGGATCAGTAGTTGAACGGATAGGTCGAGGCCCAGGGAAGGCGTAGCCTGTCCAATGACACGGTGCGTACGGCCGGGCTTTAAGTTGTCCAGTTCACAATCAAGCAGACCCGGCGTAAACGTCTGGTCCACGACGCGATGAACGACCTAGGGAAGGGATACGAATGATACATTTCATCGTGTGGATCGTCGTTTCCGGGTTCGCGGGATTTGTCGCAAGCAAAGTCATCAACAAGACGGGGTCCGGCTTGTTCATCGACATTCTGCTAGGGATGGTCGGTGGCTTTGTCGGAGGATTTATCGTCAATCACGTGCCGTTCTTGAGCGGCCTCGGCGGCCGGGGCGGCATGGGCGGCTTCATCGTCGAGGTCATCGTGGCCATCGGCGGAGCGATGCTGGTGATCTTCCTCTACGACCTGCTGTTCCGCCGCAAAGCCTGATCGCCAAGGGGCTCGCGCCCATCCCGAGCGCGCGCGTTCGCTAGCCGGCGTGGGCAGGCTGCGGGGACGGCGACGGCTCAGACATCGCATCCGGCTCCGGAACCGGCGCCAGGCCGAGCTGACGCTCCCAACGGCTGACCATCACGGCGGCCACGGAGTTGCCGACGACGTTGGTCGCGCTGCGGCCCATGTCGAGCAGGTGGTCGACGCCGAGGATCATGAGGATGCCGGCTTCCGGCAGGTGGAAGTAGGGCAGGGTGGCGTAGATCACCACCAGCGAGGCGCGCGGCACGCCGGCCATCCCCTTCGAGGTGACCATCAGCAGCAGCAGCATTGTCACCTGCTGCGCGAGGCTGAGGTTGATGCCGTAGGCCTGGGCGATGAAGAGCGTCGCAAAGGTGCAGTACATCATCGAGCCGTCGAGGTTGAACGAGTAGCCCAGCGGCAGGACGAAGCTGACGATCCGCCGCGGCAGGCCGAACCTGGTCAGCCCCTCGAGGATCAGCGGGAACGCGGCCTCGGACGAGGCGGTCGAGAACGCCATCAGCATCGGCGGCTGCATCGACTTCACCAACGCCCAGGTCCGCCGCCCGACCGCGAGCGCGGCGACGGCGACGAGCAGGCCCCAGAGCAGCGCCAGCGAGAGGTAGAACTCGACGACGAACTTGGCATAGCTGACCAGCACCGCGAGACCCTGCGTCGCGACCGTCGCCGCCAGCGCGGCGAAGATGGCGATAGGCGCCGCCAGCATCACGTAGCCGGTCACTTTCAGCATCACCGCGGCGAGCTGCTCGGCGCCCTCGAGCAGCGCCGGCGCCTTCGGCTCCAGCGACGAGATCGCGGTGCCGATGAAGATCGAGAACACCACGATCTGCAGGATCTCGTTGCGCGCCATGGCATCGAAGATCGAGGTCGGGATCACATGGCCGAGGAAGTCCTTCAGCGTGAAGGCGCCGGCGTCGACGCCGCCGCTTGCGTTGGCCTCGTGCGGCAGGGCCATGCCGGCGCCCGGATGGAGCAGCTGGACCAGCATCAGACCTAGCGACAGCGAGACGATCGAGGCCGAGACGAACCAAGCCAGCGTCTTGATCCCGACCCGTCCGATCGCGGCGGTGTCCTCCATGTGGGCGATGCCGACCACCAGGGTCGAGAACACCAGCGGCGCGATGATCATCTTGATCAAGCGCAGGAACTGGTCGGTGACGATCGAGAGGTTCGCCGCCGCGGCCTTGGCGTCCGCCGCCGACAGCGTTTGGTTCAACACGAACCCGACCAGCACGCCCAGCACCATGGCGACGCTGACAAAGATCCCGAGCCGTCGCGGCATTGATGGCTTCCCTTACCTTGCGCCCCTCTTGCTCTGCTGGGGCCGAACGGCTGCGGCGAAGTCAAGGCGCCGCTTGCCGTCTCGGATCACTGACGGCACGTTTGCGATCGGGAGAAACGCATGGCGGACGGTGAGAGCGGGCGGCGGGCGCTGGCGGGCGTGCGCGTCGCCGAGTTCGGAACAGGGCGGGCGCTGGCCTACTGCGGCAAGCTGTTCGCCGACTTCGGCGCGGAGGTGGTGAAGGTCGAGGGACCAGGCGGCGACCCGGACCGCAGCTGGCCGCCGCTGGTCGACGTCGGCGGCGGCCGGCGCGAGAGCGCGTTTTTCGCCTGGCTCAACACCAACAAGCAGAGCGTGATCGCCGGGCCTGGCGACGCGGCGCGGCTGGTGGAGATCGCCGGCGCCGCCGACGTGCTGATCGACGCGCGGGCCGGCGCGTGGGACGACCCCGGCCCGGCCGGTCAGCCGGCGCTCAAGGCGCGGTTCCCGCACCTGACCGTCATCTCGCTCAGCTGGTTCGGCGAAAGCGGCCCCTACAAGGACTACAAGGGCGCAGACGCGGTGGTGCGGGCGCTGGCGGGCCTCGTCCGCAATGTCGGCCCTCTCGAGGCGCCGGCGATGCTCAGCGAGCACCAGTCATACGCCCCGGCGGCGCTCAGCGGCTTCTCGGCCGCCCTCGGCGCGCTCTTCGCCGGCGGGCCCGGGCGGCGGTTCGAGGTCAGCATCCACGATGCGAACACGCTGATCGGCGAGTTCCAGCTGGCGGTTCTGACCCAGACCGGCGCGGAGGAGCATCGCTGGGGCCGTAACCGCTTCTTCCCGGTGTTCGTCACCGGGGTCTATCCGACCAAGCAAGGCTGGCTGGGCGTTACGGCGTTCTCGGGCGACCAGTGGCGCGGCTTCTGCGACATGCTGGGCGTGCCGGAGCTGGCGACGCGCGAAGGCTACGCCAACCCCACCGACCGGCTGATGCGCGCCGACGAGATCGACGCGTTGGTCGAGGCCAGGCTCGCCAGCCGCACGGCGCGGGAGTGGGCCGACGAGGCGATCGGTCGGCGTGTGCCGCTGGTGGTCGCGCCGGACATGGCCACATTGCTGGCGACCAAGGTCCATCGCGATCACGGCGCGTTCGGCGAAGTGCGGATCGGGGAGGCGCGGTTCGAGGCGCCCGTACTGCCGCAGCGGCTGACCGCGACGCCGCCAACGGCCGTCGGCGTCGCCCCGCTCGCCGGTGCTCAGACCTCGACCTGGCGTCCGCCGCCGCCGCGCGGAGCGCCCGCTGAGCCGCGCAAGGCCCTGCCGCTGGAGGGCGTGCGGATCGTCGACCTGACGATGGGCTGGGCCGGGCCGGTGGGAACGCGTCAGCTGGCCGACCTCGGCGCGGAGCTGATCAAGGTCGAGGGCCGCGGCTACCCCGACTGGTGGCGCGGCGCCGACTACACCGACGAGGGGATCGCCGCGTTCGGCTACGAGAAGCCGCTTCATTTCAACTGGGTGAACCGCAACAAGATCGGCATCACGCTCGACCTGACCTCGCCCGACGGCGTCGAGCTGCTGCTGGGTCTGGTGCGGACCGCCGATGCGGTGGTCGAGAACTACGGCCAAGGCGTGCTCACCGGCTTCGGGCTCGACTACGAGCGCTTCCGCGCGGTGCGGCCGGACATCGTGATGATGTCGATGCCGGCGTTCGGGGCGGCGACGCCTTGGGCCGAAGTGCGGGCCTACGGCTCCACGCTCGAGCAGGCCTCGGGCCTGCCGCTGCTGACCGGCGGGCCCGACGAGCGGCCGACGATGAACCACGTGGCCTACGGCGACCCGATCGGCGGGCTCTCGGCCTGCCCGGCGCTGCTGACCGCGCTGCTGCACCGACAGCGCACCGGCGAGGGCCAGTACATCGACCTCAGCCAGGTCGAGTGCCTGTTCCCGCTCGTCGCGCCGTGGCTGATCGAGCAGGCGGTGAATGGCCAGGTCTCGCCGCGCTCCGGGTCTCGCCATCCCGCCTACGTCCCGCACGGTTGCTTCCCGTGCGACGGCGACGACGCCTGGGTTGTGATCGCGGTGACAGATGACGTCGCCTGGCGGGCGCTCGGCGACGTCATCGGGCGGCCCGACCTCGCCGGTGATCCGGCGCTCGCCACCGCGGCCGGCCGCCGCGCCCGGGAAGCCGAGCTTGAAGCGGCGATCACGGGCTGGACGAGAGCGCGCTCGCCCGACGAGGCGATGGAGGCGCTGCAGGCGGCCGGCGTCGCCGCCGGCGCGGCGCGGGGTCTGTCCGAGGTCGTGCTCTACGAGCCGCATCTGATGGCGCGGGGCTACTGGCAGCAGGTGGAGCGTCCGCACCTGGACCTGTTCCACCAGCCGTCGCCGGCGTTCCGCGAGGAGGGGACGCCCTATCCGATCCGGCGCCCGGCCCCGACGCTCGGCCAATCGACCCGCGAGGTGCTGACGCGGATCCTGGGCGTGACGCCTGCCGAGCTGGACAGGCTCGAGTCCGCCGGGGTGATCGGCGAGGCGCCGGTCCCGCTCAGCGCCCGCAAGCCGCGCAGCTCGGCGCTGATCCACGAGGCCGCCGCGCGCGGCCGCGAAGCGGCGGCGAGCTAGCGGGAGCGCAGCGCCGCGACGGTCGCGACGATGTCGGCCGGCTCGAGCCGGTGGCTGTAGTCGATGTCGAGAAACGCCAGTGCGACCGTCTGGTCGCGATCGATCACGTAGGTGGCCGGGATCGGCAGGCGCCAGCTGTCGTCGCCATTGCGGTCGGGCAGCGCATGGCCAAAGCGCGCATAGAGCGGCCGCAGCTCGTCGGCGAGATCGAACACCACGCCGAACGCCGTCGCCACGGCGGCTCGTGCGTCGCTCAGCACCGGGAACGCGAGGCCGAACTGTTCGGCAGTCGCGCGGCTCGCGCGAAGCGTCTGCGGCGAGATCGCCAGCAGCTCGGCGCCTGCGCGGCGGATCTCGCCCAGGACCGTCTGCAGCGCGCGGAGCTCGAGACTGCAATAGGGGCACCAGCCGCCGCGAAAGAAGCTCAGCACCACGGGGCCTTCGGACAGCCGCGCCGAGAGCCGCACGGTCCCGCCCCGGGCCTCGGGCAACGCGAAGTCGGGGGCGGCGTCGCCGGCCTTCAACGCCCGCTCGATGAGGCCCGACGCGGCGAGCTCGACGTCGGCGCGCGCCATCGCGGAGCGCACCTCGGCCGGCGCCTTGGCCATGAACTCGGCCCGAAAGCGCTCCAGATCCGGTTTGAGCAGCATGGCGCTTCAGGCCACGAGGCGGACGTCGCTCTGGCGGGCAAGGCTGCCGAACGGTTCGTGCTCAGTCAGCGATAGCGCACCGCGCAGCGATGACGCGGCGTCGGCGCGCAAACCACGGCGGACATGGTCGGGCGCGGCCAGATAGAGCCGCGCGAGCTCGATGGCTCTGGCGAGCGCGCCGCCGTTCGCCGTCAGCTCGTCGACGAGGCCCCAGGCCGCGGCGCGGGACGCCGAGAGCGGCAGCGGGTGGACGAGAAAGGCGTCGGCGCGCAACCGGCCGACGCGGTGGCGCCAAAGATCGCGAACGGCGTCGATCTCCGCGGGGTCGCCGCTTCGCGGACGCTGGAACACCGCTTGGTCGCCGGCCACCACGAGGTCGGCTAAGAGCGCGATCTCGGGATGCGCGTGCGCCCGACCTTCGACCGCCGCGATCAATGGGACATCCAGAGCCGCGAGCGCGCTCAGCACCGGACGGATGCCTCCGGACCGGCGCCAGCGCGCGCCGCGCCGGCCAGCCGCGAAGCCGGCGATGAAGTCGCCGCCGACGCCCGTCAGCACCACGGCCCGGTTGCGTGGATCGCGGCGGATGCGACGGAACGCGTCCAAGAGCTCGTCATAGGCTCGCGGCGCGAATGCGAGGGCGCCGCCAGCGCCGCCGAGCCGCGCCACGAGGACGCCGTCCCAGGTCCGTGACAGCCGCAAGCACTCGAAGCGCCCGAAGTATCCGGCGTCTCGGCGGACGGTCCGCACGGGCCGGTCGATCAAGGTCTGGTCCATCGCTCGCCTCCGTCTGCTCCTCACGGGCCGAGCGTCGGGCAACGCGGCTTGCCGGAACAGTCGCCACGGCGCGATAGAAGCCATTCCTGCGGAGAATGGATGTGGACCGACTTCACGCGATGGAGCTCTACGTGCGGGTGGTGGAGACGGGATCGTTCTCCGCGGCCGCCCGCGACCTCAGGATGGGCCAGCCGTCGGTCTCGAAGACGGTCGCGGCGCTCGAGGCGCGGCTCGGGGTGCGTCTTTTGGTGCGCTCCAGCCGCCAGCTCCACCCGACCGAGGCCGGCGAGGCGTTCTACGAGCGCGCGCGGCGGGCGCTCGCCGAGGCCGACGAGGCCGAGTCGGCGGCGCGCGGACTGGGCGCGGGGCTGGCGGGGCGCCTGAGGGTCTGTGCGCCGGTGACGTTCGGGCGGCTGCACATCGCCCCACGGCTCGGCGAGTTCCTGGACGCCCACCCGGCGCTGCGGTTGGAACTGGTGATGGACGACCGCCGCATCGACCTCATGGAAGAGAACATCGACGTCGCGCTGCGCCTGGGCGACCTGAGCGACTCCTCGCTCACGGCTCGCAAGCTCGCCTCCACCGACCGCCTGGTGGTCGCGAGCCCCGCTTACCTCGAACGGAAGAACGCGCCGCGGACGCCGAGCGAGCTGATGGCGCACGAGGCGGTGGTCTACAGCCAGCAGGCCGTCGGCGACGAATGGCGTCTGCGCCAGGGATCGACCGAGATCTCGGTGCGGGCGCCGAGCCGGATCGCGTTCTCGGCGGCCGAGGGGTTCCGCGAGGGGCTGCTCGCCGGCCTCGGGCTCGGCATCGCGCCACGCTGGATGGTCTCGCCCGAGCTCGCGGCGGGAACGCTGGTCCCGGTGCTGACCGACTGGACGCTGCCCGGCACGGACCTCTGGGCGATCTACCCGACCGGGCGGATGCCGACGGCCAAGGCCCGGGCCTTCATCGCCTGGGTCGAGGACGTGATGGCGCGCTGACGCGCCGCCGCGGCCAGGCGCCTATTCCATCCGAGCATGACTGCTATGTCCGTCGCCCGGCTGCCGGCGCGGACGGGCCGTTCCGATCTGTCGTCCGCTTCGGCGAAGGCGCCGGGCGAGACGGAGAACGGGCGTGGCCAACGTCGGGGTGTCCCTGCTGATCGTGGCGTTCGTGGTCTGGACGGCGTGCCTGGCCGGACAGCCGTCGAGCCTCGTCGCGCATGTGAGAACCTCGGCGGCGGCGCGGGACGTTACATCCATCTCTCAAGCAAGCGATGCTCTCAGCAACCGGGGATAAGCCATGGCCAGACGCGCACACGCCGCCGAGACGCCGCCAGCCGAGACGCTGGCGTCCGACGCTCATTCGAACCGCACCATGCCGGCGCTCAGCCTCGTTGAGCCGCCGCCGCCGGGAGCAAAAGCCCTGGGCCTGTTCCACGACGCCCGCGCCGCCTCGCTCGACCACCTGGCGGAGGTCGAGGCGGCGATGGCGGTGCTGCGCGAGCGGCTGGAAACCGTGGTCGAGGCCGGCGACCTCTACGTGGTCGGCGTGCAAGCGTTCGCCGAGCGGCTGGCCGAGGAGCTGTTCTGGAAGGGAAAGTCGTTCGAGCTGCTTGTCCAGCGCCAGCGCGAAGGGGCGGGGCCTGCCGCCCGCCGCCGCTGAGCCGCTCCGAGCGCTTCTCCTGTCCGTGGAAGTCCAGAGATTCCGGCGACTTGATGGATATCAACGCGCAAGCGCTGGTTTGGGCGCAGTCATCGTGCGAACGCCGGGCCCTTTCCGGCGGCTCTAAGCCGAAGGAGGCTGACGTGAGAATGGTGCTGAGGTCCGCATTGGCGGCGGCGGTCGCGATCGGCCTGGCGCTCTCGTTGGACGGGTCGGCCGCGGCCCAGGGCCGCGGCGGCGGCGCCGGCGGTTATGGCGGCGGCGGCGGCGGCGGCGGTGGTCACGGTGGCGGCGGCTACGGCGGCGGCGGCGGTGGTCACGGTGGCGGCGGCTACGGCGGAGGCGGCGTGCACGGCGGAGGCGGCGGCTACGGCGGAGGCGGCGTGCATGGCGGCGGCTATGCTGGCCACGGTGGGTATGCCGGCCACGGTGGGTATGCCGGCCACGGTGGGTATGCCGGCCGCGGCTACGGCGGCTACGCCGGCCATGGCTGGGGCGGCGGATACCACGACGGCCACAACTGGGGACACGGGTACTGGGGCGGCGGCTACGGCTACTACGGCTGGCCTGGCTACTACGGCTGGCCTGGCTACTACGGCTGGTCTGGGTATTACGACGCCTGGCCGGGCTACTACGGAGACAACTACGGCGACTACTACGGCGGCTACTACGACGAGAACGGATGCCTCGTTTATCGCCAATGGGACGCCGACCGCAACCTCTGGGTGTGGGTCACCAGCTGCGGCGACGATTGATCCGACGACGAGTCTAGAGGTGCAACTCAGGTGCGCGTCTTGCGCGCCGGCGCCAAGGCTCCCTGCCGCGCAGCCTGACGGCTGCGCCGCCTGGGCGAACTCCATTGCCTGGCAGCCGACTTAGCAGAGCGGCGGTCGCGTGGCGCTGCGGCTACGGGCTCCTCGCGGACTTGTATCACGCCTAGTTCGACCTGAAGGACGACGTCGCCGACGCCGAGTTCGCGGGCCATCTGGGTCTACATAGATCGCGACTTCCCCGACGAGAGCCGTCGCTACGGCGAAGAGAAGTTTTGAGCCGCCGCCGCTCACCCCGCCGCCAAGCGCGCTTCGGCGGCGGCGATCATCGCCTGGAAGCGCGGATCGTCGCGCAGGGCGTTGAGGTCGGGATCCGCCTTCGCGGCGTTCAGGTTGTCGCCGGGCGCCTGCTCCAGGACCGGCGCGAGCATGTCCAACGCCGCGTCGGCGTCGTTCAGGTAGGCGATCAGCGCGCAGGCGAAGTTGTAGCGCATGTGCAGGTTCGCCGGATCAAGCAGCAGCGCGCGATCCATCCAGTCCTTGGTTCGTTCCGCCTCGCCGAGCAGCGCCAGCGCGCTGACGCCGCAGGCCATCGCCGCGCCGTTGCTGCGATCCTGCGCCACGGCCTTTTCGGCCAGCGCCAACGCCACCCGGGCCGCGCGCCTGGCGCTCTCCATGTCGCCGAGTGCGACGTAACAGCTGGTCAGCACCATCGGCACGCTGAAGTTCGTCTCCATCAGCGCCATCGCCTTCTCGTAGTAGCGGACGGCGTCCTCCAGCCGCAGCTGACGGTAGGCGATGTTGCCGGCGTGGTTGTTGACGTCGAACGACTGCGGGTCGAGCCGCAGGGCGGTGGCGATCTCCGCGGCGGCCTCGTCCTGCCGGCCCTCGTCCGACAGCAGGCGCGCCCTCAGCGCACGCGCTTCCGCAAGGCCTGGGTCCAGCGCCAGGGCCTGCTCGAGCGCCGCCAGACCGCCGTCACCCTCGCGTCCGTGCACGACGCGCAGCGCGCGCTGGGCGGCGGCCATCAGCGCCCAGGCCTGGGCGTAGGCCGGATCGATCTCGACCGCCCGGCGGCAGAGTCGGATCACGGCCTCGTCGCGGCGGGCGTCGCCCTGGTGGGCGCTGAGATAGTACTGCCGCGCCATCAGGTAGACGTTGTAGGCCTCGACGCTGGCGGTGCCGCGCCTCTCGATGGCCTTCTTCTCCTCGGGCAGCAGCCTGAGCTTCAGGGCCGCGACGATCGCCTGGCTGATCTCGTCCTGCAGGGCGAAGATGTCGGTGAGGTCGCGGTCGTAGCGCTCGGCCCAGACGTGGCCGCCGCTCTCGCCGTCGATGAGCTGGGCGGTGATCCGCACCCGCCCACCGGCCTTGCGTACGCTGCCCTCGAGCACGTGGCTGACCCCTAGCTCGCGCGCGACGTCGGGAACCCGCACGCTCCTGCCTTTGAACGTGAAGGCGGTGTTGCGCGCGACGACGAACAGCGCCGAGACCTTGGAGAGGTCGGTGATGATGTCCTCGCTGATGCCGTCGCTGAAGTACTCCTGCTCGGGATCGCCGCTCATGTTCAGGAACGGCAGCACGCAGATCGAGCGCTTGCGCGCCGGGGCCGGGGCGGCGGCTGAGGAGGAGGCTCGTTCGCCGACCAGCTCGGCGAGACTGGCCACGACCTTTTGCCACCCGGGCGCCTCGGCCTCGCCCGCCCACCCGGTGAGGTCGGCGCACTGGATGCGGTCGAACGGCATCGGCAGCGCCGCGCCGTCGACGCTCAGCTGCACCAGCTTGTGCTCGGCCCTGGCGCGGTCGGCCTCCGACTGCACCCATTCCGACCGGGCCGCCTCCGCCGACCAGACCACCACGACCGCCTTGGCGTCGCGCAGCCGCTCCTCGATCACCTCGGCGTAGGCCCTGTGCGCGGGCAGCTCGTCGTCGCGCCAGACCCCGTAGCCCAGCGCCCGCAGCGCCTCCGCGACCTGGTTGGCGTGGCGGGCTGTCGAATGTGCGTAGGAAATGAAGATGTCAGTCATGGCCGAGCAGCCCGACGGTCGGCGGCCCAAGACCCTAGCTAGGCTTTGAAGACGCGGGCAAGGAATAAGGCGCGGGTCGCTCTGGCGGGACGCGCAAGAGGCGACGACGACGGCTGACGCCTCGGGTGGAAATGACGTGGTCCCTTTCCGCTACGGCGCCGCCCCCTTACGGTCGCCACCTCGCGCGAACAGGAGCGGGCCGGCATGGCGACATCGGCAGACTTCGAAGGCGTTGTCGAACCTCACTACCGCGCGGAGGGGCCAGGCGCAGCCATCGCGGTCCGCCATCGCGGGGAACCGATCCACGTTCGCGGCTACGGACTCGCCAACGTGGAGTGGCGGATTCCCATCGACGCGGACACGGTGTTCCGCATCGGCTCGATCACCAAGCAGTTCACGGCCGCCGCCATCCTCAAGCTGTCTGAGGCCGGGGCGCTGGACATCGACGATCCGATCGAGCGCCACCTGACGAACTATCCCGTCGGGGACCGCCGGATCACGATCCGGCATCTGCTCAATCATACGTCGGGCATCAAGAGCTACACCGGGTTGCCGGAGTTCTGGGCCTCGCTGAGCAACAAGGACCTGCCCCTCCCAGACATGATCGACGTCTTCAAAGATCTGCCGCTCGACTTCGAGCCGGGGGAGAAATTCCAGTACAACAATTCGGG
>Ga0335069_10004924_pt1 | contig 19693 bp, 15 predicted proteins | sample Lox_Sample_11_FD_206714 | JGI IMG/M metagenome (GOLD analysis project Ga0335069, IMG submission 206714) | Soil microbial communities from Loxahatchee National Wildlife Refuge, Florida, United States - Lox_Sample_1.1 | ecosystem: Environmental > Terrestrial > Soil > Wetlands | place: USA... | reverse complement strand
CAAAGCCATTTCATACCGGTGACGTGGATCAACGGGAAACTGGGAGGACGCCTTGCGCGGCGCATCTGTGCTGCATTGCTTGTTCTACTGGTGCTCATCACTACGGTTGTACGTATTCACGGCATTCTTCTGACGCGCAGGATTGATGCAGTGCTCCGCGGGCTTGAGCAGGTACAGGTGGATCAAACAACAGAAGCACAGCTATTGAAAGCCGTTCCCTACCTGACTCGGAACGACGAGCACCAGTTCGGATCAAGTGTAGACCGCTCCTACCGCGCGGAGATCTCGAATAGTTCCCAGAGGCGATGGTTGTGGTGGCTTGCTGGCACTCGACTCTGTCGATTCTTCTGGCCGTGGTATGTCATAGAAGGTCCAGAGAAATACCCAAAGACATACGTAAGCTTCCCGCTGACGGTAGCATATTGGCTCGGTTGGCGCGACATCGTCTTTGTCGCTCAGATTTCATTTTTGAACGGAAGACTGTTCGCGATTTGGTATGCCATCGAGCCCGATATTGAGCGAATCGGGCCCACGCGAAGCTACTTTGTTTCCGTACACGGCATTGAAGAATTTCGGGCAAGTTTGCCCGGGTTTCCCGTATCCGTTAGCAGCACCCACGACGAGAGTCCCGCATATCGAGTCGGCGGTACCGAGACATCGTTTGGCGTAAAGTACTTGCCGGACGCTCCACGCCAGTTGGTTTCGCATGCATTTCAGCTCGATCTCGGTTGCTACTGGAACCTGCGCGGATGCACATCCGCCGCAGATGTCGCGCCGCGCCTCTGGCGAGACACGCAAGCGATCGAGGCCCAGACCTACTCGCGGTTCCATGGCGGGGGAAATCCGTGTCCTGACAGAATACTCGCGAACCGCGTGCGATATCTTCCGGACCTCAATGTCGAGATTCTTGAAGTCACTGGTTCGCGCAGCGAACATACCGATGAAAAGGGACAAGCGCGTGAGGTACTTATCACGGACTACCGCGTGAAAGAAGTGCTACTGGGCCACTCCGTTGGTCCTTGGTCCGGTATTCGATATCAGAAATTCGTTCCATCTCCATTGTCCCCGTATGAGCTCATGGCAAACCCGGTCCCACCGTTTCAAGTTGGCGAGAAAGTACTGGCCTTTGGCGGCGCCAAATTTGATTCTTGCCAGATGGTTCAGGCCACTCCCTCGGCTGAACTGGCGGTTCGAACCGCGATCATTGCACTCAATCGACGCGAAGACGGATTGTGAGGGATGGCATGAAGTCCGTCTTGGATGGGGCGCGAGAGAACCAATTCTGCCGTCGACGCTGTCCAAACTAAGATGTTCGATAACCCGGCTGCGATCATTGAGGCATCTGTGATCGGTCGCCGCACAGCGTGATCCCTAAGCTTTCTTCATCGGGCTGAGCTTGTACTTACTGGCGCGGCGAAGCCGTTTATCTAAACGTCGCGCGCCGCACCGTCGTTATTGCTTGTCCACCAGATAGCGATTGAAGAACGCGAGTGTCTGGACAGCTAACTGATGGCGAGCTTCGGGCGTCCGGAATGTGTGGCCATCGTCGACTTTCACAAATGAGGCCGGCACTCCGGCAGCCTGCAACTTGTCAAACAGTTCTTGTGCCTGCGCGATCGAGACATTCTCGTCCTTGGTGCCGTGCACGATCAGGAATGGTGCATCGCCCTTGGAGACGCGAAACGCGGGCGATGCGTCACGCCAAACCTCGGGATCCTTCGTGTACTCGGCTCCGAGAAAGTGGGAGAGAAACTGACTGCCCTCCGCGTCGTGATCCAGAGTGAAATCGGTCGGACCGCTTACGTCTACGACTGCCTGCACGCGGCTGGAATACGCCGCAAGAGCGGAATCGGAATTATCGCGCGTGTCTTCCATGCCCAGCAGCGGCGCCAATTGCGCGCCGGCCGAGTGTCCGAATGCGCCGATGCGCTGCGGATTCACGCCATAAGCGGCGGCGTTGGCGCGAATCCACCGAACGGCGCGCTGCGCATCATCGAGTTGGGCCGGCCAACGGTTCCCTTGCGCCTGGAAGAGGCGATAGTCAACCGAAAACGCGACAAAGCCGAAACGGGCCAGGAATCGTCCCATGGTGCGCATGGTGCTCTTGTCCAAGCTGGTCCACCCGCCTCCATGGATCAGCACAATCGCGGGGCGAAGCTTGGTGCCGGGTTCCGCGGGTTGATAAACATCGAGGCGCAGTGCGGGACCATACGAAACATTCTCGTTCACGGTCACAGATCCCGTTCCAGCCTGCGATTCCTGCTGGGGCGCCGCGAAAACCAGTTGAGCCGCAAGAAAGAATACTGGCACCAGAAGGATTCTGATCATTGGCATCGTTCCAGGACTTCGCGTAGCAGAAGAGACTCTTTATTGTACTAACCCAATCCCAACCGCACGGAAGCACAGGCGTTCCAATCTGTTGGCCAGGCGAGTTTGGTTGATGCGCTTCTCCCTGGTATGTGCGTCATCCACGACGCCGTGGAGTCCGCTAAACAGAAACACGGCGGTGAACCGTGCGTCATCGACAGACCAAGCCCTTGCCTCCGCGCCCGCCTGCAGCAAATCGAAAAGATGATCGATGGCGACATTGTCGACCAGTCCCTGGCGCGTGTGATGGTGCGACCCGTAAAACAGAATGTCGTGGAGCCGAATGGAATCTAAATACGCCGACACACTGGCCACCGCCCATGCCGCCAGCTTTCCTTTCCAATCCTCGTCTAGCTTTTTCGCGATTGCGGCCTTGATCTGCTCTAGAAGCTCATGGCCGTAACCGTCGGAGAGCGCGGTGAGCACGTCCTCTTTGGAGGAAAAATAGAGATAGAAGGTCCCTTTGGCGACCTTAGCGCGCGAAGTAATCTGCTCGATGGTCGTGGAGGCGACGCCTTTTTCCAGAAACAGACGGCGCGCTGCTTGCATAATCTCGCTGCGACGCTCTTCGGGCGGCTTTGTTCTGGGCCGGGAATCCGTTTTGCCGCGCATCGAATCAGTCTGCTTCCGCGACGGAATGCCGGTCACTGACTGTACCATAGCGAACTTCGGTGTCGGCTCGGGATACATCGGCCGTTCTGTTTACCGGCAGCATGTCCGCCCGGCGCAGTTCCGGAAAAATCCGGCTCCAAATCGCCACCACCATCAACGTGCCCAAGCCGCCGAGCAGTGCCGCCGGCATGGTTCCGAATAGCGCGGCGGTGGCGCCCGATTCGAATTCTCCCAGTTCGCTGGATGCGCCGATAAACATCCATTGTACGGCGCTGACGCGGCCACGCATCGAGTCCGGAGTCGCCACTTGCACCAGTGTCTGGCGGATCACCATGCTGACCATGTCGAAGCCTCCAGCCGCGCCCAACGCCACTAACGACAGCCAAAGCTTGGTGGAGACCGCAAAAACCACGATCGCAAGACCGAAACCTGCGACGCAGCCCAGCATCGTCCGGCCGGCGTGATTCTTTACGGTGCGATGCGCCAGTACCAGACCGATGACGGCTGCGCCCACGCCAGGCGCGCAGCGAAGGCAACCGAGACCGGACGGCCCAACCGCGAGGATATCCTTTGCGTAGATCGGGAGCAGCGCGGTAACCCCGCCTAGCAGAACGGCAAACAGATCGAGAGAAATCATCGAAAGCAATAGGCGGTTCGAACGAATGTAGCGAGCCCCGGCTAGAACTCCCTGATCCGCAACCACGCTTATCGCTACGCGCGCAATCTGGTCGTCATCTGCCAGGCGGCGCACTTGCGTGAGGGCGATCAGATACAGTGCCGCCGAAATCGCAAATACGCCTGGACCGCTCAGAGCGTAGATCAGGCCGCCCAAGGCCGGACCGGCAAGGGAACAAATCTGAAAGGCTGACGAAACTACGGCAACAGATCGCGGAAACTCCTCCTCAGTCACCAGATGTGGCAGCGTTGCGGACAGAGCCGGAGCGGCAAAGGCTTGCGCTGCGCCCAGAAATATCAGCAGCAGATAGACCAATTGGATGTGGGATCCGGAAGCGCACAAAACACTAAGCCCAGCTCCGCAAAGGGCCTGCAGGAATAGTGACAACCCGATGATCCGCCGCCTGTCGACGCGATCGGCTGCCTGACCGGCGATCAGCGCGACACCAAGATTAGGCAGAAACCGCGCCAATCCGACAAAAGCGAGACTCATCGGATTATGGGTGACCGCGTACACGTACCAGGCGATTGCGACGTTCAGCATCTGGACACTCAGCTCGTCCACGGCACGAATGACCAGGAATCCGCGGAATGCTCGCCGCTGCCGCCGTAATCTTTCGAGCCTCATTTCCGTCTCCCTGCCATTCTGACTGACCGTCGGTCATTAGTCAAATACTATTTGCCCGCTGCTTTTTCTTTTCTATGGAAACTCGCACACGGCGCCGCTGCGTGTTGGATCAAGATTCAGATCCGATCTCAATACATGGGCACTTAACGCGGGAGTTACACCAAAAGTAAATGCAATGGCGGAAAGTTACTGAATAGTGGACATGGCCGCTGCGGACCTATATCCTCATACTGAGCGCAACGGCGCCAGCGGACGGCGATTGCTGGGCGGCCTAAGTGTGCAGGAGGAACATAAGTGTTATCGAGAGTCTGCCATTTTCGGAGGATCAGTGTCGCCACAGCCAGTGTGGTCGTTGTGGGGCTATTCACTGTGTCAGTTTGCGTTGCTGACGACTTAGGTACAGCCATTGTCTCAACGAATCCTGTTGCCTATTACCGTCTTGACTCGACATCCGGCAAGAGTGAAGTGGGTGCGACTCAATACAAGTCTTCAGGCGGTGCTGCGGCTGCGAGTGCGGGAGCGGCGAACCACCGCTTCGTCAAACTCGACGGGCACGACGGCTACATCCTGACGACTCAAACGGGAGGCGTCGCGTCGACGGTCACGATTATGGCGTGGGTCAATCTGGAAGCCTTGCCCTCCGACGAACATCACTTTTTCTACGTAGCTGGCGAGTCGGAAAGCGGCAACGATCTGGACATTCAATTCGAGGACGACAACGCGCTCCGCTTTTACACGGCCGCTGGCGGCAATCTCGCCTTTACTCCGCCCGCGGCGTCGCTCGTCCATCAATGGCATATGATCGTCGCCACCACGGATACCCACGGCCGCGCCATCTACTGGGATGGCAAGCTGGTGGCCTCGGACAAGAGCGGTGGCCTCGCTACCAAAAGGAGTAGATTCTCCATAGGCGCCAGCACCGTCTTCGGAGGCCGCTTTCTAAAGGGCGGAGTCGCGGATGTTGCGCTCTGGAATCGTGCGCTCGGTGCGCGCGATATTGCCCAGATTTACGCGGCCGCTAAATCCGCGGCCCCATCGGCAACCTCGGCCGCAGCCAGTCCTACGGCCGGCGGCACGAGTCCGTTTCCGACCAATGCCAAAGTCGAGGTCGGCGATGCCGCGGGCAAGGTCAATCTGAAGCGCGAGGAGCAGATTGCGTACATGTTCCTCACGGCTATCCAGCAAATCGAAGACGGTTGCCAGAACACACGCAAGGCTGCCTGCGGTTGGGATGTGGTCCTCGGCCAGCTCAAGTTCGACCCGCGAACCGATCCCAACTACACTTATACTCTGGGCGTCGGCGGCACCGCGTGGGAAGCGCACGCCAATGCCAAAAAAGCCGGCTTCGGCGGATTTTACTCGTTCTCTCTCAGCTTTGCTACTGTCAACGTTTTCTATAATGCCAACGGGGCTGCTTCCGTTATCACCAGGCAACTCACCGATCGCTTGATCGAAGGCGATACGTTCATGCGCTGAGCCGCCGCGGGGGAGTATACTGGCTCCGCTAGCGAGTATCCTATGAGCCAATACCTCCGATTTTCCGCGTCTTTCGGTTGTCTGGCGCTTCTAAGCGCACCGTTCGCATTCGCCCAGAGTAGCTCCGTCGCTCTTCCTAAACGATTGGTCGCCGACTACGGCTATTGGAGCCGCACCCAGACTCCGCCATACAGCTCAGACCAGATTCCATTCAAAATGCTCACCCACATCAATCACGCCGGTGTCGGGTTCAACGCCGATGGGAGCCTGACTGTGCCCGACGGCTTCCTCGAACCCGCGCTCATCAAGAAAGCGCACGCCGCGGGTGTCAAGGTGATTTTGCTTTTAGGCGGCGATTTCACCGGAATGGAGACCACCGCCGGCGGCCTGAGCACGCTGGTGAAGGACCTCGAGTCCTTCATCGCCCAGCATGATTACGACGGTGTCGACATCGATTGGGAGTATCCCAGCAGCACCCTCGACGAAACCACCTTCTACAACCTGATGGCGGCTTTGCGTGCCGCGTTTCCGTCTCCGCGCTATTTCCTTTCCGCCGACGTGGCGCCCTGGGGAGGAACGGGATACGATTTCCCGCAAGTGACTCCGCTCGTCGATTACTTCAACATCATGACCTACGATTGCGCCGGACCCTGGACCGATGACGGGCAGCTCAACTCGCCGATTTTCCCCGATCCCAATAATCCCGAGCCCTATGAATGCGAGCCCGGCGGCAGCGTGAAGGAAGCCATCGATATCTATCTGCAATCCAATGTTCCACTGGCCAAGATGAATATCGGCACGCCCTTCTACGGCTATTTCTATAAAAATGTGAGCACATTGTTCGGGCCGTGCACCAACTGTGACAACAGCGTCCTGTCAGAGAACTACGGAACGTTCATCAAGCAGCGAATCAACGCCAAGGGTTGGCGCACTTCCTACGATCCTTATGCCCTCGTGCCTTACATGTTGCGTACCGACGGCAAACCCGGCTACATCACCTACGACGATTCGTTCTCCACGTATTACCGCGTCTGGTATTCGCTCTGGCAGCGCGGCACCGGCGGCACGTTCATGTGGTCGCTCGATGCGGATTACGACGGTACATCGCAGGATCTGCTCGAAGCCATGTACGGTGCGACCCTCGCTCGCGGAACCGCCGCCCCGCCCGTTCCCTGAGGTCCGGCACTGCGCTAGGCTCCTGCTGGAAAAAACTGGCTGCGCCCCCCCTTGTGGCAGCCTCCCCGGCCGCCGTATGATACCATTCCGTCCATTTGGAGGAATGCAAACGATGAGGACCTCTCTGGTTATCGTGCTATTCGCCGGGTGCGCACTCGCCCAGCGTCACAAGCCCAACATCAATACCGAAACGCCCGAGGGCCAGGCATTGCAGCAGATCGGCCAGGAATCCGACGACGCCAAGAAGCTGGCGGGGCTCGAAAAATTCACCCAGGACTACCCAAAAAGCGAAAACCTGCCCTGGGTCTACTCCCAAATGGAGCCCCTGTATGTGAAGGCCAACCAGCCCGATAAGGCCATCGGGACGGCTGACAAATTGATCGCGCTCGACCCGGGCGATCTCGATGCCTCCCTCGCCGCACTCAAGGCAGCCGAAGCGAAAAAGGATCCCGACCTCGTCAAGAAATGGTCCAACACCACTGCACAGATTGCCGGGAAGGAACTCGCAGCCAAAAAGCCGGACGACGATGAAGAGGACGATTGGAAAAAGCACCTCGACTACGTCAAACAGGTAGCCACATATTCGGAATACGCGATTGACGCCGCCGCCTTGCAGGCAACCGACCCTGGCAAAAAACTAGATCTGATCCAGGCTCTCTTTGAACGCAATCCGCAGAGCCAATATATCCCACAACTTTTGCCCGCGGCCGGCCAGGCGCTCAATCAGTTGAACGATCCCGAACGCTCGATTGCTTTCTCGGAAAAGATCCTCGCCAAAGATCCGAATAACGATGACATGCTGCTGATCGCGGTCGCCGCGTACAGCCAAAAGGGCAAGGAGCCCGACAAGGTTATCTCTTATTCAGCCAAGCTGGCCGAAGTGATCAGCAGCAAGGCGAAACCCGAGGGCGTCAGCGAAGCCGATTGGGATAATCGCAAAAAGTTCATCACCGGGCTGGCGCACTACTTCTCCGGCAGGACGTATTACGCCCAGAAGAAGTGGGCACCCGCCGAGAAGGAGTTGATGGCTGCGCTTCCCAATGTGGAAAGCAACGCGGCTTTGAAACCCGAAGTCCTTTTTGACTTGGGCGATTCCAATTATCGTTTAGAGAACGGCGCCGAGGCCCTGAAGTACTTTCAGGCGTGTGCCGCCATCAAGAGCCGCTTCCAGGCACAAGCCGCCAAGAACGTAACCGCCATCAAGAGCCAGTACCGAGCTGTCAAACAGTAGGGTGCCGATCCGGTGAGCCGGCTCCTGTTTGGTTCCGGACTACGTGTGCCTAACCGCTTCCATCGGGTTGACACTGAGCCACGGCCGCGCTGAGAGACAAGCGATCACAAGCGAGAGCGCCATCATCACGACGCCCACAGGCAATAGCACCGTCCACTCGATCGCACGGACCCCAAACAGCTGCGATTGAAATAGAACCGTGCCGCCAACGCCGAGCAGCGCCCCCAGAATGGTCCCCGCACCGGCAACGGACATTGTTTGCCGCAGAATCATCTTGAGGAGTTGGGCCGGTCGTGCGCCCAGCGCCGCGCGAATGCCAAGCTCCCTCCTCCGCTCACTCACGGAATAGGAAACGGCGCCGAACAGGCCAATCACTGCCAGCAAAAGGCCCAGCCCGCTGAGTAGCGCTACACATACCGCCGCGATACGCTGCGTCAACAGTGTCAAGTCCATCCATCGCTGAAACGTGATCGGCTGGATCATAATTTTCAAACCGAGTTGGCGAAAGGCCTGCGCGAAAGGCGCCACCCACCGGCTGGGGTCCCCCTTGGTTCTCGCGATCACCAGCACCTCGGCCCCGTAGTTCTGGCTGAGCGCGTAATAAAGGAACGGACGCCTTGCCTCATCCAGGTCCAGGTACTTTCCATCGCCGGCCACCCCAATCACCGTATATCGGCGCGCGGGATTGCCCGCCATGATGGTTTTGCCGACGGCATCTATCCCCGGCCAGAACATCTCCGCCATTTTGCGATTCACTACCACCACCGGCGGGCTGCTCTCGCGATCGCCAGAGTTGAACGTGCGGCCCGTGAGTAGCGGAATTCGCAACGTGGCAAAGTAGTCCCCATCCACCACTGTCCGTGCCACGGACACTGGCTGCGCTTCATTCGGAAACTCCACACTGGTCTCGCCCACTCCAAGTAGCGGCAGACCGGTGCTCGGCGTCACGGATTCAACTCCCGGCAAAGCGGAAACGGCCCGCCGCATCCTACCGTAGAGATCCTTTCCGTGCGCTTCGTCGTAACCCTCGCCCGCCACGTAAACCTCGTTCGCCAGCAGGTTTCGTGCAGAGAATCCCAAGTCCACATGGCGCAGGTTGTAGAGATTGCGCTGGCACACGCCCATTCCCACCAGCACCAAGGTGCACACCCCAACTTGCACCACCACGAGGGCATTCCGCCGGACACTTTTCCGCGTTCCGCCAACCACAATCTCGCCGATCATCATCTGCGCCAGGTCGGGCGACGATGCGTAGAGTGCCGGCGCGAGCCCCGTGGCAAAGCCGGCAATCAGAACCAACAGCCCCGTGAGCGCAATCACGGTGATGTCCAACTGAAGGTTGAGACTGAATGAGAACGTTCCCGCGCCGGGCAGATCGACGCTCCAGTCGGAAAAACGGGCGATCGCCGCCGCTGCCATACCGAAGCCCAAAAGTCCTCCAGCCACAGAGAGAGCCGCGCTTTCTTTCAGGAACTCACGAATCAACCGTCCGCGCGGCGCGCCCAGCGCCACCTTGATGGCCGCCTCCTGCCGCCGCCCGACCGCGATGGCCAGCAGTAGGTTGGCCACGTTCGCACACGCGATCAGCAGCACCAGCAGCACCAGCGCCATGAGCAGCGCTCCCATCCATTGCGCCGTCTCGATCAGATCGGGCGGCAACAGCGTCGCGCGCGTGAGTACAGCCGCGCGGTCCTTGTCCTCCCTCGGGTACTCGGTAGCGAGCTGCCGGGAAAGTCCCATCAGTTCCGCTTGCGCCTGGCTCCGGCTCGCGTCAGGCTTCAATCGCGCCAGCAGGAACAATTGCCGCACTTCCCGTTTCGTGAACCATGCCCTGTCGTCATCGAATTGCGAAAGCGGTGTGAACAGGTCGCCATTGACTCCGAAAAAGGAGCCTGTAAACTCCTTCGGCGCCACTCCGACGATCGTGTTCTTCACCACCGTCTTGCCCACAATGTGCGGGTCCGAACCCAGGCGTTTCCAGCACGAATACGTCATCACGGCGATGTGCGTGTTGTGCCGATCATCGCCGGGCGAAAAGAAGCGGCCGAGGAATGGCCTGATGCCTAATACAGAGAAGTAATTCTCGGAAACCGGCCGCGTGATCACCTGCACCTTGATGCCGCTCGCGTCGAAATCGGCATTCACGCCGATCGAATTAGGTGCTGCCGCGATATCGGAGAACACGCGATTGTTGTCCCGATAGTAGGCGTAATCGGGATACGAAATCTGGTCGACAGGTTTCCCGGGGGCCTGCGCATAGATCGTGACCAGCCGGTTCGGTTCCATGCCTGGCGCGGGCAAGAGGAGAATCGTGTTTGTGACGCTTACCCCGATAACCCCAAGAGCCAGCGCGACGGCGAGCGAGAACACGGCAATCGCGGCGAGCCTCCAGTGGCGGCGCAGGACGCGCAGGGAGGGAATGAGCGCAATCATGTCGGCTCACCATAGCACGACGGGTGCCATGCTCGCCGAGTGCAAATGAATACCTTACATGCCGCGCCGGCGTGCCTGTCCTGCACGCCTGTGCGGCCGGGGAACCGGTCTATGACCCCCGCTTGGCCGTGAACTCCGCGCCCTGCCCCTCGCCGCCTTCTCGCTGGCGCGTAAACTTGATCTCGTCGCCGGAAATCTTGCCTTTGTAGATCAACTTCACGGAATTGCCGTTGAATTCCAAAGTCTGCGTGAATGAGATGTTGTCACCGTCGACTTTGCCGTCTGCGATCGGGTTATCGCCGCCACGGCCGCTCACAGTGCCGGTCAGGCTGGCGCCATCCACCTTCAAATTGAAGGTAACCTCGCGCGTCTGGCCGTTGCGGCCGGGCACCTGGGCCACCCATTTGCCAGTGACGTCCGCCGCAAAAGCGGTCATCGCCGCCAGCAGCAGAAACAGTATCGCGCAGCTGAAACGTGATTTTTCCATGGCTGTAAAGGTACCTCTCAGCGGAAAAATGTTACACTCGCCGCTGTTCGGTGCGTCTTTCCAGAAGAAGGAGGCTGTGATGAAGGATACTCGACGGATGGCCTTCCTGGCGGTCGTCGTTCTCGCGGCAGCGCCGGTTGGCCTGTCTCAGTACTATCCGCGTATGGGAAGGGCCGCCCCCGGTGCCGTGGGTGATGAACCGCTTGCGACCTTCAACGGCGCCGTTCAGGATATCGATAAGAAGATCCTACGGATCAAAAGCGAAGACGCCAATACTCTACAGTTCGTCTGTGATCGCAAGACCCAGTTCTTTGACGGAGACAAGAAGATCAAGGTCACCGACATCAAACCTGGAGACCAGGTTACGGTGGAAACGAAGCGCTTCCGCAATGGGGAGTTGGAAGCGATCAACGTCCGTTTACAGCACGCCAAAACAGAAAACGCCGGGGCGCCGAAAACATCCTGACACCCCGGCGTGAATTGGATCTGGTGGGCTTAGTTGTCCCGCCGCTTCAGCGTGGGCCGCTCGTCCGAATCGGCTGGCGCCTTCTTATCATCATCGGTGTCGATCGGGCCGCTACCCGGGCTGCGCCGCAGCGTCGGGCGATCTTTGTTGTCGTCCTTGCGATCGAGCCGGCGGTTGTGAAGCATCGCCAATCGAGCTTTGACGTCGTTAAACTCGGAAGTGTTCACCACGTATTCCGGCCTCGCCTTCAGCATCGATGCGATGTTCTTCTGCGCCGCCGTAATGCGATCGTCCGTCATCGGATGGGTCGAGAATACCTTCGCCATCGTGCCCGGTTTTCGCTTTTCCAACGTTTGGATCTTCTCAAAGAAGTCCACGAAAGCCTCCGGATCGTACCCGGTCTTGTACATATACTGAAGACCTAGCATGTCCGCTTCCGACTCGAACGCGCGCGAGAATCTCAGAAAACCTAGCGGAATGGCCAATTGCGCACCCTGCATGGCCGCGTAACCAGTCCACCCGTAAGGGATGGCAATCGAGGCCGCGATCATAGCGATTTGCGCGATCTCCCCGCGAGTTGCCTGCTTTGTGCCGTGCCGTGCCGCCACGTGCGCAATCTCATGCGCCATCACGCCCGCCAACTCGGCTTCGTTGTCCGCTTTCAGAATGAGCCCCGAGTTCACGAAGAAGAACCCGCCGGGGAGGGCGAACGCGTTCACTTCTTCGGTGTCCAGCACTTTGATCGTGAATGGAACCTTGGCGTCCGAGTTGCGCACCAGGTTCTGGCCCACGCGGTTGACGTATTCCGCCACAATCGGATCGTCGACCAACTTGGCTTGGCGCTCCACTTCTTGCGCCAACTGCTTCCCGATCGCGATCTCCTTCTCGAGCGAGTAGAAGTTTACGCCTTTGCCAACGTCACGATTGCCGATTTCATCCGGATCCTTTTCTTTGTTATCCGCGAAGGAAATCGGAACCAGTAGCGCCGCCGCCACGAACCACGCGCAGAAACGCCTCATTGGACTCCTCCCATCTTTTAATTATAAGCCTGGACACACGAACCGCTTTATTTATCTTTACCTATATTGATAACGGTGGCTGGGCCGTGGCGGTTTCTCCCGCAAGTGAATTATTTACAACAGATCTTCGCGCCGCTGGAGCGTCGGACGTTCGTCGCTGTCGTTGTCTTTCCCGGCTGTGTCGTCGATCTTCCCGCTGCCTGGTGCTCGCTTGAGGGCGGGTTTCGATGGGTCCGCTGATTCGCGCTTCTGCTCCCGGTGCATAGCCACGAGACGCCCCCGCATTTCGTTGAATTCAGAGGTGTTGACTACGTATTCAGGTTTTGGCGGCAGAATTTCGTTGATGTTCTTCTGCGCCATCCGGATACGGTCCTCGGTCATGGGGTGCGTCGCGAAAACCCTCGCTACCGCGCTGGGCCGTGTCTTCTGAAGCGAATCAATCCGCTCGAAAATGTCGATCGTAGCCGTAGGGTCGTACCCCGCCTTGTACATGTATTCCAGGCCCAGCATGTCCGCCTCACCCTCAAACGCGCGTGAAAAGCTAAGAAAAGCCATGGGGATGCCCAGTTGCGCTCCTTGGCGAACGGCATAACCCGTCCAACCGCCCAATACCATCAGGGGTAATGTTGCCAGACTGGCGATCTGCGCACGGGTTTGCTGGCGGGTCGAGTGACGGGCGGCGGAATGCCCGATTTCGTGCGCCATGGCGCCGGCCAGTTCCGCTTCAGTTTGAGCAATCCGAATCAAACCGGAATTCACAAAGATAAAGCCGCCCGGCAGCGTGAAGGCGTTAACGGAATCGGCGTCGATGATTTTAAAGGAGATCGGCATCTTTGCGTCGGAATTCCGCACCAAGTTCTGCCCCAGCCGATTGATGTACTCGCTCAGAATCGGGTCGTCGACGATGCGGGACTGCTTCTCCACCTCGGCGGCCAACTGCTTCCCCATCGCTATCTCTTTCTCGATGGAGTAGAAGTTCACGTCACCGGCGACGTTGCGATCACCGATTTCGTCGGGATCCTTCTTCTTGTCACCGGCCAGCGAGAGGCCTGCAAGCAAAGGGATTAGCGCGAGTAGAATCAGAGAGCGACGCATCAGGGCCTCCTGGTTAGGCTAACATACGTGCATTAAGCAGAACAGGTTACAACGAAGTTTTGCAATTCTTTCGCAAAGCGCCGGAGATATACTCTGCTCAGTATGCACAGGGTTGCGATCGCTCTTTTCTCGATATCTCTAGCAACAGCGCAGGTGCAGATTCCGCCTCAGATTACAGTTGCGAATGGCGCCAGCCTCGTCCAAACAGGTACCGCCGCTCCCGGCTCGATGCTCCGGATCGATCTGTTCCCGCTGCCCGACGAGTCGGCTACGAACTCGGTAACCATCGGCGTCACGATTCTGCCGAACGGCGCGCGCTTTGCCATGGAATGCGGGATACTGCCCCAAACCGCGCAGTTTTTGTTCCCAAACCAGGTGACGGCGGTGCTGCCATCGAGCCTGCCGTTGGGTCCTGCCCAACTGACGCTCTACTATAACGGTGTCTCGGTGAGCAAACAGATTCTGATCGTGGAGTCCAGCCTTGGGCTTTTCGCCCCGGGAGCGCAGTATCCGGTGCAACAGATGGGAAGTGACGGGGAGCTGCTAACGAATCAGCTTACGCATCCGGCAAAGCCGGGCGACACGGTCACGCTGTGGGCGACGGGGCTCGGGACAGCGACGCAAGCGACTGTGCTGCTAGGCGGCAGGGCGACGACCTCCGCGGCAGCCGGGCCGGTGAAGGGCATGCCGGGAGTCGATCAAATCCAATTCGTCGTGCCGAATGATGCGACCATTCCGAACGACTGCTATGTGGCGCTTGCGGTCGAAACTCCGGGCCTGACCAGCAATGCGATTACGATTTCCAAAACCAGTGACGGCAGTGCGTGCCAGAGCACACTGGGCTTGAGCGCGGCAGATTTGGCGACGCTCGATGCGGGAGGAACTGTGGGACTCGCGCAACTGAATATAAACGCGCAGGTGGGTACTCCAATTCAGCGGGTGGGAGACTTTGTGCTCGGTGTGCCGTTGGTTCTAACGGTTCCCGTATCCGGCATGCCAGGGTTTGCGCGAACGGAATCGGCGGAGTTTACGCCGGAGATGGTGAACGCGTCCCTGGTCGCAGAGATTTCGGGAGCCGTGGTGGCGGATGATGCGTTCTTTGGCTGCACCGCTGCCTCGGCCAGTGGGCTGGCGATCAGCGGTATGCTCGCGATTCCGAGTCCTTATGATTTCGGGAAGGCAGTCACGCTGCAAGGCGCCGGGGGAACGCTTAGTCTAACTGCGCCGCTCGGTCCTTTCTATGAGGGTCAGCAGACGAGTCCGACGGTACCGGATCCGGGCGCGTTGGCGATGCCGCTATTCACGGCCGGAGACTGGACATTTTCGGGGCAGGGTGGAACGGGTGGTCAGGGCGTAGTAGCGACGTCGCCGTTTTCCGTGCCCCTGGCGTTGCCGACGGAAATCATGGCGACGAACTTCACCGCGTTGCAAACCATCAACCGGCAGCAAGACCTGACGGTGATGTGGAATCCTTCGGGTTTCGGCGCGGGTGACGTGCTGACGGTCACGCTGGGCGGTTACGCAGGTCCACTTTATTTCTCTTTGTCTGGTTTTGCACCCATCTCACAGTGGTTCTACGTAGCGCCTGGAGAGGCGGCGGTCTGGTGTAATATGCCGGCGTCAAGCGGACAAGTGGTGATCCCCGCGGCGATGGTCGGGAGGCTGACGCCCGGCAAGCCTGGCGGGCCTCCCAATGCCACGGTCAGTCTCTCAGTGAACCAGAGGCCGGGCCACAGGCAAACGTTCGCGCTTCCACTTTCGGACGGAACCTCGCTGCCAGTGGTGCTGCAATTCTCATCGTCGGAGACGTGGCCGGTGATGGTGCAGTAGCCGTCAAACGCCTTTGCGCCAATCTTTGTCGCTGTTGCTCTTAAGTTGGATCGTCATTGATCCATCGGCGTTGAGCGGTTGCGCGCAGGCCCAGTGGATGGGACGGCGGACGCCCGCTTTGGCTTCGATTTCGCCGCGCAGGATGACTTTCTTGCCGTCCATGCCGGGCGGCAGTAGAAATGACGCCTGGCGGACTTTGCCGGCGTAGGGCTGGCCCGCATCGAGTGAACCGCTCAGACGAAAACTGCCGTCCTCGCTTTCCACCGTAGCGCGCAGGACGCCCGGGATGCCGGCGACACCATCGTTGGCGAAGCCGATGATCAGTTCCGCCGTGCCGTAACGCTTGCGCTGCCAAATCCATGACGGGCGTACGCGATAACCCATGCGTCTTTGCATGGTGCGGAAAGCGTTGGGGTAGCGCTCGTTGTAGTGGGCGAGATTATCGGCTTCCGTCCACAACGACCAATAGTTGGCGCCGGTATCCAACACATGCAGCATGCAGTTTTCACGCAAGTTCACGCCGGCGGCATCCACTTCGATCGTTTTGACGTCGTAGTCGCGATTGTAGCCGTCTTCGAGAATGGTCGCGAGCCATGGCGGGCGGTTCGAGAGCTCTTCAATTTGGACGGGCTCTTCCACCAGAATGCTGTCAGAGCGCAGCCAGCAGCCGGCGCGGACAGCTATGTCGACCACTTCGCGATTACCCACGTTGCTGATGTCGGGCTGCGTGTTGGCGGCGAGCGGCGTGCGTTTCCAGGTTTCGATCTGAAATTTCGTCATGTCGACGAACGTGCGCTCGGCAGTGCGGTAATCGGGGAACGGATTGGGCAGGTCGTTGGTATGGCCTTCGCCCCAGAAACCGTATTGCATCAGGTCCATCCACTCGACCAGCGGGTTCGAGTCGAACTCGGCGGCCATCAACTCATTCATCTCGCGGAAAGCTTTCTGAAATTCCGGATGATCATAGCGCGGCTCGACGGCTTCGAACGGGTGTCCAACCTCGTTGAGTTTTCCGATTTTGACGAGTGGGACGCGGTCGTGCAGGAAATCGGGGAGTGCCAGTTGCTTGGGCTGAAAAACGGTATTGGAGAGTTGTACGCGGAAGCCGACGCGCAGTCCGCGTTGCTTGGCAGCGTCGAAAGTGAGCTTCCAGATGGGATGCAGGTTGAGGCGGCCGGGCTGGCTCTGCACATCGCGCCAATCACAGCGGATGTACAGAACGTCGACGAAGGGCAGGGAAGAAATCTTCGCTACGTGCTGCTCAAGCGTTTCCTTGCCGGCTCGGGCGGCGAGCGAGGGACCGCTTTCCTCCCAGGTGTAGCCGACGAGACCGAGGCCCCAATTGCGAATGTGCTGCTCCGAAGGCGTGGTGACGGCGATGGTGAACCAGCCTTCATCCTGCTCGATGCCGAACGGGCCCTGGTTGAGGCGATCGGGGATGGCGGGTCCGGGGCCGAAATCGTAGCCATCCCAGCGATGCGAGGGGACGTCGGCGAGCGCGAGAGCAGGGAAGGCGGAGAGGAGTGCGCGACGGGAGAAGGGCATGGTTTTAGTGTCCAACGGTTTGGGTGGCCAGGGCCAGTAGAAAAGCCGCAGGTGCCCGCAGAAGGCGCGTGCCCCTGCGCTACAGGTTGGACATCAACGAGAATGCCGTTTCCCGAACGGATTGCGAATTGTCAGCCCGTCGATCGTTTGGCCGTCCTGCATATCTTCCGAGTAAAGCGTGGCGGCTCCAGCCTCGAGTGCTGCGGCGATGATCAGCGAGTCAAAGATGGAATACCCATACCGTTCGGCTATCTGGATTGCGCGCTCATGTGTCTGGACGCTCAGAGGTATGGGCTCGGAGCAGAAGACGCGCAGGATGTCCAGAGCGCGGCGAACTTCCTTCCAGGTCTTATTGAGCTTGCGCCGTGCCACAGCAACGAACTCATTGAGGACCTGAACAGATAGTGTTCCTCCTGCCGCGAGAAGAGTTTCGGCCACCGGGCCGCGGGCATCATCTTGGCGGAAAGCGTAGAGCACGACATTGGTATCGAAGAACGGCTTATCGTTCATTGACCTCTTCGCGATTGAACTTAAAGTTCGCAGGGAAGCTCCATTTCATTTGGCGAAGTTGATCAAGAGCCCTTTGTTTCGTTCGGTCGCGCGCCACCTTGAAGTCGCGTTTGCCCGCGATGGAAATTTCGATCTCGTCTCCCTCTTTCAGGTCGAGAGCTTCGACCACAGCCGCGGGAAGGCGCACGGCTAAGCTATTGCCCCACTTGGAAACTTGCATAAGATATACTGTAACTATTGTATATCCTTCGACGAAAAGCCACGGGTCTCCCGCAAAAATACGCGGCAGCCCTGCGCTACATGGTGACCAGCGGTAGCTCAATGAAGCTCGCGTGATACACACGCTGTATGGCTTTGCGGTAATCCTCGGGCTTGGCCCAAAAAATGTTGGGCACGAACGTTTGCGGGTTGCGGTCGTAGAGCGGGAACCACGCCGATTGAATTTGCACCATCAGGCGATGGCCCGGGAGGAAGACGTGGTTCGCGGTGGGCAAAGTCCAGCGATAGAGAAGCGGCTGATCGGGCGTGATCGCCTTCGGTTTCTCCAGGCTCTCGCGGTACCGGCCGCGGAAAATGTCGGCCGAGATCATCAACTGATAGCCGCCGAGCGCGGGCTGGCTCGCCACTTCATCGGGATAGAGATCGATCACTTTAACCACCCAGTCGGAATCCGTTCCGCTTGTTGAGGCCACCAGGTTGACCACGGGCTGGCCGCTGATCTTCACCGGCGCGGTCAACATATCGGAAGTGAATGCGACGACATCGGGCCGCCCCGAGGCTTCGCGCTGATCGTCCACCAGCCATCGCGACCACGAGCTGTTGTCGATGGGACGCGCGCGGTAGGGTGCAGGCTTGGCGGGGTCGGAGACGTATTCTTCGTAAGTTCTGTCATCGCTTTTCGGCGCGGCGAAGCCCGCTTTGAGCCCGGCGGTGAGATAGAGCGGCGTGGGTTTAACGGAGCAGCCGTTCGCGCAGCCGGCGGGCCAAGACGGCAGACGACGCCACGTGTTGGTGCCGGTTTCAAATGCCATCACCGGTGGGAGATCAGCCTTCGGCGCGCCGTCCTTCAGGTATTGATCGAGGAACGGACGCAGAATCTCGCGCCGGAAGTACAAACCGGTATCGCTGCCGAATTTGATGGGGCCGAGCGAGCTGCCATCACCGATCTCGCCGCCGTGGCACCACGGCCCCATGACGAGGAACACTTTGTCATTCCCGGTGTCTTTGGGCTTGATGGCTTTGTAGACGGCGATGTCGCCATAAATATCCTCCTGGTCCCAGAGGCTGTGCACCAGCATAACGGGAATCTTCAGGGGTTGCGCGGCAAGCACGCGGTCCATGGCCTGCTCGCGCCAGAAATCGTCGTAGCTGGGGTGCGAGACGATCTTGCGAAAGAAACCCAGCGGTTCGAGGCCGCGCCGCTGCCCCAAGGTGCCGGCGGAGACAGCTCCCATGTACAGGTCGTATTCGTCGTAGTAGCTCGTCCACCATTTGACTTCGGATTTGCGCGTGGCCTCCTGATCGTAGATGTAACTGAGGTTGGGTTCGCGGAATGCACCATTGTGGAACCAGTCGTCGCCCATCCAGCCATCGACCATCGGGTTCATGGGAACAGAGACTTTGAGCGCTGGATGCGGATTGACGAGCGCCATCAAGGGCAGAAAACCGTCGTAGGAAATGCCCAGGATGCCGACCTTGCCGTTCGATTCGGGAATGTTTTTGACGAGCCAGTCGACGGTATCGTAGGTGTCGGTCGCGTGATCGACCGGCGTGGGGTTCTGGGGCCCGTGCAGAGGGCGGTTCATGACGTAGTCGCCTTCGGACCCGTGCTTGCCGCGGATATCCTGCACCGCGCGGATGTAGCCGCCCTCGATGATGGTTTCGAGTGCATTGTCGTAGCCTTGCAGGACCGGGCCGAGGTGAGAGCTTTCCGCGTGGCTGGTCAGCACCTTGGCGTCATAGGGCGTGCGCGTCAGCAGAATGGGCGCGTTCTTCGCGCCTTTGGGCACGAGGATCACGGTAAACAGTTTCACGCCGTCGCGCATGGGGATCATGGCTTCGCGCCGGACGTAATCAAAGCTGTCGCTCTGCTGCGTGAACTTGGCGGGCGTTTCGCTCGGAAAGTCGGGATATTGAGGAGCAG
>Ga0335069_10004923_pt1 | contig 19694 bp, 13 predicted proteins | sample Lox_Sample_11_FD_206714 | JGI IMG/M metagenome (GOLD analysis project Ga0335069, IMG submission 206714) | Soil microbial communities from Loxahatchee National Wildlife Refuge, Florida, United States - Lox_Sample_1.1 | ecosystem: Environmental > Terrestrial > Soil > Wetlands | place: USA... | reverse complement strand
CTTCTCCCGGTGCGGAAGGCGGAATGGATGCAGCGGGAGATTTTTCTTCGGGAGCGCGGGATGTAATCTGTTCCTTCTCGATTTTGGCGGACGCAACGAAGACAGCGGGAGGATTGTCTTCCGCAGCCGCAGCGGCGGGAGTTGCGGCGACGGAACCTGCAGATTTGGATTCCCGCTCGATTGAATTTTGCCTGCCGTCGACCGCTTCCGCTTTGCAGCGAGAGTATGCCGATTCGAGGTCCTGCACGAAATCCGTGCAATTCGGGAAGCGGGATTGCGGCTTTTTGGCGAGGGCTTTCTTAAAAACAATTTGCAGATACGGATGCAAGCCAGAGCTGTCGTACTGCGGATCTTCCAATAGGAGTTTGGTTAAAATCGCCGTCAGAGTAGCGCCTTGAAACGGAAGCTCTCCGGCCAGCACACGGTATGCAATCACGGCAAGTGAAAACTGATCCGAACGCCCGTCCAGAACATGGGCCTGTGCCTGTTCGGGAGACATATAGCTCGGGGTGCCCAGAACGAGGCCCGCTTGAGTCATCGAGGTGGATGCCGAAAACTTTGCCACGCCGAAGTCCGCTATTTTTACGACTCCGTCATTGCAGATCATGATGTTGGAAGGCTTGATGTCCCGGTGGATAATCCCTTTGCCGTGTGCATAGTCCAGTGCGGCTGCGCACTGCCTCAAAATCGAGAGAAGCGTACCGGAGCGCTGAGGAACGCTGGAGGAAAGCACGTCTTCCAGGTTCCTGCCGTCGACGTACTCCATGACGATGTAGGCTTCGTTTCCCTGTTCCCCGACATCGTGAATTGTAATGATGCCGGGATGAGACAGGACGCCTGCCGACTGGGCTTCTCTGAAAAGACGACGCGTCAACTCTCCGCGATTTTCCGCAGCATCCACGGTATCGAGCCGGATCGTCTTGATGGCAACCCTCCGGCCGATCAGAGGATCCATTGCCGAATAGACAACGCCCATCGCGCCTCGGCCCAACTCTTCCAGTATCTCGTATCTCCCGATCTTATTCACGATAGCCCCTATTATATCCTAAATCTCAAATACATTTGCCGCACGGCTCCGGGTCTCAACCTGCCGCCGATTTTCTAAGGCTTCCCGAGCTCGATCTTTTCGATGGCGGCCGCGGCGCACATCGCGACTTTTTCCACCGGATCCCGGAGGCAGGCGCGCAGCGCCGGCACGGCGGGCCGGGCGACCGCGCCATAGCTGGCCAGAACGACCGCTGCGGCATAGCGGACATCTGCCGCCGGATCGCTGAGTCGAGCCGTGACGTCCGGCAGGATGCGATCGTGCGGCGCCCGAATGCGTCCCAGCGTCAACACCGCGGCCGCACGCACGGTTTCGTCGGCATCGGCCGTGCGTTGCAGAAGGGTCGGAATTGCGGCGTGGGACGAAGTTCCGAGGAGGGCTATTTTCTCCGATGCGGCTTTACGAACCTGCGGATCGGGATGCTCCAGGGCTCTCGAGAGAATCGGGAGGCCCCGGTCCGGATCGCCGGTGAGACGGCAAAGCGCCGCCGCGCAAGCCAGTTGCAGAGGGAAAGGAACTCTGCCCGCAACCGACTGCACATCGGACACAACCGCCTCCGCGGGACGGCCGATCATTGCAAGAGCATCGACGGCTGCGGCCACTGCATTAAGATCCGACATCGACAGAACGAGACGCAAGGAAGGCACCGCGGCTGAGCCGACGGCAGCCAGCGCCACGGCGGCTGCGCTGCGCAGCGTCGCATCGGCGGAAGTCAGGCAGCGGCAGAGACTCCGCACGGTGCCCGCCGCCGCAGGGCCCATTGCCGCAAGGATGGCCGCGGACGCCGCGCGGAAACCATCCGTTTGCTGCGTGCTGAGCGCGAGATTAAAATATTCGGCCGCCGGCGCGCCGGCCCGTGCGAGAAGCTGCAGCGCCAGCAGACGCACGGTTTCGACCGGATCAGTAATGCAGGCGGCAACCTCCCCGATGTGAGGCGACACATCGGAGCCGGCCTGGAGCAACTCGGCCAGCGCCGCCGCGCGCACTTCCCCGTTCTCATTCGAAAGCCGCTCCTTGAGACTGGTTTGCGGGCTCATCACATTATATTTCCTGCACCGGGCGTGTACGCCGGAGACACCACGCCTGCCGATGCAATCAGATTTGTACACTGGACAACACCGGACACCTGAACCATGGCGGCATTCAGCACAATCGTGGGAGCCGAGATCGTCAGACCGCTCGACGAAATGGTAATTGTTCCTCCTGCCGTCAAGGTGTCCGAAGCCGTGATATCGATGGTGCGGTTCATGCCGACAGTACGGGATTCCGAACCCATGACCGACACAGTGGAATCCTGGGAAACGGTCTTCGAATCGCTGCCGTTTATCGAGGCGGTGCGATCGCCCTGCACGCTCAGGCTCTTGTCGCCGCCAATCGTGGTTGTATCGTTTCGATTGATGCTTGCGTTGCGGTTGTTGTTGACCACAAGAGTTTGATCGTGTTCCACCTTGGTATTCATGTCTTTTTGCGCGTGAACAAGAATTTCCTCTTTCCCTTGCATATCTTCAAAACGGATCTGGTTATAGCCTCCGCTGCGCGGCGAACTGTCCGACATAATGCCGCTCTGGGTTTTGTTCGCCGGCAGTTCATAGGGGGGCATATTCGCGGCGTTATAAACGCTGCCCACAACGATGGGACGGTCCGGGTCTCCTTCGAGAAAATCGACGACGACTTCCTGGCCGATTCGCGGAAGCTGAATGGCTCCCCACCCATGCCCGGCCCAATGTGTCGCCACGCGAATCCAGCAGGAACTGGATTGATCGTGCTGCCCTTTCCGGTCCCAGTGGAACTGAACCTTCACCCGCCCATACTTGTCTGCATAGATCTCCTCGCCGGAAGGCCCGACAACCACGGCTGTTTGGCAACCTCCAACGTGCGGCCTGGTTGCAGTCTGAGGCGGACGATACAGCATGCTGTACGGAATCGAGCGAAAACTATTGGAGTAATGGTTCTGGCCGATATCACTCCCTGAATGAAAACCCCCTTCCGAGGCCGAGTGCGTTGCGGAAGTCAGAATATAGGAACCCTCTGCACTCGAATGGTTCGTCAGGGTGAACCGGTAGCCCGGAGTGAGATAGTAGACATTGCTCTCGCCCAGTATGACGAATTGCGACATTTCCAACAATTCCATTGCATGTTTGGTAACGTCCTTGCCCTGATTTTTGTTCTCATAGCCGCCCGGATAATCGTAAATCTCGAAGTTGTCGTTGCCGCCGACCTTGAGCTTATGGGTCACCTTTCCTACCAGTGCCGAAGGCAGAATATCCTGACTGGACTGGAGGTCGGTCTGAGGCGTCTCGAAATTGTAATCCTGCATACTGAATTTGCCCGGCCCCAGTTCCTGCGTCTTGGTCCAGTTGGAAATACGGGTTTCGTCGCGGCCGCCGCCGGCGACCTCATCGTAGATCAGGGACGATTGGCCCGGCATGTCGTGATGGGAAGCTTTGTTGTCGGAGATGACGAGCTTGTGTGCATCTTTGGCGAACCTGAAAAAATAGAAAATGCCTTCTTCTTCCATGAGTCTGGACAGGAAATTGAAATCAGTTTCGCGGTACTGCACGCAATATTCCCGAGGGGAATAGGATCCCTGAAGCTCCCACGCGACGTCGATGCCGTCGAGCAGAATTTTCAGGATGTCCGGCACGGCCAGGGTCTGGAAAATGCGGCAGTTCTGTTTCCGCGTCAGAATCCAGAGCTTCGGCGACACGATGGCGCGATACCGTGACAACCGGATTGAGTCAGGCAACTGGGCGAACGCCGTCACAATGCCGTGCACGCATCGGGGAGGATCGTTGGAATCCGTCCCGGCCACGCCGAAGGAAATCTCTTTTCCGAGAATGTCCTCGAACTTGATGCGCTTGTTTTCAGAAAGCAGTTCGAGCTGGAAGGAAAAAAGCTGCGAAATGCCTTCGCTCCCGGTGAAGGATTCGAGCAACAGGGCATTCGGTCCCAGCTTGCTTTCGACATAGAGATAGCGATTCTCTTCGAGAAATTTCTCCGCCATATTCAATCTCCCGGTGTGAAATGAAATTCTGCTCAGGAATAGACGAAATTGCCGTCAGGGCCCACGTTGACCTGGATGGACTCGAGCTTCTGCCCTTCCGCGATCCGGGTCAGCAACTGGCGCGAAATTTCCGGCAGAAGCGTGTTGGTTAAGATGTTATCTACGTTGCGCGCTCCGCTTTCCACCTCCGTACAGCGCCGCCCGATCTCATCGATCAAGGCATCGCTGCAGAGCAGATCGATCTTGTGGTTCTCGCGGATGCGTTTCTGGATTTTGCCGAGCTTCAAGAGGATGATTTTCCGGAGCGCTTCGTCTCGAATCGGGTAATACGGGATGATCACGAGCCGGCCCAGGAACGCCGGCTTGAAAATTTTATTCAGCTCGGGTTTGATTGCCTTGACGATGCCGTCCGGACCGGGCATGGTTTCCGGATCCGCGCAGAGTTTCATCATCGCGTCCGTCGCGGCGTTGGATGTGAGCAGAATGATCGTGTTCTTGAAATCGATCTCGCGCCCTTCTCCATCTTCCATCCTGCCCTTGTCGAAAACCTGGAAGAAGAGTTCCAAAACGTCGGGATGCGCTTTTTCGACCTCATCGAGCAGCACCACGGAATAGGGCCTGCGGCGGACGGCTTCGGTGAGGACGCCGCCCTCCCCGTACCCGACGTATCCGGGAGGAGAACCCTTCAGGGTGGAAACCGTGTGCGATTCCTGGAACTCCGACATGTTAATCGTGATCACGTTGCGTTCGCCGCCGTACAGGAGATCAGCCAGAGCGAGAGCCGTTTCCGTCTTTCCCACTCCACTGGGACCGACCAGAAGAAAAACGCCGATTGGTTTTTGAGGATCTTCCATGCCGGTGCGGGAAGTGCGGATGCGCTGGGCAATCGCTTCCATCGCATGGTTCTGCCCGATGACGCGCGTCCCCAGGTGCTTTTCGAGACTCAGGACCGTTTCGATTTCGTTCTTCACCATTTTTCCGGTGGGAATACCGGTCCACGCCGAGATCACTTCGCTGACAATATGGTTGTCTACGCAGACCCGCATCAGCGGACTGTCCCCCTGCAGCGCGCTCAATTCGGCGTTGAGCTTGTCGAGCTCCGTTCGCAGAGGCCCCGCATCCCCGGCCCCCTCTTCCAGCTTGCCGCGAAGCTCACGAATTTTCCCGACCAGCTCGGATTCCCGGGCAAAACGCTTTTCGAGCTCGGCGAGCCGGGACGAAACCTCCGTGCGCTGCTGCCGTATTTGATCGAGGCGTTCCGCGTGATCGGCACCGGCGGCCGTTTCTCTTGTAAGCACGCGTTCCTGCACATCGAAATCGTCGATCTGCCGCCGGGCATCCTCGATGGCCGGCGGGGTGGAATTCTGGCCGAGCGCAAGACGGGCGCATGCGGTGTCAAGCACGCTCACGGCCTTGTCCGGCAGCTGCCGGCCTGCGATAAAGCGGTGCGAGAGGCGGGTTGCGGCCGACACTCCTTCATCCAGGATGCGGACTTTGTGGTGGTTTTCCAGCGAAGTGACAATTCCGCGCAGCATCACCATGCAGGACTGTTCCGTGGGCTCTTCGACCTTCACGACCTGAAAGCGGCGGGCCAGAGCGGGATCTTTTTCGAAATATTTCTTATATTCAGACCACGTGGTTGCGGCAATGGTGCGCAATTCGCCGCGAGCCAGGGCAGGCTTCAGCAGGTTGGCGGCGTCGTTTTGTCCGGCCTCACCCCCTGCGCCGATCATGGTATGGGCTTCGTCGATAAACAGGATGATGGGTGTCGGAGAAGCCTTCACCTCCTCGATGAGTCCCTTCAATCTGTTTTCGAACTCACCCTTGATGCCTGCGCCGGCTTGCAACAGGGCCAGATCCAGCGTGCGTAGGGATACGTTTTTCAATGCCGGGGGGACATCTCCCTGCGCAATGCGCAGCGCCAGCCCCTCGACGACGGACGTTTTTCCCACGCCGGCCTCGCCGGTGAGGATGGGGTTGTTCTGGCGGCGGCGCATCAAAATATCGACGATCTGCCGGACTTCAGCGTCGCGGCCGAGCACCGGATCCAGCTTGCCGCTTTTGGCTTTCTCAGACAGATTGACCGTGTATTGATCGAGGTGTTGCGCCTTGCCCGTGCCTGCCGGCCGCGGCGTGCCTTCCGGCAAAGATTCTTCGGCGGATGCCGTGAGTTCATCCTCCGCGGAACCGCGCACGATGGAAACGAATTCCTTTTTGAGAGTCTCTGCCTCGAGCTTCGGCAGCTCTTTGCTGATCTCGCGCACGATCCGGGCCAACTCTTCGTCCGCCAGCAGCGCGAGGATGGTGAAGCCGCTTCGCACCTGGCCCGCGCCGTAGTCGATGGAACCCAGGGTCCATGCCTCCGTCAGCATCTTCAGAATGCTGGGGCTGATGGCGGGAGTGCGTGCATTCCCCGATTTGAGTTTGTCCAGACTGCGTGTCAAATCGGCAGTCAGACGCGATTGATTGATGCCGAAGCGATAAAAGATGCGCGCGGCGTCCGAATCGCTCGACTCCATGAGCTTCATCAGGTAATGCTCGATTTCGACGTTGTAGTGCGTGCGTGACAAGCACAGGCCGGCGGCCCCCTCGAGGGCGCTGCGCGTCGGAGCGTTCAGTTTTCCAATCAGCGATTTCAGGTTCACACTCATGCGGGACTCCTCGTTCGGGAATTTCAGTGACAGGCACCTTAATTCACCAATTTTCGGCGAGAGCCGCGATCCGACAGCCGTCCGACAATAAGTGAATTAAGGTGCCTGTCACCGAAATTCCATTAAATTCCCTTAAATTTGCAGAATTGTGTCGTCAGGATCACGCTCCATCGGAGCCGTCCTGGCCCAGGTCATCCATCCCAGCCTCGTTGCTGCCGGGCCATCCGCGCCCAGCGCACACGGCGGCGTTTCCTCTTTTTTCAGCACGAGCTGCACTTCGAAATCCAGTTCGTTTCCCGCAAAAAAGCGCACCAGCGCGGCGAGGGGCTTGTGTGCGGGACCATCGGGCAAAAACTCGCGATACTGTTCCAGCGTCAACGGGCCCAGGCGTATGCGCACCGCCGACTGCTGATCCCAAATCTCGTCTCCCACAACCGTGCCGAAGCCAAGACGCTCGGAATCGGCGCCGGAATCGCTGAAACAGCACTGCGTGTCCCGGTCGATCGGGTGCCATCTTCCGACAAACTGCTCGATCTCCACCGGAACGTCAAAATAATCGATCAGCAGCGCGCGCAGCGCGGACGCGGACCGGACATGCTCGACGAGGAGGCCCGTGCGGAACAGCAAGGCCTCATCCGAGACTCCCTGGCGCGACGAAAGACCGGGCGTTCCCAATCCGAGCAGATCCATCAAATGGGGAGACAGCGAGTCTTTGTCATTGCGCTCATACGCAACCGTGAAATGGTGCTTCTCCCACGCCCGATAAAAAAGCGAGATGGCCCGATGATTGAAGATATCGAGAAAGGCGCGCAGGGCGGTGTCGCGGGCGCGCAATCGCTCGCGCAGGAGAGCCGAGTAATACAGGGGAAGGATGCCCTGCGGTCCGGTCAACCCCATGAAATGGACATTCATGCGGGGCTGGGTGTCCTTCGGCCATTCGAGGCTTGCGATCTGACTTGAAGGGAAACCTATCTCGTCAGAGGCACCGAAACGGACGGTTTCCGCGCCGGGATCCGAAAAGCGTCCTACGGGTGTGCGGTCCCGCAAAAGTCCGTGCAGAAGCCGCACGGCCTGGAAGAAATTGAAGTCAAACGGTTCCTCCCGCAGCGCAACTTCCATTTCGGGTGAATTTATTTTTTCTAAAGCAGGATCTTCCTGCCGGCTCTCGGGGGCCACTGGCGCAAAACCTCCTTCCTCTGACGCGTCGAAACCCGCAACTGACTGAAGCTGTTGAGCGCTACATACAAGCCGAGAAAATGTTCCAGTACGCCTGCGAACAGGTACACGCCGCCGCCCACGAAATTATCTTCATCCAGCTCCATGTCGACGCGGGTACCCCTGGCGAATGTGATGCCGTTTTCCGAGAGGATGCGCGCGTAATGCGGGTGGCTCTCGATCTTCAGAATTCCCTCGATTTGTTTTGCGGTGTGAGGAGATCGCGTGAAATCGTAGAGCTTCAACATTTCCTGAAGCGCCTCTTTCCCTTCGGAAACCAGGGAGAGGTAATTCAGGGAAAGGTGCGAGATGAGGCGCCACAGCGAGGATCTCCCGGTTGGCGGGCGGTATGTCGGAGTCGGCTTCCGCATCGCAACGATGGCCTGCACCGGTGCGGTGCTCTCCAATTCAAAGTCGCCCGATTCCATGCCGAACGGCAGGCGCGCGGGTAGGTCCCGGTTCGTGCACGTCAGGCGGACCGTCAGGCTGTCCAGGTCGGGCGCGACAGGCCGCTGTTCGAGATCCACGAGAGATAGGACCATCTCCGTACCCTCGTCATCGCGGCGGGCGGATGCGCGTCGCGATGCCATCCAGAAAGTCTGTCCGCGCGCGGCGGCCCCGTGGCGATAGGAGTAAAAGGGCTCAAACCGCACCGGTTCCTGAGTATCGGGGCGAACGCTCACCACTTCATCTACCGAGAATATTTCGGTGGCATTGGGACGGCGGACATCGGGGACGATAGGATATTCGAAGCGCCGCTGCGTGATGAGAATCGGCTCGGCAGTCTGTTCGAAGAGATTGACGGCAGGTGCGCAGGCCAGCTGGATCGTCTTGGCGGTAATGCCGACTTCGAGTGCCTGCCTCCGCTCGGTCTGCTCAAAAGGAGCGATCAGGAAGATCAGCTCGGTCCGGTCCTTGAATCCCTTGAGCGCTGCTTCCAGACCTGTCAAATCCAGGAAGAAGAATTTTTCCGGGAAAGTGAAAAATTCGTGCAGCAACCGGTACCCCTCGAACGAGCGCCGCGGGTCCGGCAGCATGCCTTCGTTCTCCCCGAAACCAACGGGGCGTAACGCATCCGGCGCGAGCGACACCGGGCGGATGGTGGAACCCGGAGTGGGGTCGCGGACGATGATCTGAGTGACGCGGCTGCAGAGGAGCTCGTACAAAGTGTGAATCAGACTGCCCTCGCCGTTAAGAAATATGCGCAGCGGGTCCGGCGGTGCTTTTTCAAATGTCAAATCGCGCCATGCCTTCAACTCGACGCGCAACGCAGCCACCGCTTCCGCCGATTTGATGGCGGGCTGCAACCGGTCCGGCGATTTCCACTCCGCCGCGACGACGCTTGTCGGCCAGAGGTGGACATCGTAGCACGTGCGGAATTTGCAGGGCACTCCGGCGACGGGCCTCGAAGAGAGCGTGGCGCCGCGGTCGATTTTGAGTCCCGTTCCGATTTGCGTCTGCATTGGATTCATGCGGAAGTCCACGATGGTCATCGAGGGCACCGGCCGTATGAAGTGCGGATAGATGATGCTGAGGAGCGCTTCGCTGATTTCGGGAAACTCATCGTCGAGTTTGAGATGGATGCGGGCGGCCAGAAATGCGAACGCTTCCAGGAGCCTCTCCACGTGGGGATCTTCGCATTTGTCGGGCTCGATGTTCAGGCGTGAGGCGATTTTCGGATACTGCTCCGCAAACTGCGCCCCCAGGTGCCGCAGAAAACTGAGTTCGCGTTCATAATACAAAAGCAAATCGTCGCGCACGTTAATCGCTCTTTATATGATATTCGCCGTTGCTGAGTTGAAGCGAGGTGTCAAACAGTATCTGCTCGGGCGCCGGATCCATCCTCAGCATGGCCTCGATCTGAAACCGTAGGGTGCGCGGTCCAGAACTCCCGTTGTCCAGGGCTCGCACCCGCGTTCCGGTCAGCCGCGGCTCAAATATCTCGATGGTCTCCTCGATGAGTCGCAGTAGCCGCTGCTTGTCCCGTGGTGAGTTCAGCCCCATGGACGTTACGTCCGGCAGTCCGAAGTTGTACAAAGACCGGAAAAGCTCCTCGTAAGTTTCAGGAACTTCATCCGGGTTCCTGCGACTGTTCAGCAGCCACTCCAGGTCGCGGCGCAAAGAGGCCTTCAATTGGCGCACGGATTGTGAGCGGTTTGCCGGCGGGTCGGCTGCCGAATCGGGATTCAAGTCGATCAGGCGATCCAGTATCGAGGCAGTAACTGCGAGATCGGGATCCGGTCTCGGCATGGCCTATCTCCCACAGGCCAATGCCTGCAATGGATCCAGCCGGCAAATGCGGTCATAGATCTTTTGTTTCAGCTCGGCACTTGCCTCGGCTTTCGTGAGACATTGATACAAAAGGCAGAAAGGTTGCGCCACCATCGTCGGCGATTCCCACCCTTCCAGTCCACGGCTGTCGATCTCGGCCGTGATCTGTTCGAGGATCGGGTGCGCGATGTGATCATACCCCATCGAGATGCACAACTGTGCCAGTTGCAGCCGTCTCTGGAATCGTCCGCGGCCGCTCTTTTCGGCAGCAGCCTCGCGCATCAAAATTTCAATAGCCTCCTGCGACCGTCCGGCCCGGGCGGCTTCCATGGCGAGATCGTTGGCGTCCGGGGTTCCGGATGTATCCTGGTTCGCAGAACCGGGTTCTTCTACAGTCGGGGCGTAGGAATATGCGGGTTGTTCTGCCGCCGGTGCCGACGGCGCGATTTCATCCAGCCATGCCTGGGTTTCCGGATTAGCCGCAGGCGTGTCGTCTAGCAGCGAAGCCTGGCGCAAGCCTGGATAGTCCGCGAGCAGCGCGTTTACTTCGGCGCGAATGACGGCCTGGATCTGGTAATAGCCGAGCTCGTAAGCTGCGCGATATACATAGCGCTGCAAATCGAGCCAGCCTCTCCCGCACGGCGTGCCCATGGCCGTTTCGGCAATTTCGATTACCTGCTGCCATTCCCCGTCATTCGCCGCTTTCTTGAGCGCCTGGCGGGTTTCTGTTGGCGGGGCCTCGAGCAGGTTCGCGTCCAGATCCGATCCGGCGCTGCGCAATTCGCCAAAACGCAATCCGCGCAGCAGAAGATACGGCGTTACGCAGTATGCATCCTCACGTCTCAGAAAGGCCGCGACACTGACGATCCGGCGGTATGCGTCGTCCTTATCCTGGGGTTCCGGAGCGAGAGCGCCTGTCGCCGGGCGCGGCTTTGGCCGCGCGGCTGCTGCGGGTTCTTCCTGGGAGGGGTATTCTTCCTGCGCGACTTCTTCTTCGGGAACTTCGGCCTGTGCTGCCGCCTCATCGGGCTCCTTCTCTCTCTTCTTCTGCAGGAGACCGTGCACCGTGTGGCGAATTTCTTCAAGCGTGGTTCGCATGGGACCGAAGGACGGTGCTTCATCCGCAAACTTTTCCGAGCATATGCCGGACAGCGTTTCCAGGGCTTCAAGAATGCCGTCGATCGTCGCTTCCAGGTTGACGTAATAGGCCTTGGGGGATGCGTTGAAAGCTTTGTCCCAGTCCTCGCCCGTCTTTTTCCCATCGGCGATGGCAACCGCGCGGGCTTCCTGCTTTGTGGAATCGTCCGCGGCATCCGCTTCGTACCCGACGGCGCGCGCTTCTTTGAACTGATACCAGCTGATGCCCGTCTTCGTGATCGGCAGGCTGCGCAGCGTGGCGTCCATGCGCATTCCCAGCCAGTCCAGGGGAGCGGCGCGGATTTCGAGATCGCCTTCGTCCAATTCCGGGTACAGACCGTCCCAGAAATTCCCGATCAAACCGATGATCAGGTCGAGGCCTGCGCGCAGGCCGGAGAAAGATTCGGTTTTGATCAGCGCTTCCGTCAGCCAGACGGCAATCTGCAGATCCTTGCTTTTCGCTGCAAGAACATCGCCCGCAAGCTTTATGACCGTAGCGTAGTCCGCGGCTTTTCGCTCGTACTGCCAATCGCCCTGCGGAGCGGCGTCGTCCTCGCGTCGGGCCTCCTTGATTTTATCGTACACTGCGGCATAGCGCAGGCTTTCACCGCAGGGATTGTCTCCCGGGATTGGATTCAGCAGATCGTCTCTGATAGGCATCAGTGTGGAAAAGAGCCTTTATTCGGCCGCCGCCTCGACGGCGACGGGGAACTCCAGCGTTCTTACCTCCAAAATTGGTAACTCCTCGCCATCGACCAGCAACATTTTTTGACCCGCAGGTACTTGGGTGCCATCCATTTCCTCCCAAACCGTCTGCCGGCCAAGCCGCACGGTGTTGTCTGAGTGCCGGAAAGCGAAGGGGGTCAACGCGGGAATCATGACTTCGCCCAGGTCGAGGCCGCCGCATTTGGGACCCGTTTTTAGCACGGCAGGAACCCAAATCAGGTCGCGCACGCGCTTCGGGGCTTCCATACGGATCGATTCGATATGCGCCAAAGGCAGCCATAAATAGGATCCCGCCGCATATACTTCCAGACGAGGGCCGATGCGCGGGTCGGCATCCTCGACGGCATCGCAAGCGATACCGTTGACGATGGCTTTCGTGACAGGCTCGGCGGTTGTTTGCGGAAAAGTCTTTTTGTCGAACATTTCACGGCGCAAGCGCTCCGCCTGAAACGCCGAACGATAGATGAGCGTCCCCATGCCCGCTTCCTTGCTGATGTCGGATAAAATATCGAGCTGTTTTTCAGCACGGTCCAAGTCACCTGCAAAACAGAGCAGTTCAAACAAGAATGTTCGACGGCGTACATCCGTCGGATCGTTGCGCAAATCGGCGGCCAAGACTTGTAGGGCTTCCTCTATTTTCCCAGCCTGGAAGAGTTCTTTGGCGTTCATGACCAAACCCGCCTTTCGCCTGCTGCACTTATAAGGGATAGCCCGTGGCGCTTGCACACCAATGCACTTGCGCCACAGGCAAAAAGCACTGCCAGCATCGAAAATGACATGCAGAAACGGTTGTTACACGGCCTTATTCTGTTTTAAATCGTAGCCGGCTTTAACGGCGCCGTCGAGAGTGCCATCCGCTTTCTGCGCTTTGTACTCGTACTCGATTTTTGCAAAGTTTAACGAGATTTGATCGGTTGGAACGATGCCCGATCCTCCGGAACCGCCAGTTTGAAAAGAGGAGACAAGGCAATCGGTAAATTTCATTTTTAAAAATTCCTGCTGCTCCTTGCCCGCTTTTCGACAGACCAAAACAGCTTCCTTGATATGTTCCCCGTTCGCGCACGCCAGGAGGAGTTTTGGGCTCGCCTTGTTCACCTGCATGATAAAGCTGAAATCCTGCATTGACACTTTGCCGGACCCACCGCCGCCGCCCGACGCAAAGCTTCCATGCTGAGTTTCGCCCCAGGACCACGATTCAACATCTATCTCGCCTTTGTGTTTGCTGTCCGAGCTTTCACCCTCAATCCCGTCAAGCTTTAAAAAAAAGTCCACAGCAGCCATTTCTTATTCTCCTTTTTGTAAGACCGCGCCCGGCCTGATCTTTCTGTGGGACGGGCGCGGAAATCATTCTACTTACGAGCCGAGGCGGGCAATTCCGCCACCAGGCGAAGCGATACCGTCAGTTCATCGAGCTGGAAATGCGGCCGGAGGAATGCCACCGCGCGATAGGCACCTGCCTTGCCGGGAACTTCCATAACCTCAATTCTGGCGTCTCTCAACGGATACTGAGCTTTGGTCGCAGCCGTAGCCGTGTCGTCGGGAGTCACGTAATTGGTAATCCACTTATTCAGCCAACGTTCGCATTCCGTGCGGGACGTAAAGCTGCCGATTTTGTCGCGCATCATGGCCTTTAGATAATGAGCAAAGCGGCAAACGGCCATGATGTAGGGCAACTGCCCTGCAAGACGAGCGTTGGCGTTGGCGGCATCGCTATCGTACAGCTTCGGTTTGTTGCAGGACTGCACGCTGAAAAACGCCGCGTAATCCGTGCCCTTGCAGTGCACCAGTGGAGCAAAGCCGGCATCGGCGAGTTCCTTTTCGCGACGGTCCGTAATGGGCGATTCCGTGGGACACTTCATCGCGACGTCGCCCGAATCCGTATAGAAATTGTGGACCGGGAGTCCTTCGACCAGACCGCCGCCTTCTACGCCCCGGATTGCGGCGCACCAGCCGTAGAGAGCAAACGCCTTGGTCATGCGGGAGGCCAGCGCATACGCTGCATTCCCCCACAGATACTTGCCGTGATCTTCACCGCCGACATGTTCTTCGAATCCGAAGCCTTCTACCTGTTTCGTCTCCTTGCCGTAAGGCAGGCGCATCAGGATGCGCGGGCAGGTGAGGGCAACGTACCGCGAGTCCTCGGATGCCCGGAAAGACTTCCATTTTGCGTATTCGGTCGTATCAAATACTTTGCCCATGTCGCGCGGCGCATCCAATTGTGTGAAGCTGTCCAGGTTGAACATTTCCGGTGAGGCAGCCGACAGGAATGGAGCGTGCGCGGCCGCCGCTACGTTGGATATTTTTTCCAGCAGCTCGATGTCCTCCGGTCCCCGGCCGAATTCGTAGTCGCCCACGATGCCGGCAAAAGGCGCCCCGCCGAATATTCCGAATTCTTCTTCGTAAACCTTTTTGAACAACGCGCTCTGATCGAATTCCGGCGCCCGCTGCAGGTCGCGCAACAATTCCCTCTTGGAAACGTTCAGGATCTTGATCTTAAGATTTGCACTGGTTTCGCTCTGATCCATCAGGTACTTCAATCCGCGCCAGGAGCCTTCCAGTTTTTGAAACTGCTCCTGGTGGAGAATTTCGTTGAGCTGGATGGAAATGAGGTGATCGATCTGAGCGATGCGGGCGTTAATCATAGCCTCCGCATCTTTGGACACCGTCATGGCCCCCTCAAGAACCTGGCTCACGAATTCGGAGACCAGGTTTTTGCCGCGCTCGCGGCCGGCGACGTCCTTGGCAAATCGGCCTTCCTCAACGATCTGATCGAGCACACTCCTCTCGACGACTTGTTCCGCAGGAGCGGCTTTGGATTTTTTCTGCTCAGCGCTCATTGGTCTCCTCCTTCACCTTCCCCTTTGTCTTTAGTCACTTCGGATTTCAGCTTGTCCAGTTTTTCGCTGTTGCTGACTGCCTCGAGCAGGAGCTCTTCCAGTTTGTCGTTGCCCTGCAAAGAGCCGCGCAGATCGGAAAGCTTGGTGCGAAGATCGAGCATCTCCTTGAGCGGCTTGACCTGACGGGCCACCTGTTCCGGCTCAAAATCTTCCATGCTCTTAAATCGCAGGTCGACCTTCAACTGGCCGGCGTCGGGATCTTCACTCAGTTTGTTTTCGACTGAGAAGGCCAGGTGGGGTTTCATGCCCTCCAGGACGCTGTCAAAGTTATCGGGATTCACCTCTACAAATTTCCGATCCTTGAGCTTTGGAAGCGGCGTCTCCGGCTGGCCCGTAAAGTCGCCTAGAACGCCCATGACGAACGGTAATTCCTTTACTTCGATCGCATCGCCGGTTTCCACGTCATACGTGACGTGTACCCGGGGCGGACGCACGCGATCAAGTTTGTGCTGTGTGCTTTTTGCCATTGCCATCCCCTTTCCATGCAGAACAAGTTGGAACATGGCGACTCCCGCGCAATTGGCGCAAGAGTCCAAACGAGCTAGTGATAACTGATACCGTTAAATATAAGTCCGGTAGATTTGTCGTAAGTACCGGGAATTAAGAATTTGCGAGGGGAAATGCCAAACCGATTCAGCCCAGTGCTTTTCTCCATCGCAGTCGTTTGGATGTCCATAGCCGACGGCGTCCGGAATTTCCAAACCTCCTCATTCAACTGTAAGCCTAAGCGAAAATCTCTCATTGAGTATAAGTGCGAATGACAAAATTCGTCAAGGTTTATCCAAGAAATCAAGGACTTGCGGGGACGCCCGTATTTCCGCGCCGGCTCTGAATTCAAAGCGGTCTTAATCGACTCGTGCTCTCAAAACCTTTGCGAATTTCAGGCACTTCTGTTAGTTTGAAAGGCGATGAACCAACTCCAGCCGGTGATATGGACGAAGGGCACGCTTCTCGGTCCTCAACATCTCCAGACGCAAGACCGGTTTATCGAGAGCTCACTCCAATTTCGGGTACAGTCCCTGATATCGAATCCGTGGGGTTTTTTGAAGCTGCAGGTGAAGCAGGAAGCGCTTGCGGCAGGGGAATTTGCCCTTTCGGAAGCATCGGGAATCTTTCCTGACGGGCTCCTGTTCGATTTTCCGGCATCGGAACAGGCTCCTCCCTCGATCCCGTTAGGTGATGCTTTCGGGCCCGACCAGAATTCTGTGGATCTTTACCTGGCGATTCCCAACTACCGCCAAGCCGGCCTGAACGTTTCCATCGCTCAGCAAAAAGCGGATACGCGGTATTTGGCCGATGTGGTTTCGGTACGCGATGAAAACTCCGGGAAGGCAGAAAAGCCCGTGCAGGTGGCGCGCAAAAACTTCCGGTTCCTGACCGCAAGCGACTCGCGCCAGGAATGTTCGGCTATGTGCGTGGCCCGCGTCTGCAAGAGCGATGCCGGCGTTCTGCAGTTGGATCCGCAATACGTTCCCCCGTTGCTGGATTTTGCTGCGAGCGACTATCTATGCACCATCGCCCGGCGCCTGGTCGAAATTCTGGCCGCCAAGAGCAGTATTCTCGCCGGAGTGCGGCGGCAGAAAAATCTCAGCCTGGCGGATTTCGGAACCGCGGACATCGCACAGTTCTGGTTGCTGTACACGGTCAACAGCCACTTCCCCGAATTCAATCATCTGTTCGAGACACGCCACGGTCACCCGGAACGCCTGTATGCAGCCATGCTCTCTCTGGCTGGCTGCCTGACGACCTTTTCGCCCAAAGTCAGTCCGCGCGATCTGCCTGCCTACGTGCACGATGATCTCTCCGGCTGTTTTGGATCCCTGGATGAAACCGTGCGGACCCTTCTGGAGACGGTGGTCCCGAGCAACTTCGTCTCGCTTCCTCTCAAGCTGGTTCAGCCGTCGATTTACGCGACCGCACTGGCCGAGGACAAATATCTTTCGGGAACCCGCCTGTATCTCGCCGTCTCCGCGGACATGAACCAGGCAGACCTGATCTCGAAGGTGCCCTACCTGGTGAAGGTATGCTCGGGGAACCACATCGAACACCTCGTGCGCCAGGCCTTGCCCGGTGCAGCGTTGACGCACGTGGCGAAGCCGCCCGGCGCCATCCCGGTAAAGCTGAATCATCAATATTTCAGCATCAATCAATCCGGGGTAGCCTGGGAAGCGGTTGTCAGAGCGCGGAATCTTGCGGTTTATGTTCCCGGGGATTTTCCCTCTCCCCAGCTGGAGCTCATCGTTTTACTGCCTGAGGCGGTTTGAACCGCTCAATTTCAATAAAGCCCCCGGACACCATCGACGCAGCGGCGCGTGCGAATTCGCCCGGCGGCGTGGCTCCCGGCAGGACATCATTCCGAATTAGCGTTGTCAACGCCGCACGCCCTGTGGTTTTTCCATCGCATAAAGAAATCAGATGCGCCATCCAGGGCTGAATATTGCATTCCATATTAAAAGGGTATTGTGTCTGCAGCTTGTAGGATGAAGGATTCCAGCAGCCCTTTTCCAGACGATGCATCACAAGAAACTCCGTCTGCGGCGAGGCGTGCAAGGGAGAATCCAGGATAATCCGCTCCAGGTCGTCGCTGCACGATACGGATTCCCATTTCAATAGCCACTCCCATGGAGATCGCGAGGCGGAAGGAAAGGCTTGGCGCCGGACCGTGAAGATCCTGTGCGTTCCTGATCTCTTCTGGATACAGATGAAACCATAGACAAGGGCGGTGATTCCCAGGTTATTAAACAACTGGCGCCACAGCTCGGATTCTTCTCGAGAGCGCATCGTTTCCCTGTTCTGGCGCTGTGCAAACTCCTGAGGTTCATACTCCCGGCGGGACAGGAACGCGATATCGAAATCCTTCTCTCTGGCGCCGAGCCAATCCCGGACACGGTGTTCAAACGATCGTTCTCTACGATCGGTTCCCATCGTGAGCGCCAGGAATCTGCCTCCCTCCTTCAGATGATCGGGCAGCCCTGCCACGATCCGGCGGGTTATTTCTTCTCCGTCGCTCCCGCCGCTGTAGAAAATCCACTTAGGCTGGAGAGTCGGAACATAGGGCGGGTGGGCGGAGATGAAATCGAATCGGCAGTTTTCAAATCCTTGATACAGGTCGCTCGTCACAACCTTCACGTTGGAAATGCCATTCAGTTGCCGGTTAAATTCCGCAAATTGGGTGGAGCGGTCTGCGATGTCGCCAGACCACGCGTGCTGCGCGCCCCCTTTGGCGGCAAGCAAAGCCGCGATCCCCGTGCCCCCGCAAAGGTCGAGAAATTCTCCGCGCGGCTGTTCGGGCAAGTGGCGGAGGAACAGGCGGGTGTTGGGAAGAAAAGCCGGAAACACGATATCTTCCGCCACCGGCATCGAGGTGCCGTCGTATGTATTCCACCGGTCGGAGGCGATGTACAGATCGCCCACAGGATACAGGGCGATGGTGGCATGGTATGCATCAGAGTCGGCGTCCCATCGAAGCAATCCCATACCCTCAAGAACCGCAATCATTCCGGCATCGAAGAATTCCCGCAGGGTATTCGAATGAACGATTTCGCCTGCCAGAAAAAGGGTTGTAAGAGCATCGGCTGCAGATTCACAGGCCGGCAGCGGAGGGCGCTGCTTCCGGTCTATCTCGAAGTCTTCGGCGTGTTCGAGGCGAAATCGTCTGCACAAAAACTCGTCGCTGTAATCCATCGCTCGCAGAAAATCCCGCAATTCGCAGAACTGCCCCGTCTTCCCTAAAGCTCCTGCGTCGATGACAGAAGGGTACATCACTCTTCCTCACTTCCTCGCTGTAACCACGATAATGGCGATCACGGCCAGAAGAACCAGGATGACGATGATCAGCACTGGAATCATTTTCGAAGGTTGTTTCGCGGGTACGGGCGTTTCCTGCATTCGGGTCGGGGCCGGAACCGGCTCTGTTGCCAGTTCCTGCGGGAGCGACTGAGCGCTGAACATGCGCGTGTATTCGCCGGGAGCGCTTGCTGCCGGCGAAGCCGGGCTTGATTCTGCCAGCGGCGCTACGGGGCCCAGCGGAGGAATTTCAGCCGATGAATCGCCGAAGATCTTCGTAAATTCGCCGGCCGCCGGTGCAAAGGACTGAGGTGGCTTGGATGCGTGGATAGTTTCGCTCTGCTTGGGTGCAGATGCGGAAGATGGCTGGCCGAAGATTCCGGTAAAGGAAGTGGGCGGAACTGTCGCCCGGTCACCGCTGCCGAAGACGCGCGCGAATTCTCCCTGAGATTCAGGCTTTTGAGGCATAGGCGCCGGTGTAGGAGCCGGAGAGGATGCCGCGCTGAAAAATCGCGTGAACTCTCCCGGTCCTGATTGCGCCTGCTTAGGCGGCACAGGCGGCGTTGAAGCTTTCGACCCCTGGGGCACAGATTCCCCTATGGGAGCGGCGGCCGCCTCAAACACTTGCGTGAATGATCCCGGCGCAGACGGGGCTGGGGTCGGGGCCGGTTGAGGCGTCGGAGGTTTTAATGCTCCGGGCGCAGGTTCGCCGATTGGAGCGGCGGCAGCCTGGAACATTTGGGTGAAGGATCCCGGCGCAGATGGAGCCGGGGCCGGGGCCAGCTGAGGCGTCGGGGGTTTTAGCACCTCGGGCGCAGGTTCGCCGATTGGAGCGGCGGCGGCCTGGAACATTTGAGTGAAGGATCCCGGCGCAGATGGAGCAGGGGCCGGGGCCGGCTGAGGCGTCGGAGGCTTTGATGCTTCGGGCGCAGGTTCGCCGATTGGAGCGGGGGCAGCCTGGA
>Ga0335069_10004922_pt1 | contig 19699 bp, 18 predicted proteins | sample Lox_Sample_11_FD_206714 | JGI IMG/M metagenome (GOLD analysis project Ga0335069, IMG submission 206714) | Soil microbial communities from Loxahatchee National Wildlife Refuge, Florida, United States - Lox_Sample_1.1 | ecosystem: Environmental > Terrestrial > Soil > Wetlands | place: USA... | reverse complement strand
GCGAGGTGGTGGCGGCTTGGGCGAACGTGCTCGAACCCGTGAAACGGTCATAGATGAGATATTGGGTAAGAGATGATCCTCCGTTGGATGAGGGCGCGGACCAACTCAAAGAGACTTGGGTATTGCCTGAGGTTGCTATGAGGGATTGGGGCGCGGTGGAGGTGGTGGCGGTTGAATTCGCAACGCCAACGACAATCGACGCGCTCGATGTGTTGTTGAACGTGTCGTACGCGATGGCAGTTATCGTGTGACTTGCGTTCGTGGTCTGTGTGCTGTCCCAGGAGAAAGAATATAATGTGGGACCGGAGGTCGCCGTGACGAGCGACCCAAGGTTTGTGCCATCCAACTGGAATTGCACGCCGCTAATACTCCCCGATCCGGCCGTTGACGACGCCGTAAGCGTGACGGTCGAGGAAACCGTCGCGTTGTTTGCGGGGGCGGTTATGGCAACGGAGGGCATATAATTCACGCCTTGGCTGATGAAAGGCACGGCAGGCAATCCGTTGCCGTCGTAAATGGCGCCGTCCAAAATTCCGGTTCCTCCCGACGCATACGTGATGCTCGTGCTCGTGGTCTGGTTGAGCGAGCTTGCAAGCGCGAGGTCGACGGTAGTCGAAGAAATTACGGTGATGCTATTAATATGAACGGTGGCGCCGTTGTTGGTTATCGAAAACGTAGAGGATGTAACGGTGGTTGACGCCGCCGAAATGCCCGGCGTGCCCTGCTGCAAGAATCGCAGATGGATCGTCGGCCCGCTTGCGGCATACACGGTGTTGCTCGCATTGATCTGCGGACTCACGCCAGTCGTCGACGAACCATAGATGCCGTAATTGATAGCCGACCACCATCGCGACGCGAAGGTTGCAAGCTGCTGGTCGGTCTTAAAATGCAAACCACCGACGCTGCGCAGGTCGATGTCATAGGTAATAGGCCCCAAAACAGCATTGCTGTTCGTGTCGGCAACCTGCACCTGCGCCGCACGGATAGCATTCATGGTTGGATACGTAAAATCACCGTCAATCTGCCCCACGACAACTTTTGTTCCAGGAAAGTCGGAATTCAGGGTGTTGATAATATTGTTCAGATCGGTCACATAGGTGCTCGACGTCATGCTGTTCTGGGCGTCCGTTTCTCCCTGAAACCACAAAACCGCCTTCACCGAACCCATCAAACTCAATCGATAGGCCATCGACCCGTAGAGCGTCGTACGATCGAAATGGTTGGCGCTTGGCTGCCATAGGGTAATCGAGGTGCCGCCCCTGGGGCACGGAATAAATGCCACCGGCACGTTCTGGTTTGCAAGTACGTAGGTGGCAAGAAGGGGCCATGCAGATCCTCCGGCGCTAGCCCCGTCATTGCTCACCGAATCGACCGCACCAGCTCCGGGACCGTCGGTCGGATCGACAAGCTCTTTCCAAAAATAATCATTGCCAAACAAGCTGGCCTTAGTGCCGGAGCTGCTATAGGTCTGGTTGTTTGTTCCGGCTCCCGTGGCGTTACTCTGTCCGGCGATCAGGAAAATATCTCCCACGCCAACATACTGCGCAGACGATGAAACCGATGGCGCATTGACAAACCGAACCGTAAGCGTTCCTTGTCCGGCCGTTTGATTCGAAAGCGTCCCCGAGAAATATCCGTTTGAAGGGCTTGCTACAATCGTTGTAAACGGTCCCCCGTTCCAACTTGCCTCAATAGCCGTGGGCGATCCGCTGTATGCGCCGGTGATGGCGATATTCGCCGTATTCGATGCGTTGCGCTGAAAAACTTGATATGACGACGGGGAAATAAGCGTAATGGAATTCGTCGACGTCGGAATAACGGCGTTGGTGATCGACGATGACGCCGACGTGCCGCTCGCATTCGTCGCCGTCACCCAGAATTTATAGGAGGTTCCGTTCGTGAGGCCGGTCACCGTAATCGGACTTGCACTTGATGTTGCGCTAATGTTGCCGGTATTTGACGTTGCTGTGTAATATTGAATCGCCAAACCGCCCGTCGAAGCCGGTGGGACAAAGCTCACAACTGCTTGTCCGTTGCCCGGCGCCGCAGAAGCGTCGGCGGGGAAACCAGGCGCGGTTGAGGTGGCCGGCGTCACGCTATTCGACGCCGAAGACGACGCGGATGTCCCTTGCGCATTCGTTGCCGTTACAACGAAGGAATAACTTGTCCCGTTCGTGAGGCCGGTCACCGTGATGGGACCGCTGGTGTCGCTCGCCACCACATTCCCCGGATTCGAAGTTACCGTGTAGTACAAAATAGACGAACCGCCCGTTGACGTTGGCGCAGTAAATGTCACGGCTGCCTGGCCGTTGCCGGCGGCGGCAGTAACGCCCGTTGGCACACCAGGCACGCCGAGCGGCGTCGAACTCACCACGTTCGAGGGCGTCGAGGTGCCAACGCCATTCTGGGCGATGACTTCAAAATCATAGCTCTGGCCGTCTGTGAGGCTTGTGATCGTGGACGTCGTTTGGGATGGCGAGGTGGTTGCGGCTTGGGCAAAGGTTGATGACCCGGTAAAGCGGTCATAGATGAGGTATTGGGTGAGATTTGATCCTCCATTCGAAGAGGGGGCGGACCAACTCAATGAGACTTGGGTATCGCCGGGGGTTGCCGCGAGGGACTGAGGCGCGGTGGAGGTGGTGGATCCTCCGGGAGTAAGTGCGGCTTGCACCATTTCGAATGTCGCCAAGCCCGACAATGTATACTGCGAACTGTACGCTCCGGTGGTTGCAACCTGCAGATAGCTCGCATTGTCGGTATAATTTGTTCCGCCTAAATCTTTCGTAAGAAAAACTTGTCCCGCGCCCGCAGCATTCGTCGTAACGGTCGATTGGTGAGCTATGATGTCATAAATGACGTCATTCCCCACCGTAGTCGTAATGGTCGAGGAAGGATTGGTGCTGTTCGTCGCGAGCGTTGACGACGAAACGGCATCAATAGGACTCGACTGGTTCACGCCAAAGAATGATGCGACGTTCATGGCGCCCATACAACCGCCGGTCCACGTTGAAGAAACCGTGTGGGTTCCCGCGGAAAGCCCGGTTTTGTACCAAATCTGCGCAAAGCGGGATGTATTCGTGGCAACGATCGTGCTCATGGCTGCGGCGCCGTCAACGGTGGCGCTCGATCCGGTTGGAATATTATTGCCGCAGGCCAATCCAATGATCAGCGTCTGATTTGTCCCATTTCCCACCGTGATCGTTGTTGTCGCCGTCGATTTTCCATCAAATGCCACAGTCGAACTCGCATCAAAAACGATGCTCGCTCCGGCTGGCGTCACCTGATTTGACGCGGATGACGATGCTGAAGCTCCAACGCCATTCGTCGCCGTCACGGTGAAAGTATATGCGGTCCCGTCGGTAAGCCCGCTCACCGTTATGGGACTTGCGCTTGATGTTGCGGAAACGGCGCCCGGGTTTGATGTCGCCGTGTAGTATTGAATCGAGGAACCGCCGGTTGAGGTTGGCGCGCTGAAAGATATCACTGCCGTGCCGTCATTCGCGACCGCAGTCACATTGAACGGCGGCGTGGATGTGGTCGGCGTCACAGGCGTCGAGCTCACCACATTGCTCGGCGTCGAGGTTCCGTTGGCATTTTGAGCTATGACTTCGAAATCGTAGCTCTGGCCGTTCGTGAGCGAGGTTATGGTTGATGTCGTCTGCGATCCGCTCGTCGTTGCGACCTGGGCGAACGTGCTCGAACCCGTAAAACGATCGTAGATAAGATATTGTGAGAGCGTCCCTCCGGTTGATGAGGGCGCCGACCAGGCGAGCGCCACTTGGGTATCGCCCGGCGTGGCCGTAAGCGACTGGGGCGGCGTGCTGGTGGCGGCGGTTGGAGCAAACGCAGCCATCACCATAGCCCACGTGGCCGAACCGCTCAGAGTGTAGCTATTTCGATACGCTCCGGTCGTCGTCGCGATTTGATAGCTCGAGTTTGCAAGCAGATTGCTGAAAAAACTCAAATTTTGAACAATGGCCGTCTGGCTCGGGCCGATGCCGGTCGTCGACGTATTCGCTCCTTCGATATCGACGACAAAATCCCCCGTCTGGCTCACCGTGAGCGATGATGAAGGCGATGCTGAGCCGACGCTCGCCGCGCTTGTGGCGTCGACAGGATTTGATTGTGAAACGCCAAAGAGCGACACCATGAGGAGAGCGGCATTGTTGTTGCCGGTGAATGTTGCAGAAACATTATGCGCTCCCGCCGAAAGGCCGGTTGTGTACCATATGGAGGCATTATGGCTGCCGTTCCGCTCCACCGATGCGCTTGCGATTTGGATTCCGTCGACTGATACGGCCGTCGTCGTCTGTTGGGTATTGCCATTCGCAATGAGTACAGCCAATAATTCATTCGATCCGTTTCCAACCGTGATCGATCCCGTTGCCGTGTTCAAGCCGAATGCCGTGGTCGACGTGGCTCCATCAATGGTAATTGCCGCGTGCGCCGTCGAAAAATACCCGCAGAACGCGGCGATGAAGATCCCTGCGACAACCAAGCCTTTTCGGAGTTTTACCATTTTTGCTGCATATATTGCCTCGTGAGCGACCCCAGGAATCCTGTCGCTGGCAGATTATTCGCTTTTTGCCACGCTGCAAGCGCAGCCGATGTGCGCGCTCCAAAATATTCCGATTCATTGCCTGGCGAACCCGAACCGGCTGAGGCAATTGGATACCCATTGTCGTTCAGGAATATCTGCAAATTCTTGACGTCAGCGCCATAGCTTCCGATGGTTAGGTTCCGCGAAAAGCTCGGCACCAAGCTTGCGTTCAGTTGGCTTATTAAACTTTGAAGTTCAACCAAAAGCGACTGCAGGAGTGAGCTAAGATCGCCCGATCCGCTGGAGCCCGAGCCGCCAACGCCTCCTCCTCCGCCCGAACCCGATCCTCCCGAACCGCCTGAACCGCCTGATCCTCCCGATCCACCTGATCCTCCAGAACTGCCTGATCCTCCGGAACCGCCCGATCCTCCTGAACCGCCGCCCGAGCTGCCGGACGACGCGAGTGTTGTGCCCGAAACCGCAGCCGTCTGTTGCGAGGTGTTGCCCATCACATCATAGGCAGCGACGGAGAATGTATAGGAAGTTGCGGGCGTCAAATTATTGGCGGTATACGCCAGGCTGTTTGTGGTCGCGAGCAGCGCGCCGTTTTCGTAGACGTCATAACCAGCGATCGAATACGTTCCGGGAGTCGCAAGCGCCCACGCAAGCGCAATCGAGTTAGCCGACGTCACGCTAAGAAGCAGGTTGCCGGGGATGCCTGGAGGCGTGGTGATATTCGAACCACCCGTACCCGTGCCCGTGAGCGCAACCGAGAGCGGCGTATCGCCGGCGGTTGCCGAAAACGAACCGCTTGATGTGCCGTTTGTAAGCGGCGCGTAGGCGAGATAGATATCGCAATGCGTGTTGGGAGCGATGACGCCATTCCAGTTGCTGTTGGGAACGCAGCCGTTTGAAACGATGGTGAAGGGCGATGTAATTGCAAATCCGGAAGCCGAAACGCCACTCGCCGTTTTGTTGGTAATCCAGACCCGTTGACTGGCGCTCGTCGTGCCAACCGCAATCGTTCCGAAGGAAAGCGATGTTGGCGAGATAAAAATGGGTGACGTTGTGACGTTGGTGATCGTTACCGATGTATTCGATGTAGTCGCCGTGTTTCCCAATGCATCGGTCGCCATCGCCGAAATGGTGTGTGTGCCATTTGCGTAGCCGAGAGTATTCAAAGCAAAGGTGTACGGCACCGTGGCTACCGGATTTCCCGCGGCAATGCCATCCACAAAAAATTGCACGGAGGCAATCGCCGAACTCTCACTTGATGCCGTTGCCGAAAGCGTTGACGTTCCGGAAATTGTGGCGCCCGCAACCGGAGCCGTGAGGGAAATGGTCGGCGGGGCAGCATATATGATATTGCCGTCTATGGCGTGTGCCGTGTAGGAATTTACGAGATCGATGTTCGCGCCGACGTCGGTGCCGTCGCTCGCGGCGTTGTGATAGGGGCTCGTTGCAAGGAGATGATAATCCCCGCCTCCCGCGCCGTTGTTGTAATTCACAAAGCCAGCCGTTGCAAGCGTGTGGTCGGATGTGTCAGTGTTCGCGCCACCCGTGGGGCTTGCGCAAATATTCCCGGAAGGATTTGCCGTCGGGAACGGCAGTCCGGTCACCTGCTTTGCGACCTGCGCCGTCGCTTCCACGTTGTGATCCCAGCACCATGCCGTCGTTCCCGATGAAGCAAAATATGCGTTTGCAAGCGCGATGGTGCCGCCGCCCGGCGGCGTATAGGAACCGGAGCGCAGGCCTCCGGCCACGATGTTGTTGGTAAACGTAACACTAGGCCACGGCGTCGCCGGCGGCCCCGCCGGGCAGGCTCCGGCTCCATAACCTGCGGTGGAACACGGACCCGTAAGCGGAACATTGCTTTGCACGCCAGCACTCGTACCCACGGTGAGCTCTGTTGAGCTGATCACCGAAATTACCTGGTAGGGATTGCCGTTGATGGAAATGCTGCAATTATTCCAGCCGCCCGACGAGCACGGCTTGCCTGTCGTATTGAACGTTCCGCAGGTCGGTCCCGGATTCGGCGTCGACGAGGGCGTGCATGCAAGCGTCACGTCGGTTCCGTTGGTATTCACCACAGTCTGAACCGGCGAGGTGCCCGTCGTATCGGAAATGCCAATCGCCGTCGCCGATCCTCCCGAACCCCCTTGTATTGCCGTGACGTGATTTACCGTGACATACGAAAGCTCGTACGGATCCGTGGACGCGTTATTTACAGCAATGAATATGGAGTGGCGTCCGTCGCCCGAAACGCCCCACGTTGTGCCATTGATGTCATCGCAGACATCGTCATGAATGCTAAAGTGTCCCAAAAATCCGATGCCGACCAGACCATTTTGTTCAGATCCTAAGAGCATGCACTTGTTGCCATGTTCGAACGTATTATATCGAACGGTAATATTTGAGACGGTCGCCTGATTCGGCGCATCGTTCGCATTTCCAATCGCGTTCAGATGCAGTAATTCTCCAAATTGATCGGACTGGCCAACCCAGTCGTGGTCAAAAATATTCCCTTCGATAAGTGCGCGATCCTGGTTCTTAAATTCCAAAGCGTTCTTCACTTCGGGATTATTCCCAAGGTATGTCTGCCCTTCGCAAAAACTCGGCAAAGGAGCTACGCAAAACTTGTCCCAAAAAAGCGGCTTAAAAAAGAGATTCCGCCGGATCTCTGCGTCTTCCGGCGTGATGGACGTTGCGCCGCCTCCGGTGAGAATATCTTCGGCGTCGGCGGACACCAGGTTGTTCACCACTTTGTAGGGCCCCTCCGGCGTGGTTCCAACGCCCCACGAAATGGCATGCGCTTCACAGTTTCCGTTCGGACACCAAAAATCGCCGACATAGGAGTTGATGACGGCATCGTAGATCCCTGAGAGTCGGAGGCCAGTTTTCGCATACCCTGAAGTGTTGGCGTTTGCCCATAACGGATTATCGCCGCCATGAACCAAATCCCGATCAAAGATAATATGATTCGCGCCATATTGTCCCGCCGGCACGCCAATGAGCCAATTATTGATGATGACGCCAGGAGCCGATGTTATTTCGAGTCCCATAAATCGCCAGTATGAGGTTGTGGTATCGAGGGTGATCGTGTTTCCATTCACGGCCTTGGTTTCTATTTTGGGAAGATAGATCCCCGGGACTGACGGGCTGGAATATGCCGGATATCCCGGAAGCGAAGCGGTTCCCACCCACCCTGGCGTGATGCGGCTATCTTCGCCCGCGCCGGTTGCGGCGAGCGCATCATATTGGTCGGTTGTCACCCAATTCCAATTGTTCGGCCCACACGTTGTGTTTGCGGGAATGGTGATGCCATTCTCAACGTAAACGTTCTGCGCGCCCTGTGGCGTGCCATCGGACGTTGATTTGATTTTATACCACACTCCGCAGCCATTCGTTGCGGCCGCGGCGAGAGCGGATTTCACCGACGGATAGTCGCACGCTTGTCCGGCGCGAGGGTCGCCCGCGGGAATCGTTTGCCCCGTGGGACAAACCCATTTTACGGTTTGAGGACGATACCCGTTGATCTCCGTATAAACACATCGGGTGGGAAGCTGGGCGGGGCCGTCGGATTGGCCGGCAAACGTGGTCGCCTCGCCCGTTGTGCAATAACGATCGTCGGAGCCGGCTGCATGCGCCTGGAGCAAAAGTCCGCAAATCCCTCCTATTATGAGAACGGCAACGAGGGCGTATTTTAACCTGCTTCTCATCATGTTTTCTATTTTACCACATACATTGGTAACAGATCTGAATCCATTTCGTATAATGAATGGTATAGGTCGAATAAAATCCGCATGGTTATGGGCGTGCGGCAAAACTCTAACCCTTAAAAATGAATAAAATAATTTCGTTTACATTCCTGCCCGCATTCCTTGCGACCCTCGTCGTAGGCGGACAGGTGTTTGCGCAGAATATCGGTGTTTCCGGCGGTGGATCAGCGTCGGCGGGAGTGTCGACCGGCGCAACCGGCAACGCCATCATCTCCCCCGAACCGATTACCCCGCCAACCGGCGGCACGTCGGGATTCGTGCAGTTCAATAATTTAACCGTCGAGAGCGTTTCGGGAGCCAGCGCTCCCGCGGAAATCACGGCCTATAATGGCTATGGCTATCCGCCGCCGCCAACGCCCGTCATGGGCGGCGCGAGCGTGAACAGCATGGCAGTGCCCGTGACTCCATCGATCACGTCGTATAACTGCTTTAGCTATTCGTCGCCGTCCGCTGGCGGCGGTTCGGCGATTCCTTGTCCGATTCCTCCGGGAACGGCGACGGGAACTTCTCCGAGTTCCGTCGGCGGTTCAGCGGGCAGCGGCTCAACCGGCAACGGTGCGATCGCCTATCCCATTCGCGCCCCGTATCGCATCGAAGTCTCGGCTCAGACCGAACTCATGCTTCGCGACAGGAGTGTGGCAAGCTTGAGCGATTTTTCGAACGGTGACCAAATCAACGTTTTCGGCTACTACAACACGGATGGCAGCATCCAGGCGTATATCGTTCGCGATATTTCAAAGCCGGTGGAAACGGAGACCATGCAGCTCAATAACGTGACGCTCGTTTCCGTCTCAGGAACCAACCTCCCGGCAACGCTCGCCGTCACCCAGACGGTTGGCGCTCCCTGCTACGGTTTCAACGGTTCGGTGAAATCCAATATCGCCTGCCCGATGGGCGTGTCCTCGTTCTCGCAAAACAGCGCGACCGCCGACGTCCAGCCACCACCTTCAGTCGCTCCGATGTGGATGATGCTCCGCAAGTATGTGGTGACTGTTGATGCGCGCACAATCATCCTCGACAGCAACCGCAACATCATTCCGCTCTCATCGCTCAACGTGAATGACTCGCTGAATGTGTACGGCGAATCGACCGACAACGGCCAGACGATCACGGCTGATATCGTCCGCGATACGTCCATCCCGGTCGCCCAGACGTCGTTTGGCGGCACGGTGACCCAGGTGAACAGCGACGGTTCGTTCGTCATCCAAACCAAAGACGGTCAAACGCTTACCATAGCGAGCCCGGTGAGCGTCGGTGAATCGGTTTCCGTAACCGGCATCCAAAGCCAAGGAACGATTACCCAAATCACCCGCCTCACGGTTTCGACGAGCACGCCAAATCCAGTTCCGGGACCGCTGCCCATGATGCGGATCCAGGGCTCATCGTATCCAACGAGCAGCAACGGCAAACCGATCAACTACTAAGGAAAAATCGGCTGCAATAAAAGACGCACCCGGTTTATGCAAAAATCCGCGCCTCACGAAAGCGCGGATTTTTGTTATTTTGGCGCTTCCAATTGTTGGAGCGGCGGCGGCGCGACCGTTGACGTGCCGAGCGTATCGATGTCGGCCTGCCCGCCGGGACGGAACACAAAAGTGAATCCAAATGGATCGGGCGGAACCGCATTGATGATGCCGGCCGCGACGAGGTCGTCCGGCGCATTCGGAAATTTTCCTTTCTCGTGATAATACAGTTTTGCTCCTTCCTCAAGAAAATCAAAAATCTGAAGGCGCGCAACGTATGCTTCTGCCCGCTCCTTCGTCGCCTCATCATTCGTCGAACTCGCAATGGTTTGCCACAATTCTTCGGTCTTCGACCGTTCATTGGTGCCGATGCCAAAGTTCAGCGCAAAACGCTCTGCATAGTCGGGAACGCCGGGTGTGCGGCCCGCCATGTCAAAGTACGTGAGCGCCGCGGAATTATTTTTTGCGTCAAGATACTCGTCGATCGCCATGTAATAAGGAATGCGCCAATCGGGATCGGCGTACTGCAATCCCTGCTTCCCTATTTCGAGCGCAACCGTATCGCTTGCATCGCCGCCCCATAACCGCGACGGAACCGCCGGAATTGTGAGTACGGAAAAGGCATAGGGATACCCAAACGCCGGATCGACCGATGTGAGATATTGCAAATCGGGAAAATATTCTTTATTGCCGCGGAAGAGATCAAGAATTTCCGGCATGGTGCCGGCCCACAAGGTTGCCGCGAGGGTCGAATGGAATCCAAGATCGATGATGCGAACGAATTCCGGCGACGGTCCGCCAGCAAGCGCTTGCGGCCGCGCGGCCGCCCCGGTCAAACGATCGTAGTCGTACTGCAAAACGACGATCATGGCGAAGAGGAGCGCGACGATGACTGTCTTTGAAACTGCTCCAAGCGGACGCCGCATCATGCTAAACTTCTTTTTTATTGAAAATCCAGACGCCGGCCGAAAGGAGCAGAATGATATAGACGGCCGCGTATGCTATGGCGAGGAGCGTCGAATTGAGCGGCGCGGCAATATTGTGGATGGCATAATTGCGGATATCGAACTTTTCCAGGTTCGGGAAGATATAGTAGAGCGCCTGGACGAGCCGCAATTTGATTCCCGTGATATTGATGGCTTGCGCGTCGGCGACCAGTTGGCTCACCACGTGCCCGGCAAAAAACACGGCTGATGTGTATACGATCGAGAGCAACGACGTTGAGAATGTTGATACAAAAAGCGCGAATGAGAGGAAGAGCATCATCTCAAGGTATTGCATGCCAATGGCCGCGATCCCCATCGCATCAAAGCCCCCGCCTTCATAGGCAACGACCGCAAGGTAGGCAACCATAAAAATAAGCGTCGTGACGAGAAGCACCATACAGAGGCCGAAAAACTTGCCGAGCAAGAACTGCGCGCGGGAAACCGGTTTTGCGAGGATGAAATAGACCACCTTGCGGTCCACGTCTTTAAAGAACGACGTGGTGCCAAGAAATATTGCGAGAATCGCGTTGAAGAAATATACGCCTGCCAAGGCAAAGCTTTTCACCATCGGCAATTCTTTGAGGACGAGGTCGGCGAGGAAGAGCGACGAAAGCATATAGAGGATCGCAAAAACGATGATCGCATAGAGGATTTTTTCGCGGACTTCGAGTTTGAACGTATTTTTGGCGATGATCCAGATATTACGCATGGACGTGTTCGTACTGCATTAAGGTTTCCGTGAAGCGTTCTTCGAGCGACTTGCCCTGGGCGAATCCTTTTACGGAGCCCGCATAGAGCAAATTTCCGGCATGGATCACGCCAACTTCATCGCAAATCTCTTCAACATCATAAAGGATGTGCGTGTTGAGGAAAATCTTTTTGCCTTCTTCTTTGAGTTTCACCATCACCTCTTTCATTTCCCGGCGGCCGAGCGGATCGAGGCCGTCGAGCGGTTCGTCGAGGAAAACATACTTTGGATTATTGACGAGCGCCTGGGCGAAGGCCAGCCGCTGGCGCATGCCTTTGGAATACGTTTTGATCTGGAAATTGCGGGCCTCAAAGATGCCGACTTTTTTTAACAAATCTTCATATTCGCGTTCCTTCCCTGACGTCGTCTCGAAAAGTTCATCAGAAAATCTTAAGAATTCGAGGCCGGTCATCGTCTCATAAAAATAAGGTGTTTCCGGCATGAAGCCCATTTTCTTTTTTGATTCGATGTTCGTGGAAGGCTTGCCGTCGATCAAAATCTCGCCGTGCGTTGGCGCAAGAAGTCCCACGGTCATTTTCATGATCGTGGTCTTCCCTGCCCCGTTCTGCCCCAAGAAGCCAAAAATGGGCACGTCAACGTTGAGCGTGAAATCGTGGACGGCGCTTTTGCGCTTTTTGAACGTTTTCGTGACGTGCAGAAACTCAACCATCGTTATTTAATCTCCACAATCTGATACGTGGACGGCCCTGCGGGAGTCGCAACGCTCACGCTCTCGCCGGCTTTCTTCTTGAGGAATGCGCGGCCGAGCGGCGATTCATCGGAAATCCTTCCTTCTTCGGGCTTTGCTTCGTAGGCGCCGACGATCGTGTACGTGGCAATTTTTTCTCCTTTCTTTACGGTAACGGTTGAGCCAACCTGCACAGTGTCGCCGTCGGACTTTTCGATAATGGCCGCGTTCTTCAATAAGTCTTCGAGTTCGCCAATGCGGGTTTCAACGTTTGCCTGTTCTTCGCGAGCTTCGGCATATTCCGAGTTCTCGGAAAGGTCGCCGTACTCTTTTGCCTGCTTGAGGCGCTGCGCAACTTCAAGCCGCTTCTTGTTTTTTAAATCTTCGAGTTCCTGTTTGAATTCTTCGAGTCGCTCCTTGGTTACGTATTGTTTGTTCATTTGGGGTGAATGAGGGCTTTTATAAAATTCCGGCGCTAAGCCGGAATCGACAGTTTTATTGCATTGCGGTCTTCTGGGGGCCGGGAATGTCATATTGACCCCGTGACAACCATAGCCGTATTTTAATAGTTTCCATGAAGACTTTCAAGTAGGCGGAGGCGGTCACATGGGAGCGGAGGTCGTTCACCCAATGGACCGGTATTTCCTTGATTTTAAAGCCCATTGCCTTGGCCAACGAAAGAATTTCGACGTCGAATCCCCAACCCGTAATTTTAGAAACATTAAATATCTTTTCCGCAGCTTCTTCGGTAAAAGCCTTGAATCCGCACTGGGTATCCCAAATGCCGGGCAAAAGAAGCATCTGGATGAATAAATTTCCCAGCTTGCCGGGAATTTGTTTATAGATCGGTTCGGCAGGATCAAGCTTTGCGCCTTTGATGGCGCGCGAACCGATCACGACGTCGTAGCCTTGTTTGAAGAGCGGCATCATAATGTTGAATTGGTCGATACTCGTCGAGTTGTCGGCGTCCGTAAAAAGGCGGACTTTGCCGCTTGCAAGAAGCATGCCCTGCCGCACCGTTCCGCCCTTGCCCTGGTTGTCTTTGAGGTCGATGACTTTGAGGTTGCGAACGACCTTCGCCATATTCCGCGCGATGTCGGCAGTGTTATCTTTTGAACCATCGTTCACTACTAAAATTTCATACGAATATTCCACGTGCTCAAGACGCTTATCCATATCGAGCAGGGTTTGCGGAAGACGCTCCGCTTCGTTGTAGGCAGGGATGATGATGGAGAGGTAGGGCTGCGCCATTGGGGTTATCTCAATTATAACATCGTGAGTATCCGCGGGCCCTTTTCGGTGATTGCAACGGTGTGTTCAAAGTGGGCGGCGCGCTCCCCGTCGGCTGTTCCATAACTCTCGTCCAACAGTTGTCGGATTGCGCCGGTGCCAATGGCGACCATCGGCTCGATGGCGAGCACCATGCCGGGCACAAGCTCTTCGCCCTGTCCTTTGCGGCCAAAGTTGAACACCGTCGGATCTTCGTGGAGGTCGCGGCCAATGCCGTGTCCAGTGAGCCCTTCAACGACCGAAAATTTATTCCTCACAATCGTTTTTTCGATTGCAGCGCCGATATCGCCGAGCGTATGCCCCGGCTTTGCGGCTTTCACGCCCGCCATGAGCGACTCGCGCGTGACTTCAATCAATTTCTTCCCTTGCTTGCCTACGTCACCCACCGGGACCGTAATGGCGGAATCCAAATAGAAACCTTTGTACTCGAGGCCAAGATCGAGGCTCACGATGTCGCCTTCACGAATTTTATATTTTGACGGCTGGCCGTGCACCACGACGTCATTCACCGAAACGCAGAGCGTATAGGGATATGCTTTTTTTGCGCCCGCCGGACGGTAATTCAAAAAAGCGGGCTTGGCTCCCGCTCCAATAATCAGTTTCCGGGCAAGGACATCGAGTTCGATGGTCTGAACGCCGGGCTTGGTTTCTTCTCCCAGGCGCTTGAGCACGGCTGCGAGCATCGCGCCGCCCTGCGCCATCAGTTCAATTTCAGCGGAGGTTTTGAAAGTGACCATAGATATGCTCCATCACTTTATACGGCGCCGGCCGCGCGTCAACCCGATGGAGGTTATACCCGTGCTTTTTAACATATTGGACGATCGGGAATGTCCGGTCTTCGTATTCTTTTAATCGAATTTTAATGACGCTCGGCTTGTCCAAGCTGCGTTTATAAAACGGCCCTGCGCAGACCGGACAGTGCTTTGGTTTTCGATGCGGATAGAAGGCGGTGAGCAAGAGATAGCCGCATTCGGCGCATACCATGCGGGCGCCATTGCGCTTGATGGAATGGCTCGGCGGAACCTCGAGGAGCATCACGTACACGTTCTTTTTGCCGAACAACCGCTCGAATTCCGGATATACTTTTTTTGCTTCATACATCGTGCGGGGCGAGCCGCTCAATACGATTCCCCAGCCCGCTTTTGCGATGCGCTCCACTTCGCGGACCACTTCGCGCGTCACAAAGCTCGGCGTCATCAGCTTTCCGCCGTCAAAAAGCGCCCGTTCGCGCTTAATCATTTTTTCATGCTGGCGATCCGGATCGTGGACGATCGATTCAAGGAATTTCCCCGTATCAAAGTGGATCAGCCCGAGTTTGTTGGCAAGAAGATTGGCTTGCGTGCCTTTCCCAGCTCCTGGCGGTCCGTAGAGAACAACAACAATCTTTCGCATATAGGATAAGTTTATCAAAAAAATCGCATTTTGCCCATGCGCCGGAGCGGCTTGCATAATTCTTCGGGCGGGACTATGATTGGTGACGGCTCCGGTGGTTCTTCGAACCTCGTGGCGAGGAACCGTCGCATATGAAGTTTGAAACAAATTTGTACCACAGAAGCAGTCTCGCCGAAACGCGAAGGAGAATCCGAGCGTTTCACACATTTTCAGGTCCTCTTCCGGCAACGGAAGAGCAAAATCGCAAAAGCGAAACTGATAAGGAGGCGGACGCAATTCGCAATAAATGGATTGCCGGGTTTCGACCCGGCATAAGCGATCGGCGCGAACACGCCGATTGATCAATAAAAACCGGCAGAGAACAAACTTGTTCCCTGCCGTTATTTTTTGCGAGCGTTCAATAAATGCCGTAGTCGCCGACGAAGAACGCTCTCACGTCGTCCGGCAACTGCTTGGCTTTCGCAGCGCAGTGCTTTTCAAAGAGATCTTCCGTTCCGATCGGATACGCAACATTGACGGGACGGCTTCCCCTCAGATGGAAGATTTTACGCGACGACACGATGCCGTGCGCGTCTCGGTTGTAAAAGTTGATTTGCACGACGGCATCCGGCTTCGACCGTTTTGTCTTCGCCGAAACATCTGCTTCGATGCCACTCTCGCCGGGCAGGACGTAAATCGTACAATTGCGGTATCGATAAACGCCGGCGAATGACGAATCGCGCCCGGAAAGATCCATAAATTTCCACGGTCCCTGCGCGAGGCTTGCCGCAGGCATGAGGAAAAAAACTAGTGCGACACAAGAGAACAACGAAAGCCGGTTTGTCATCACAAGCCTCCAAAAGGAAATTTCTGTATTTATAATACTATATTTTAATACCTTCGTCAATCTCGCGCCCCACCAAGCGAACAATCAAAATCTCGCCCGAGAGTAAATCAAAATCTATTGCAAACAAAAAAACTCCCTGGAGTCTGAGAGCATTCGTCTTCGTCATGCTCGAGGACCCGGGGAGTTTTTGTTTGCTGGAGGTTCTGATTATTCGATCCCTTCAAACTCGCGCACCATGAGCTGAGAGTCAATCTGGCGGATCGTTTCAATCGCAACGGCGACAACGATGAGGAGCGCCGTGCCGCTGATTGTGACGACGGCAATACCCGTCAATGCCTGGACGATAAGCGGAAGAACGGCAATGAAGCCGAGGAAGATGGCGCCCCAGAACGTGATGCGGTTTACGATGCCGTTAAAGAATTTCTCCGTGCTCTCGCCGGGACGAATGCCTGGAACGAATCCCCCGCTACGCTGGAGGTTCTTGGCGACTTCTTCGGGATTGAATGTAATCGCCGTATAGAAGAACGTGAAGGCAAAGACCAGTAAGAAATAGAAGACGCCGTAGTACAGATGATTATTCACAAAGCCCGTCGCAAAGGCGTTCACTTTCAAAGCCCACGTCGTCGAAACGAGCGTGAGAATCTGCGCGAGGAACTGCGGGAAGAGCAATACTGAAATGGCAAAGATGAGCGGGATCATGCCGGCTTGATTGACCTTGAGCGGCAGATAGCTCGAAGAGCCGCCGTACATCTTGTTGCCGCGGACGCGGCGGGCATAGGCCACCGGAATCTTGCGCTCACCTTCGTTCAAGTACACGATGCCGGCGATAAGAAGGACGGCGATAATGATAAAGCCGATGTACGCCGTGAGCTGGGCGGACGTGTAGGCTGCAAACGCGGTGCCGACGGATGACGGCAAGCGACTGATGATGCCGGCCATGATAATAAGTAAAATGCCTTGGCCCACTTTTTGCTCGGTGATGAGTTCGCCGAGCCACAGCGCGATCATGGAACCGGCCGTGATCACGAGAATGTTCGTTGCAAGGTGGAATGGATCGGGCCGCGGAATGATGTTCTGCGAAATAAGCAGAGTGAGGAATCCATAGGCTTGCACCACCGCGAGCGGGACGGTGAGGAGGCGAGAATATTGGTTGAACTTGGCCTGGCCGCGGGCGCCCTCTTCGTAATACATCTCCTTCATGCTCGGGAAGATGATCGTCATGAGCTGCATGATGATCGTCGCCGTGATGTAGGGTCCCACGCCGAGCATGACGACGGAGAGCGTCACCAAGCCGCCGCCGGCGAAGAAGTTAAGGAAGCCGAGGAGCTGGTTGGAATTGAAATAATTCTGCAATGCCGCGGCATTCACGCCCGGAATCGGGATTGCGGCAAACAGGCGGTACGCAACCAAAAGCCCCGCAACGATCAAAATCTTTTTGCGGAGTTCCGGGACTCTGAAAATTTGGATGAGACGATCCATGAGGTTACGCGACCGATCCGCCCGCCTTCTTGATCTTCATAGTAGCACTTTTCGAAACCTCGATCCCCTTCGCAACGGAAACCGGGAAATTGATTTCGCCCGTGCCCAAAATTTTTACCGCGCCGCGGAAATCCTTGCGGACGAGGCCCGATGTACGGAAGAGATCGTTCGTGAGTTCGAGCGTGCCGCCCTGCACGTATGACTTGAGGCGCGAAGAAAGCGTGCCGAGATTGAAAACTTCCGGACGGTCCGTCTTGGGCTTGTTCCGGAAACCGCGCCGCTTGGGGAGGCGGATCAGGAGATCGCGTTCCGCCGGGCGGATGCGATGGCCGGAGCGGGACTTTTGTCCCTTTACGCCGCGGCCCGAATAGCTGCCGCGTTTGCCGCTGCGTCCGATGCGCTGGGTTTTCTTTTGAATTGATGGGAGTTGATGAATCTGCATGGTCGTAACATTAGGCCTTCAATTTTCGGAGCGCTTCGATCGTCGCCATGGCATTCGTGAGCTTGTTCGGCGTGCGGCCGAGAATCTTTGCGGTCGCGTCTTTGATGCCGGCGAACGCGAGAACAAAACGGACCGAGCCGCCGGCGCGGAGGCCGTGTCCTTTGCTTGCGGGCTTCAGGAGCACTTTTGCGGCGCTGTATTTTGCGAGCACTTCATGCGCAATCGTCCGCTGGTCTTTGAGGTTTACGGTGATGATGTTTTTCTTCGCTTCGCTCTTTGCCTTTGCGACGGCCTGCTGAACGTCGAGGCCCTTCGCGACGCCGATGCCGACGCGGCCGCGCTCATCGCCGAGCACGATCGTCGCGCGGAACCGAAAGCGCTTGCCGCCGGCGACGACGCGCGTAACACGGCGCATGTCGAGCACGCGGTCGCGGAATTCTTCTTTTTTGGCCGGCATCTGGCTGTCGCGCCGGCGGAATGTTTGTGATGGGGCTGGCATAGGCGTAATTATATCGTAAGTCCTGCTTTCTTGACTCCGTCGGCAAAGCTCTTCACCCGGCCGTGGAATTTATATGCGCCGCGGTCGAACACGGCTTTCGTGATTCCCTTTTCCATCGCTTTTTTGGCGAGCAATTCGCCCATCGAAAAAGCGCTCGCCGATTTGGCGACCTTCGCGCTTTTCATGCTGGATTTTACGGCATTCGTGGCGGCGACGATCGTGCGGCCCTTCTCGTCATCGATGAGCTGGGCATAAAAATAGCGGTTGGTGCGGTGCACCGAAAGGCGCGGACGTTCGGCCGTGCCGAACACCGTTGCGCCCGTGCGGGCGGCGCGGCGATTCCGTTTTATGTTGAGTTTTTTGCGTGGATTCATGATGGTGACAATAAAATTTAGGCAGCCGCAGTCGCACCGGCTTTCTTGCCGACTTTGCGGCGGATCACTTCGCCTTGATAGTGGATGCCTTTGCCCTTGTAGGGTTCCGGTTTCTTGAGCGAGCGGATCTCAGCCGCGGCTTGGCCAACCGTTTCCTTATCGATGCCGGAAATCTTGATGACGTTCTTTTCGACGGCGACCGCGATGCCTTCCGGAATGGCGCGCCTTACGGGCTGAGCGTAGCCGAGATGCAGCACGAGCGTCTTGCCTTCGATGGCGGCGCGATAACCGACGCCTTCGATTTCCAAAACTTTCGTGAATCCGTCCGTCACGCCAACGATGGCATTTTTGACGAGCGCATAGAATGTTCCGGCGAATGCCGATGCGCCATCCCCTTTCGCCTCGACGGTGAAATTCGTTCCTTCGATTTTCACGTCAACGCCGGCCGGAATTTTCACCGTGAGCTGGCCCTTCGGACCCTTCACAACCAAAGTCTCGCCGCTCTTCGCGAGCGTTGCGCCGGATGCGATGGCAATAGGTTTTTTGATGAGGCGTGACATGGAGGTGATAATTACCAAACTTCAAAAAGATATTCTCCGCCAATTTTTTCTTTGAGGGCCTGCCTGTCGGTCTTGATGCCGTGCGAGGTTGAAAATACGCCCAAGCCGTGGCCCTGCTTGACCTTCCGGATGCTGCGGTAGTCCGCGTAGAAGTGGCGGCTCGGCTTGCTCACGATGCGGAAATCATTCAAAGCTTTTTCGCGCGACGGCAAACGGACGGCAATGACGCTCTTGCGGCCGGCCATCTCTTTTTCTGCGCTCTTCACATAGCCGGCATCTTTGAGCGCCGTGAGAACGGCGAGGTCCATCTTGGAGAACGGGAACGTCACCCGATCTTTGCGGGCCAATACGGCGTTCTTTAATTCTGGAAGGATGCGATAGTACATATGATTATTACCAGGATGCTTTTTTGACGCCCGGAATCTGCTGGTTGGTCGCCATTTCGCGGAAGCAGATGCGGCACAATCCGAAATCGCGCATGAAGCCGCGCTTGCGTCCGCAACGGAAACAGCGCCGCACGATGCGGGACGAATATTTTGGGGTCTTTTTGCTGCGCGCGATGACAGATTCTTTTGCCATGTTATTTCTTCTTGGTCTTAGCCTCGGCTTGCTTCTTCATGGGGACGCCGAGCT
>Ga0335069_10004921_pt1 | contig 19701 bp, 13 predicted proteins | sample Lox_Sample_11_FD_206714 | JGI IMG/M metagenome (GOLD analysis project Ga0335069, IMG submission 206714) | Soil microbial communities from Loxahatchee National Wildlife Refuge, Florida, United States - Lox_Sample_1.1 | ecosystem: Environmental > Terrestrial > Soil > Wetlands | place: USA... | reverse complement strand
GACCGTGTCGCCCAGCGGGAAGATCGCGTGCCGCAGGCGCTGCGGCGTGAGGACGGCGAGGACGTACGACTGGTCCTTGCCGGCGTCGACGGCGCGATGCAGGCTGCGCGCGCCGCCCGGGTCGACGGCGATCCGCGCGTAGTGCCCGGTGCAGACGGCGTCGAACCCCAGCGCCATGGCCTTGTCGAGCAGCGCGGAGAACTTGATCCGCTCGTTGCAGCGCACGCAGGGGTTCGGCGTGCGCCCGGCGGCGTACTCGGTGACGAAGTCCGCGACGACGTCCCGCTCGAAACGCTCGGCGAGGTCCCAGACGTAGAAGGGGATGCCCAGGACGTCGGCGGCGCGGCGTGCGTCCCGGGCGTCCTCCACGGAGCAGCAGCCGCGGGCACCCGACCTGAGGGTGGCGGGGTCGCGGGCCAGCGCCAGGTGGACGCCCACCACCTCGTGCCCGGCGTCCACGGCGCGGGCGGCGGCGACGGCCGAGTCCACCCCGCCGCTCATCGCGGCGAGCACCTTCACGGCGTCGCCACCACGGCCGGCACGGTCGTACCGCTCGCCAGCCCGGCGCGCCGGGCGCGCTCGACCGCGGGGCCGATGGCCTCGGCGACGGCGGCCACGTCAGCCTCCGTCGACGGCCAGCCGAGGGAGAACCGCAGGGCGCCGCGGGCGGCGTCCGGATCCACCCCCATGGCCAGCAGCACGTGGCTGGGCTGGGGCACGCCGGCCTGGCACGCCGAACCGGTGGAGCACTCGACGCCGCGGGCGTCCAGCAGGTACAGCAGGGAGTCCCCCTCGCAGCCGGGGAACGTGAAGTGCGCGTTGCCGGGAAGCCGGCCGTCTCGGTCGGGGTCCCCGCGCAGGACGGCGTCCGGTACGGCGGCGAGCACCGCGACCACGAGCTCGTCGCGCAGGGCGGCCAGGCGCGCCGCGATCTGCGGTTGCCGGTCCGCCGCCAGGTCGGCCGCCACCGCGAAGGCGCGCACCGCAGGGGTGTCCAGGGTGCCCGAGCGGACGCCGCGCTCCTGCCCCCCGCCGTGCAGGACGGGAACGAGGTCGAGCCCGCGCCGTGCCACCAGCGCGCCGGTGCCGATCGGGCCGCCGACCTTGTGCGCGCTGAGCGTCAGGCAGTCGACCGTGGTCGCGGCCAGATCGAGCGGAAGCTGGCCGAGGGCCTGGACGGCGTCGCTGTGCACGGGGACGCCGTACCGGTGGGCGATCTCGGCGATGTCCTCGACAGGCTGGACCGTACCGACCTCGTTGTTGGCCCACATGACGGTGACCAGTGCGACCGACCGGGGGTCACGCTCGATCGCGGCGCGAGTGGCCTCGCGGTCGACCCTGCCGACACCGTCGACGGGCAGCCACTCGACCTCGGCGCCCTCGTGCTTGGCCAGCCACTCGACCGGATCGAGGATCGCGTGGTGCTCCACCGCGCTCACCAGTACGCGGCGACGGCGGGTGTCGGCGCCGTGCCGCGCCCAGTAGAGGCCCTTGACGGCGAGGTTGTCCCCCTCGGTGCCGCCCGCCGTGAAGACGACCTCGCTCGGACCGGCGCCGACCGCGGCCGCGAGCTGCTCGCGGGACTCCTCCACGACGCGCCGCGCCCGACGACCGGAGGTGTGCAGTGACGAGGCGTTCCCGGCCCGCGCGAGCTCCTCCGTCATCGCGGCCAGCGCCTCCGGGAGCATGGGCGTGGTCGCCGCATGGTCCAGGTAGGCGGTCATGCCGGCGAGTCTAGGCCGCGCCCTCGGCGCCCACCCGACCACGCCTCCCCCTCCCCCGTGATCATGCAATCCATGTCGATCACGTGACGAGCGGTGACGGCGGGTGCGCGGACGCCGGGTGGAACCAGGACAGGGCTCAGCCCTTGCGCTTGACGACCTCCTCGGTCGCCTGCGGGAGCACGGTGAAGAGGTCGCCGACGACGCCGAAGTCGGCGAGCTCGAAGATCGGCGCCTCCGGGTCCTTGTTCACGGCGACGATCATCTTGCTGGTCTGCATGCCCGCCCGGTGCTGGATCGCGCCCGAGATGCCGGCGGCCACATACAGCTGCGGCGAGACCTGCTTGCCGGTCTGCCCCACCTGGTTGCTGTGCGGGTACCAGCCGGCATCGACGGCCGCCCGGGACGCCCCGACGGCGGCGCCCAGGGCGTCGGCGAACGCCTCGACCGGCCCGAAGTCGCCGCCCGTTCCCCGGCCGCCGGAGACCACGACGGCCGCCTCGGAGAGGTCCGGCCGGCCGGTCTTGGCCTTGGGCTTGCGCTCGACGACCCGCGCCGCCTTCGCCGCCGCACTGAACGTGACGTCGAGGGCCTGCACGTCCGGCTGGGTCGGTGCGGGCTCAGGGGCGGCGGAGTTCGGCTTCACCGTGATGACCGGGATGCCCCGCGAGACGTGCGCCGCGACGGTGTACCCGCCCGCGAACGCCGCCTGGGTGGTTTCGATCCCCCCATCGGCCGGCCGGACGTCGACGGCGTCCGTGATGATCCCGCTGCCGAGGCGGACCGCGAGCCGTCCCGCGACCTCCTTGCCGTCGGTGGAGGAGGGGATCAGGACGGCGGCGACGTCGCCCGCCGCCCCCGCCGCCTGCACGGCCGCCTGCAGCGCCTCGACCTTCGGGACGACGAGGTAGTCGTCCGCGTCCTCGGCGGGGACGACGTAGGCCCTGGCGGCGCCGAACTCCCCGAGGACCGGCGCGGCGGCGTCCCACCCACGCCCGACGAAGACCGCCGCCGGTTCGCCGAGACGGCGCGCGATCGTCAACAGCTCCGCGGTCGTCTTGCGGACGGAACCTTCGACGTGGTCGACGAGGACGAGGATCTGGCTCACGGCGGTGCGCTCCTGTCGGTGTCCCTGGGGATGTACGGGCGATGCGAACAGCTAGACGAGCTTCGCGCCGGCGAGGAAGTCGACCAGCTTGCGGCCGCCGTCCCCGTCGTCGGCGACGATCTGCCCGGCCTGGCGCGGCGGCCGCGCGGTCACGCCGTCCACGGCCGACCATGCCGCGGCCAGGCCGACCTGTCCCGGCTCGACGCCGAGGTCGGCGAGCGACCAGGTGTGCACGGACTTCTTCTTCGCCGCCATGATCCCCTTGAATGAGGGGTACCGCGGGTCGTTGATCTGGTCGGTCACGCTGACCAGGGCGGGCAGGGTGGCCTCCACGACCTCGGTGCTGGTGTCGCCGTCCCGCTCGATCCGGACGACGGAGCCGTCGAGGGTGAGCGCGCCCGCGAAGGTGACCTGCGGGATGCCCAGCCGCTCCGCCAGCATGGCCGGGACGACGCTCATCCCGCCGTCGGTGCTGGCCATGCCCGCGAGGACGAGGTCATGGTCGAGCCGCTCGATGGCCTTCGCCAGCACGAGACTGGTCGCCAGGGCGTCGCTGCCGTGCAGCGCGTCGTCGACGACATGCACCGCGTCGGTGGCGCCCATCTGCAGCGCCTTGCGCAGGGCCTCGGTCGCCTTCTCCGGGCCGACGGTCAGGACCGTCACGGTGGTGTCGGGGTTGGCCTCCGCGAGCTTGAGCGCCTCTTCGACGGCGTACTCGTCGAGCTCGGAGAGGATCCCGTCCGTGCCCGCGCGGTCCACGGTGTGGTCGGTGTCGCTGAAGCGGCGGTCACCCTGGGCGTCCGGCACGTACTTCACACACACGACGATCTTCATGCGGCGCGTCGACCTCCTGCTCGTAGCCGGACCGTCCGGCTGCCCGCCGGCGCCCGCGACCGCCCGGTCGGAACGCCGTGCTCCATCGTACGAAGCCGGCTCGATCGTACGAAGCCGGCTCGATCGTTCGAAGCCGGCTCGATCGTTCGAAGCCGGCTCGCGGCCGCCGAACCCGGCGCTGTGACTCCCCCCCACGGCGCATGGCGCAGTGCCCGCTCAGCCCGTGACCCGTGCACCACCTGAGCCTCACCCGGCCGCCGGCGCTTGTCCGATGCACGTGCCGTGTCGCGATGCACGCCTCGTCCCGTGCACGTGCCGTGTCGCGATGCACGCCTCGTCCCGTGCACGTGCTGTACCGCGATGCACGCCTCGTCCCGTGCACGTGCCGTGTCGCGATGCACGCGTTGTGCCGCTCTGGACTGGCCGCCGAGCGGCACAACGCGTGCATCGTCGAACAGCGCGTGCACCCGTTGGTCATGGCGGCGAGACTCGCTGTCGCTGTGCGGGCTCCTCCGGCACCTATCGTCGACATGAGGATCGATCCTGAGCTCCCCGTGATCTTCCACCGCAGGCATGCGCTGCGCGCCGGAATGACCGCTCACCAGATCACCCACCGCATCGGCACGGGCGTCTGGCATGTCCTGCGACGCGGTGTCTACTGCCGCGCGTCGACGTGGCAGACGGCGTCCGCCGAACGTCGTGCGGCCCTGCTCGGCGTGGCAGCCGCGCTCCTGCGGACCGGTGACGCGCCCTTCGCCCTCAGCCATGCGACGGCTGCCGCGGCGCACGGCCTGCCGGTCCCCGACCAGAACACGGCGTGGATCACGGTCGCGGCCGGTCACGGAGCGGGCACCCACTACGGGCCGTCGCTGCGTCAGGAGGTCGCGACGCTGCCGGTCGAGCACGTCCGGCACGTGCGGGGCTGGCCGGTGACGACGCCGTCCCGAACGGTCGCCGACTGTCTTCGCCATCTCGAGACGGAGGCCGCCGTCGCCATCGCGGACGCCGCGCTCCGTCAGGGCCTGATGCGGCTGGAGGCGCTCGCGGACGTCGTGAAGTGGCAGGCCACCTGGCCGTTGGCGGCGGCGGCGCGGGCCGCGCTGGCACTCGTCGACGGCCGCCGGGAATCACCGCTGGAGTCCCGCTCGGCCGTGGTCATGCATCGTCATGCGCTACCGGCCCCGCTCTGCCAGGTCGAGGTCCGCGACGGACGCGGCCGGTTCGTCGCGCGCGTCGACTTCGCCTGGCCCCAGCTGGGTGTCGTCGGCGAAGCGGACGGGCGCGGCAAGTACGACGGGGACGCCGTGGAGGCATTCGAGGCGGAGAAGGATCGCCAGGCGCTGCTGGAGGCTCTGGGGCTGGTCGTCGTCCGCTGGGGATCGCGCCACCTCGCCGGGCCCGCGCCGGTCATGGTGCAGCGCCTCCGGGAGGCGTTCGATCGCTCGCCGCGACCGCACTTCACCGGCTCCTTTGCACACGTTCTCCCGCGATACACGCGTTGAGCCGATCCCGATGCGGCGCAGAGCGACACAACTCGTGCAACGTCGCGCAGCGCGTGCACGATCGGCGACCTCGCGCAGCGCGTGCACGATCGGCGACCTCGCACAGCGCGTGCACGATCGGCGACCTCGCGCAGCGCGTGCACGATCGGCGACCTCGCACAGCGCGTGCACGAACCGGCCACCGAGCGGTGGTTCCGCTAGCGTGACCGGCGACATCGACCGTCGCAGTGACCGCGCCGGCGATCGGCGACGCGAGGAGGCGCGCGTGGGCGAGTTCGTCCGACTCGAGGTGGACGGCGGCATCGGGACGATCCGGCTCGACCGGCCCAGGATGAACGCCCTCGACGCCGCCGTCCAGGAGGAGATCCGGGCCGCGGCCGGGGAGGCGGCCCGGCGCGACGACGTCCGGGCCGTCATCGTCTACGGCGGCGAGCGGGTCTTCGCCGCCGGCGCCGACATCAAGGAGATGCAGGCGATGTCGTACACCGACATGGTCTCCCGGTCCGGTGCGCTGCAGTCCTCCTTCACCGCCGTCGCCGCCATCCCCAAGCCGACGGTGGCGGCCGTCACCGGCTACGCGCTCGGCGGCGGGTGCGAGCTCGCCCTCTGCTGCGACTTCCGGGTCGTCGGGGAGAGCGCGAGGCTCGGGCAGCCGGAGATCCTGCTCGGCATCATCCCGGGCGCCGGCGGGACGCAGCGCCTGGCCCGCCTCGTCGGTCCGGCCCGGGCGAAGGACATCATCTTCTCGGGCCGGTTCGTGGACGCCGACGAAGCCCTGGCCATCGGTCTCGTCGACGCCGTCGTTCCGGACGGCGAGGTCTACGCCGCCGCCCGAGCCCGGCTGGAGCCCTACGTGAACGGCCCGGTCTTCGCCCTCCGGGCCGCCAAGGAGGCCGTCGACCGCGGGCTGGACACCGATCTCGCGACCGGGCTCGAGATCGAGCGGATGCTCTTCGTCGGCCTGTTCGCCACGCGCGACCGGGAGATCGGCATGAGGTCGTTCGTCGAGCAGGGTCCGGGCAAGGCCCGGTTCGAGGGCGCCTGAGGTTCGAGGGCGCCCGACCGGGGCCGCCGGCCCGGCTCAGCCGCGGACCTGGACCAGGGCGTGCCGGCCGTCGGTCCGCCAGCCGGGTGACCCCGGGTCGAGCGCCGCGACCGTCGCCGGGTCGAGACCGACCACGACGTCGGACTTCAGGGTCCGCAGCACCGCCACCCGGCCGGGCAGCTGGACGACCTCGGCGAACGGGGTGGTCGGAGGCCAGACGGCGTCGCCGACCAGGCGCCGGTAGTTGAGGTCCCCCTTGAGGATCACGAGATCGGCCGCGGAGAGCTCCCGGTCCAGCCGGGCGGGCCGGTCGCGCAGCTCCAGCGGGGTGCACCAGAAGGGGTCGGCGGCGACGGTGAGGGCGCCGGACAACGCCCCCGACCGGAGCCGGGCCACGGCGGCTCCGCCGCCGGCGGCACCGAGGGCCTCCAGGCAGTCCACGAAGTCCCGCGCCGTCGCGTCGGAGACGAAGTACGGCAGGGGCTTGAGGTGCAGGGTCACCGACGACGCGAGCCCGTCGGCGAGCAGCCGGTCGACCAGCAGCAGGTCGGCGACGAGCTCCCGGCCGGCGTTGTCGCAGATCCAGGCGACCCGCAGGCCGCCGGCGTCCAGGAGCTCCCACAGCCGGGCCGACTGGTCGACGATCACCTCGCCGTCGCGGCCCGCCACCCCCCGGGCCGCCCCGCCGACCGCTGCGGCCCGCGCCACCAGCTGGAAGCCGAGGTCGGCCTGGTTGCCCCACAGGCTCGCCGCCAGGAGAGCCTCCCGGTCGGCGTGCTCCGGCGGAGCGGCCAACGGCGCCAGCAGGCGCAGCTCGGACACCTTGGGCGGCGCGAACGGATCCACCCAGCGCCAGGGCCCCGGCTCGACGAACCCCACCGCGTCCAGCAGCCGGCGGTAGAACCACGACTCGGCGACGAGGAAGGGGACGTGGAACCAGGTGAGACCGCGCCATGGCTCGAGCCAGGCCGCCCAGGACCGGCGATCGGGCCAGCGCTCGTCGGCGTCCGTGGCCCGCTCGGGCGGCTCGACCACGCCGTGCAGCGCCTCGGCCAGCAGGCGATCGAGGCGGCGGTGCTGCTCAGGGCCGTAGGGGTGGGTCGAGCGGACCTGGTCCACGATCGCCGGATGACGCTGCTCCAGGACGGCCCGGGCGAAGGACCCGGGTTCGCCCGTGATCGTGGGGACCTCGTCCCGCCGCCCGTCCGGGGGACCCGCGTCGGCCGCACACACGCGCTCAGCATGCCGGACGTCGCCCGCGTGCGGCCGGACGTCGTCCCCGTGCGGCCGGACGTCGTCCCCGTGCGGCCGGACGTCGCCCGCACGCGGCCTCACGTCGACGGCGGCCGGCCCTCGGCCAGCTCGAGGACGGTCGAGTGCCACGTCTGGACCGACCCGAGCACCGCGTCCAGTGTCGCGGTGAGCAGCGTGCGCAGGTCGAGCGAGTCGGCCACGACGAGGTCGACCGCGATGACCAGCCGGTCGTCGAACACCGTCGCCTTGACCAGGTTGAGCGTCCCGGTGACGGCGTTCGCGGCCTGCAGCCGGAGCAGCTCGTCCCCGGGGACGTCGTCGCCGATCATCCATTGCCCGAAGACGCGCATGAGCGGCGGCACGGTGTCCATGCAACGGACGAACAGCTGCTGGCCCTGCACCCGGACGGCGACGTCGCCGTCCTCGTCGACGTCGGGCCGGTAGCCCTCGTCGAGCAGCGCGTCGAGCACCCGGCCGCGCAGCGGGTGCTCGTCCTCCGGCGGGGGGAACGACGGCAGCGACGTCGGATCGGTCACCAGTTCACGGTAGTCCGCCCAGGGGCGTCCGGGGCCCGGGGCGGCATATCACGGTCGCCGGATCCGCAGGATCGGGCGTCGTCGCGTGGACGGCGCCGAGGTCGGGCAGACTGCGCCCGTGCCCGACCACTCCACGACCGGCTCGCGACCGCACCCACTGGGCGTGCGGCTGCGCGACGGCGGCGCGGAGGTGGCCGTCCTCGCGGCCCACGCCGACGGTGTCTGGTTCTGTGCGCTCGATCCGACGGACGGCGGCTGGCTCGAGCGCCAGGTCGAGCTCACCCGGCGCACGCACGGGGTATGGCACGGGTTCGTGCCGGACGTCGGCCTGGGCACCCGGTACGGCTACCGCGTCGCGGGGCGCTGGGAGCCGGCGCTGGGGTACCGGCACAACCCCGCGAAGCTCCTGCTGGACCCGTACGCCCGCGCCCTGGACGGGCGGCTGCGGCTGCGGCCCGAGGCGTTCGGGCACGTCGTCGACGAGCGGTTCGCGGGAGACCCTGCGCTGCGCGACGGGCGGGACTCGGCTCCCTTCGTCCCGCACGGGGTGATCTCGGGGCGGCCCTTCGACTGGGCCGGCGACGCGCCCGCGGCGGTGCCGACCGCCGACACGGTCGTCTACGAGGTGCACGTCAAGGGGTTCACCCGCCGCCTGCCCGGCGTCCCCGAGAACGTGCGGGGCACCTACGCCGGGCTGGCCCACCCGGCGGCGATCGAGCACCTGCTGCGCCTCGGCGTGACGACGGTGGAACTGCTGCCGATCCACGCCATCGGCGACGAGCCCGGCCTGGTCGCCCAGGGAAGGGTCAACTCCTGGGGGTACAGCACCCTGGGCTTCTTCGCGCCCGAGCCCCGGTACGCCGCGGCCACCGACCCGCTGGACGTCGTCGACGAGTTCAAGGGCATGGTCCGCGGGCTGCACGAGGCGGGCCTCGAGGTCGTGCTCGACGTCGTCTACAACCACACCTGCGAGGGCGGCCCCGGCGGGCCCACCCTGTCCTGGCGGGGGCTGGACGCGGCGACCTACTACCGCCTGGACGCCCACGGCGGGTATGTCGACACCACCGGCTGCGGTAACAGCCTGGACTACCGCGAGGTCCGGGTGGTGCAGATGACCATGGACTCGCTGCGGTACTGGGTCGAGGAGATGCACGTCGACGGGTTCCGGTTCGACCTGGCCCCGACCCTGGCCCGCGGTCACGAGGGCTTCGACGTCGAGCATCCCTTCCTCGTCGCCGCGCGGATCGACCCGGTGCTCGGCGGCGTCAAGCTCATCGCGGAGCCGTGGGACCTCGGTCAGCACGGCTGGCGCACGGGCCAGTTCCCGGCCCCGTTCTCGGAGTGGAACGACCGCTTCCGCGACGGGGTCCGCGACTTCTGGCTCGCCGGCGGCCGTCAGGTCGCGCACGGCGAGCCGGTCGGCGGGGTTCGGGACCTGGCGACCCGGCTGGCGGGGTCCGCGGATGTCTTCCCCGCCCATCGCGGGCCGCTCGCCTCGATCAACTTCATCACCGCGCACGACGGGTTCACCCTGGCCGACCTGGTCTCCTACGACCACAAGCACAACGAGGCCAACGGGGAGGGCAACCGCGACGGCGCCACCGACAACCGCTCCTGGAACCACGGCGCGGAGGGCCCCACGGACGACCTCGGCATCCTGGCCGCCCGCCGTCGGGCCGCCCGCAACATGCTGGGCACGCTGCTTCTGGCCACCGGCGTTCCCATGATCACCGCGGGCGACGAGCTCGGCCGCACCCAGCACGGGAACAACAACGCCTACTGCTTGGACGACGAGACGACCTGGATCGACTGGGACCTCGGCCCCGACCAGCTCGCGCTGCAGGCCACCACGACGTACCTGCTGCGGCTGCGCCGGGAGCACCCGGTCCTTCGGCAGGACCGCTTCTTCGCCGGCCGGCCGGTGCACAGCGACGGGACCAAGGACCTGGCCTGGTTCGCGCCCGACGGCACCGAGATGGACCACGAGCGCTGGCACGAACCGTCACTGCGGACGCTGCAGATGTACCTGCACGCCGTCGTCCCGGACGGTCACGGCCGGCACACCGACGAGTCGCTGCTCGTCGTCGCTCAGGGTGCCGGGTCGCCGGTGGCCATCCGGCTGCCCGGCCTGCCCTGGGCGGCCCGGTACCGGCTGCTCTGGGACAGCGCACACGAGCTCCCCCCGGGCACCGAGGGCGGGCTCTCGATCACACACGAGGCCGGCGGTGCCGTGGTGAGCGTGCCCGCGGGGACGATCCGCATATACGGCGCGAGAGCCACGCCGTGATCAAGGAATTTGTGGCCGAGGCCGGACGTGTGCGTGGGAGGTCCGGGCGTCGGAGCGGTCACCTATTCCTTGATCACGGCGAGGCGGGGGTCAGGAGGCGTTCGTCACCAGACCGAGCTCCGCCGGCGAGGCGGCCCCCTCGACGTGGGGCAGCACCCGGACGGTGTACCCGAATGGCCCGGTCCGCCGAAGCTTCACCGCTCCCTCGAACCGGTGCCGACCGGGCTCGACCTCCTCAACGTGCTCGAGCGGTGCCGTGACCAGGTCGGTGAGCGTGTCGGACAGCGACACGCGGCCGTAGACGAGCTGGACGTCGACGTCCTTCGGGGAGATCTGCTCCCCCAGCGTCACGAACGCGCGGACGCCGATCTCGTCGCCCACCTGCGGGGAGTCGCTGACACCCATGGACTCCACGTGGTCGACCCGCACCGCCGCCCACTCGGCCCGGACCCGGTTCTTGAACGCGGCCGAGGCCTTGGCGAAGGGCACGGTCGCGGCACGCTCGGACACCGCGGCGGGGAGGTAGAGCTTGTGCACGTAGTCGGCGACCATCCGGGTGGCGAGCACCTTGGGCCCGAGCGAGGACAGCGTGTACCGGACCATCTCGATCCAGCGGACCGGCAGGCCACGCTCGTCCCGGTCGTAGAAGCGCGGCGCCACCGCGTGCTCGATGAGGTCGTACAGCGCCGCTGCCTCGAGGTCGTCGCGGTGGTCGGGGTCGTCGACGCCGTCCGCGGTGGGGATCGCCCAGCCGTTCTCGCCGTCGAACCACTCGTCCCACCACCCGTCCCGGACGGACAGGTTGAGGCCGCCGTTGAGGGCTGACTTCATGCCCGAGGTGCCGCTCGCCTCGAGCGGTCGCAACGGGTTGTTCAGCCAGACGTCGCACCCGGGCAGGAGGATCTGGGCCATGCCGATGTCGTAGTTGGGCATGAACACGATGCGGTGCCGGGTGGCCGGATCGTCGGCGAACTTGACCATCTGCTGGATGAGCCGCTTGCCGTTGTCATCCGCCGGGTGCGACTTCCCGGCGATGACGACCTGCACCGGTCGCGTCGGGTGCAGCAGGATCCGGCGGAGCCGGTCGGGGTCGCGGAGCATCAGGGTGAGCCGCTTGTAGGTCGGGACGCGCCGGGCGAACCCGATGGTGAGAACGTCCGGGTCGAGGGCGGAGTCCACCCAGCCGAGCTCCGCGGGGCTGGCGCCGCGCTTGAGCCACGAGGACCGCACCCGCCGCCGGGCGTCCTCCACGAGGCTCGCCCGCATCGCCCGGCGCGCCTCCCAGAGCTCGGCGTCGGGGATCTTGCCGAGCTGGTCGTAGTCCTGCACGGCGAGCTGGGTCGCCGGGCCGAGGTAACGTCGCGCGAGCTCGGACACCTGCCGGTCGGCCCAGGTCGGCGCGTGGACGCCGTTGGTGATCGAGGTGATCGGCACCTCGGCGACCTCGAAGCCGGGCCAGAGGCCGATGAACATCTCCCGACTCACGGCGCCGTGCAGCCGGGAGACCCCGTTGGCGCGCTGGGCGAGCCGCAGGCCCATGACGGCCATGTTGAACACCGACGGATCCCCGCCGGGGAACGTCTCCGCGCCGAGCGCGAGGATCTTGTTCACCGGGACGCCCTCGAGGGCGTCGTCGTCACCGAAGAAGGTCTCGATCTGGTCGCGCCCGAACCGGTCGATGCCGGCCGGAACGGGGGTGTGCGTGGTGAACACCGTACCGGCCCGGACGATCTCGAGGGCCTCGTCGAAGGTGATCGACTCGCTCGCGACGAGCTCACGGATCCGCTCGACGCCCAGGAAGCCGGCGTGTCCCTCGTTGGTGTGGTAGACCTCCGGGCGCGGCTCCCCGGTGAGCCGCTCCCAGACGCGCAGCGCCCGGACCCCGCCGATGCCGAGCAGCATCTCCTGCTGCAGGCGGTGCTCGCCGCCGCCGCCGTAGAGGCGGTCGGTGATCGACCGGGCGGCGTCGTCGTTCGCCTCGACCTGGGAGTCGAGCAACAACAGCGGCACGCGGCCGACCTGCGCGCGCCAGATGTGGGCGGTCAGCGTGCGGCCGCCGGGGAGCCCCACGGTCACGGACGCCGGCCGCCCGCCCGGCTCCCGGACGAGCGCCAGGGGCAGCTCGTTGGGGTCCAGCACGGGGTAGGTCTCCTGCTGCCAGCCCTCGCGCGAGAGGGCCTGCTTGAAGTACCCCTGTCGGTAGAGCAGGCCCACACCGATGATCGGGACGCCGAGGTCGCTGGCCGACTTGAGGTGGTCGCCGGCGAGGATGCCGAGGCCTCCGGAGTACTGGGGCAGCACGCCGGTGATCCCGAACTCGGGCGAGAAGTAGGCGATGGCCGCCGGCACGTCGGACAGCTCCTGGTACCACCGCGGTTCCGTCAGGTAGTCGCGCAGGTTGGTGGCGGCCTCGACCACCCGGGTGACGAAGTCGGGGTCGGCCGCCAGGGCCTCGAGCTCCTCCGGCGAGAGGGCACCCAGCAGCTTCAGCGGGTCGTGGCGGCTGGACTCCCAGCGCTCGGGGTCGATCGACGCGAAGAGATCCTGCGTCGGGGCATGCCACGACCAGCGCAGGTTGCTGGCGAGCTCGCCCAGCGGGGCCAGGGGCACGGGCAGCACCGTGCGCACGGTGAACCGTCGGATCGCTCTCACGTGCCGCAGGGTACGACACGGAGTGTGTCGACACGCCCATGGTGGGTCATCGGATTGCGCGGTCTGCAAGGCCTTTCGGGCAGCGGGCCGGACCTGCGGGAAACGCATCCGGTGCGTCCGGCCGCAGGGCTGTGTCCCGGCCCCCGGACGCGCCCGCCCCGGGGTATCTTGACGCCGTCCGTCCTCCCCATCCGCGGCCGCCGCGACCCGGCGCCGGGAGCAGCGCGACGCACCGGCGTCCGGGGGGCCTGATCCGCACGGGTGGGGCTGCAGGCTCCTGCGTCGAGTGATGAGGTTGATTCATGGCGACTTCCGTGACCGGCGGCCTGCCTGCCGAGCGCGAACCGGCCGATGCGGGCGACGGCGCAGGCGCCGTCCGGACGGTCGAGCCGGCAGCTACCGGGCCGGAGGAACTGCCCGAGCCGTCGACGGCGACCGCGCAGTCGGCGTCACCGCTGGCCGGGTCCGAGCGCGTCCGGACCGTCGCGGACGCCGACATCCCGACGTCGGCGATCGGGCGGATCCCGGTCCTGGCGGTCGCCCCCGTCGTCGACGGCGGCCGGTTCACGGCCAAGGCGGTCGTCGGCGAGCCCGTCCCGGTGAGCGCCACCGTCTTCCGGGAGGGACACGACGCCGTCGCCGCCACCGCCGTCCTGGTCGACCCGGACGGCGTCCCGCACGCACGGATCCGGATGGCCCTGCTGGCCCCCGGCACGGACCGGTACGGCGCCTCCGTCGTCCCGGACCGGGAGGGCACCTGGTCCTTCCACGTCGAGGGGTGGAGCGACGTCTACGGCACGTGGGAGCACGCGGCCACGATCAAGGTCCCGGCGGGCATCGACGTCGAGCTCATGCTCGAGGAGGGGGCTCGGGTCCTGGAGCGGACCCTCCAGGTGCCCGGAGTGGGCGAGGACGACGCGGCGGTGCTCAGGGACACGGTCGGGCTGCTGCGCGACTCCTCAGCGGATGCGCAGCTGCGCCTGGCGGCGGCGACCGGCCCGGCGGTGCACTCCGTCCTGGCCCGTCACCCGTTGCGCGACCTGCTGACCGTGAGCCCCAGCTATCCCCTGCTCGTCCAGCGTGAGCGCGCGCTCTACAGCAGCTGGTACGAGATGTTCCCCCGCAGCGAGGGCGCGCGCGTCGACCCGGAGACCGGCCGCTGGGTCAGCGGCACCTTCGCCACCGCGGCCCGGCGGCTGCCGGCGATCGCGGACATGGGCTTCGACATCGTCTACCTGCCGCCGATCCACCCGATCGGCCGGGTCAACCGCAAGGGCCCGAACAACACCTTGACCCCCGGTCCGGACGACCCCGGGTCGCCCTGGGCGATCGGATCGGACGAGGGCGGGCACGACGCCATCCATCCCGATCTGGGCACGTTCGACGACTTCGACGATTTCGTCGCCCAGGCCCGCTCGGTCGGCCTCGAGGTCGCCCTGGACCTGGCGCTCCAGTGCGCGCCGGACCACCCATGGGCCAGGGAGCACCCCGAGTGGTTCACCACCCGGGCGGACGGGTCCATCGCCTACGCGGAGAACCCGCCGAAGAAGTACCAGGACATCTACCCGATGAACTTCGACAACGCTCCGGCCGGCCTCTACCACGAGGTCCTGCGGGTGGTGAAGCTGTGGATCGGCCACGGCGTCACGGTGTTCCGGGTCGACAACCCGCACACCAAGCCGGTCGAGTTCTGGGAATGGCTGATCGCGAAGGTCAACGCCGAGCACCCGGAGGTGATCTTCCTTGCGGAGGCGTTCACCCGGCCGGCCATGATGCACACCCTCGCCGCGGTGGGCTTCCAGCAGTCCTACACCTACTTCACCTGGCGGAACACGGCCTGGGAGCTGCGCGCGTACCTGACCGAGCTGAGCGGGGCCGCCGCCGCCTCCATGCGGCCGAACTTCTGGCCGAACACCCCGGACATCCTGCACGAGTTCCTCCAGTACGGCGGGCCGGCGGCCTTCAAGCTCCGGGCCGTGCTGGCCACCACGATGTCCCCCTCCTGGGGGATGTACTCGGGATACGAGCTGTGCGAGCACGTCGCCGTCCGGGCCGGCAGCGAGGAGTATCTGGACAGCGAGAAGTACCAGTACCGACCGCGGGACTGGGCCGCCGTCGCACCCGGCGGTCCCCAGGCCCACCGCTCCATCGCCCCCTACATCACCGAGCTGAACCGGATCCGGGCCGAACACCCCGCGTTGCACCTGCTCCGGAATATCAAGTTCCACTACCCCGACGACGAGAACTTCCTGTGTTACAGCCGCCGGCTCGAGGGGCTCTTCACCCCCGACGGCCGGGAGGACACACTGATCGTCGTCGTCAACCTGGACCCGCACGCCGCCCGGGAGACGACCGTGCACCTCGACATGCCCGCCCTGGGCATGGACTGGAACGACACGTTCGAGGTGCACGACCTCCTCAGCGGTGCGACCTACCGCTGGGGGGAGCACGACTACGTCCGGCTGGACCCGTTCGTGAATCCCGCCCACGTGCTCCATGTCAGGAGGTTCTAGGTGCCAGGCCTCGACCTCGCCGGTCCCGGTTTGAAGCACGACCCCAACTGGTATCGCAAGGCCGTCTTCTACGAGGTCCTCGTCCGGGCGTTCGCCGATTCGAACGGCTCGGGGTCGGGCGACTTCAACGGCCTCATCTCCAAGCTCGACTACATCCAGTGGCTCGGCGTGGACTGCCTGTGGGTCCCGCCCTTCTACGCCTCCCCGCTGCGCGACGGCGGCTACGACATCAGCGACTACGTCGCGGTGCTGCCCGAGTTCGGCACGCTGCCCGATTTCTCCGAGCTCGTCGCCCAGGCGCACGCGCGAGGCATCAGGATCATCACCGACCTCGCCGTCAACCACACCAGCGACCAGCACCCGTGGTTCCAGGCCAGCCGCAGCGATCCGGACGGGCCGTACGGCGACTTCTACGTCTGGAGCGACTCCAGCGAGAGGTACGCGGACGCCCGGATCATCTTCGTCGACACCGAGACCAGCAACTGGACGTTCGACCCGGTGCGCCGGCAGTACTACTGGCACCGCTTCTTCGCCCACCAGCCGGACCTCAACTTCGACAACCCGGCGGTGCAGGACGCCATCATCGACGTCCTCCGGTTCTGGCTGGACCTCGGCATCGACGGCATCCGGCTGGACGCGATCCCCTACCTCTTCGAGCGCGAGGGGACCAACTGCGAGAACCTGCCGGAGACGCACGCCTTCATCCGCCGGGTCCGCCGGATCGTCGACGACTACTACCCGGGCCGGATCCTGCTGGCCGAGGCCAACCAGTGGCCGAAGGACGTGGTGGAGTACTTCGGCAGCGAGCAGGAGCCGGAATGCCACATGGCGTTCCACTTCCCGGTCATGCCGCGCATCTACTACGCCATGCGCGAGCAGCGGGCCGCGCCGATCATCGACATCCTGCGGGACACCCCGGACATCCCGCACGGCGCGCAGTGGGGCACCTTCCTGCGCAACCACGACGAGCTGACGCTCGAGATGGTGACGACCGAGGAGCGCGCCGCGATGTACGGCTGGTACGCGCCGGACTCCCGGATGCGGGCCAACATCGGCATCCGGCGCCGCCTGGCGTCCCTGCTCGACAACTCGCGCGCGGAGATCGAGCTCATCAACGCCCTGTTGTTGTCGCTCCCCGGTTCGCCGTACCTGTACTACGGGGACGAGCTCGGGATGGGCGACAACATCTGGCTCTCCGACCGCGACGCCGTCCGGACGCCGATGCAGTGGACGCCCGACCGTAACGCCGGGTTCTCCACGGCCGACCCGGGCAAGCTCTACCTGCCGGTGGTCCAGTCGCTGATCTACCACTACGCGAGCGTCAACGTCGAGGCACAGCTGGCCACGTCGTCGTCGCTGCTGCACTGGACCCGCGGGATGCTCGCCGTCCGGCGCAAGCACCCGGTTTTCGGGCTGGGCCGCTTCGTCCCGGTGGAGTGCGACAACCCGCACGTCCTGGCCTTCCTGCGGGTATTGCGCGACGCCGAGGTCGCGGGCGAGGCGGCGGAGACGATCCTCTGCGTCAACAACCTGTCGCAGGTCCCCCAGGGCACGCGGCTGGAGCTGCCCGGGTGCGAGGGCGCCGAGCTGGTGGACGTCTTCGGGGGCACCGGCTTCCCCGCCGTCCCCGACGAGGGCACGCTCGAGATCACCATGGGGTCACGGGACTTCTTCTGGCTCCAGGTGCGCCGGCCGGCAGCTCACGGGGGTGACCGGACACCGTGACCCGCCGGGCGCGCTCCGTCCTCGAGCTTCTCGCCGCGTGGGTGCCCCAGCAGCGCTGGTACGCCGGCAAGGGCTCGGGCCCGGCGGAGTTCGCCCGGCTGGGGGGTCTGCGCCTGACCGACGACGGCGGGGGCGTGCTCGGCACGGCCGGGGTCGACGTGCTGTTCCTGCAGGCCACGACGCCCGACGGGGTGAGCGTCACCTACCAGGTGCCGGTCACGGTCCGGACGGCGCCGGCCGCGGAGCTGGCGGCGGCGCTGATCGGCGTCGTCGAGGGCGGGGCCGGTGTGCGGTTCGCCTACGACGGACCGCACGACCCCTCGTTCCGGCGGGCCGTGCTGCGTCTGCTGGCCGAGGAGGGCGAGGCATGGGCCGGCGAGGGCGCCGCGTTCGGCCGGTGTCGCGCGGTCCGGCCGCCGGGAGGCTGGGCGAACGACCCGACCTCACCGGCGAGGGTGCTCTCCGGCGAGCAGTCGAACACCTCGATCATCGTCGACCCGACCGGCGAACGGCCCGCCATTCTCAAGATCTTCCGGGTGCTCGCCGGTGGGGACAACCCCGACGTCGTCGTCCAGACCGCGCTCGCGGCGGCCGGCTCCAGCCGGGTGGCGACGCCGGCGGGCTGGCTCGAGGGGTGGTGGCCCGTCCCCGGCGGGAAGGCGCCGGAGCACGGCCACCTGGCGTACGCCTGTGAGTTCCTGCCGGGCAGCCGGGACGCCTGGCGTGAGGCGATCGAGGCCGTGGCGCAGGGTCGGGGGTTCAGCGAGCAGGCGCGCGGGCTGGGCGCCGCCACCGCGGAGGTGCACCTGACGCTGGCCAGGGCCCTGCCGACGCGCCCGGTCGACCGGGCCGTCCTGGACGCCCTGGCCGACGGTCTGCTCGCCCGGGTCGACTGGGCGGTGGACGCGGTGAAGGCGCTCGGGCCGTTCACCCACGCCGCGCGGGCGGCCGCCGACGCGGTCCGGCACGTCGGCTCGGCCCCCGACCTCCAGCAGGTGCACGGCGACTACCACCTCGGCCAGGTGCTGCACTCGGGGAGCCGGGGCTGGATCCTGCTCGACTTCGAGGGCGAGCCGCTGCGACCCTTGTCGGAACGCACGGCGCCGGACCTGGCGCTGCGGGACGTGGCCGGGATGCTCCGCTCCTTCGACTACGCGGCCCGGCACACCACGGTCGGCCTCGACCCGGACGACCGGAGGTCCGTGGCGGCGCAGCGGTGGGCGGCCGACTGCCGGGAGGCCTTCCTGGACGGCTACGCCGAGGCGGGGGCGCAGGACCCGCGCGAGCACGCGGTGCTGCTCCGGGCCCTCGAGCTCGACAAGGCCCTCTACGAGGTCGTCTACGAGACCCGGAACCGGCCGACGTGGCTCGGGATCCCGCTCGGTGCGGTCCGCCGCCTGCTCGTCTGACGCGCGGGCCCGCCCGCCGCGTGCGCGCGGTACCAGGCGAACGTGCGGCGCACGCCCTCCTCCAGCGGCACCTCCGGCCGGTATCCCGTCAGCGCCCGCAGCCGGGTGAGATCGGGACAGCGCCGGGCGACCGACCCCGGGGGCGCCGGTCGCGGATCGATCCGCGCGCCCGTGCCCGTGACCCGCGTCACGAGCTCCGCGAGGTCGCCGATCAGGACCTCCTCGCGGTCGTCGCCGATGTTCACGACCTGGCCCGTGGCGGCCGGGCACGCCATCAGGCGGGTGACGGCGTCGACCGCGTCGTCGACGTAGCAGAACGCGCGCGACTGGCCCGTGCCGTAGACGGTGAGCGGATCCTCCCCGCCGGCGGCCCGCAGGAGGAGCTCCGGGATGACGTGGTCGGCGCCCATCCGCGGCCCGTAGACGTTGTGGAACCGGCCGATGACGAAGCCGACGCCGGTGGTCCGGGCGGTGTGGATGACCGCGGCCTCGCCGAGCAGCTTGCTGATCGCGTAGGTGGACCGGGCGGCGGCGACGTCCCCGACGGCCAGCGGCACCGTCTCCGGCGTCGGCACCGGGACCACGCCGAGACCCACGCCGGCGGCGTACACCTCGCTGGTCGAGGCGAAGAACAGCCTGGCGGGGGGTTCGAGCCACGCCAGGAGGTTCATCAGGGCCAGCGTGTTGACCCGCACGACCCGCGCCGGGTCCTCCGCCACGTTCCGGACGCCGACCACCGCCGCGAACATGTAGACGTGGTCCCACCCGGCCGGCAGGCCGCGGTACGCCGCCGCGTCCGTCAGGTCGGCGTGCACGACCGGGACGTCCAGGGCGTCGAGCTCCGGGTCGTGCCGGCCGCGCGAGAAGTCGTCGACGATCGTGACCTGGTGCCCGTCGGCGACGAGCCGGCGCGCCAGGTGGAGGCCGATGAACCCCGCCCCGCCGAGGACCAGGGCCCTCACGGGCGCGCCCGCGCGACCGCCGCGTCCCGGGCCCCGTCCGGCACCTCCCCGGCCGCGTCCGGCGTCCCCGCCGACTCCGACGGCCCCGGCGCGTAGCCGAGACCGGCGTACCGCGCGCCGTGGGCTCGGACGGCGGCAGCGTCGAGGACCCGC